>ENA-USYR01000555-USYR01000555.1-human-gut-metagenome-genome-assembly--contig:-NODE-555-length-19590-cov-13.172705_pt1 | contig 19590 bp, 19 predicted proteins | sample MGYA00250064_ERZ773510 | MGnify/ENA primary metagenome ERZ773510 (study PRJEB29103, sample SAMN06112082) | human gut metagenome | biome: human gut; feature: ankylosing spondylitis patient; material... | reverse complement strand
AGTTACTTCCCACAGACGGTGCGCGCAGGGTATAGTCCACGCCGCCGCTGGCATAAGCTTTGCCGCAAATCAGACTTTTCGTATTTAAGTCATCCCAGCTTACCGTATGCGTTACGGCATAGTCCGCCACAAACAGGCTGTGGGGATATTTGTTCTGCTCTGCATACTTCTCGGTGGTTGCCATCTCCGATGTGAGCTTGTAGGCTTCTATCGTTCCGGCATAGGTAAAGGGAACATAGTGGAGCGACGTATCCGGCAAAGAAGCCGCTCCATATGAGTTTCCGCTGTTTGCTGTGCCGGGAATGCTCACGCCGGAGAGGTCAAAGTAATAGGTGTCGCCGGGAGTGAGGGAAAACTGCTCTGATAAAGTAAACTGCGCCGTGAGCTTGGTAACGTCCGCCGGAATGTTGGCACCGGGCGCGTAGAGCTTGCCGTCGCTTCCAAGCCACATAAAGAAACTTCCTGTATCTCCGTCGGGGCGGGTCAGGCCGCCAGAGGCAGGAGCGGTAAACGCACTGCCGTTTTTCACAATAATTTGAATATCATCGGAGTTGCCGCCGATCTTGCCACCGTTCAGGTCAAGAGTAATGGCTTTCAGTCCGTCAGAGCCCAGGGTGTCAGAGGATGGGAGTTCAAGCACGGGACGGAAACCGACGGTCGGAGACAGTTGCAGGTCAAACTGCCAGGAGCGGGCTGTAGAAGACCCGCGCGTCGCACGGTTCCAGTCAGAATCGAGACTATCATGGGTATCCTGCCCCCAGGAATACATACCGTTCCAGTTTTTGATATAACCGACCGTGTTATCCTGATAGCTTTGGTTCGCTTTGTCTAAAATCGCGTCCCACTCGTTGTTCAGCGGAGTTCCACGCTCACTGTCCTTTGAGCCGGTGCTACCACTCCCCGCCGAGGGTACGCGGAGGGTGTAGTCCACGCCACCGCTGGTGTAGGCCTTGCCAAAAATCAAGTTTTTCGCATTCAGGTTATGCCAGTTGGCGCTACGGGTCACGTTGTAGTCCGCAATGAACAGGCTGTGGTCATAGGTGTAGCCAATGGGATTGTCGGGGTCTGTACTGCCGGCCGCATTCGCTGAATCGCCTCTTGCGGTGTTGTCATTGGCAGAACGGCTTTTCAGCACATAGGCGTTCACGGTGCCCGCGTAGGTGAAGGGCACCCAATGAAGGGAGCCGTCCGGCAAGCTGCCGTTCTTGTCGCCCGGAATGTCCGCTCCGGAAAGGTCAAAATAATAGGTGCTGCCGGGGGTGAGGGAAAACTGCTCCTTATACCCAACGGTAAGATTGATATTTTCAAAAGCACTTGCATAGTCGGTCTGTTTATCCCCGTTATACTGTTCGCTGAACACTTTGAGGGTATAGCTGCCCGGCGCAAGACCGGCGGGGATCGTTACCGTTGCCGTACCGGAAGCGCTGTTACTTACAATCCGCCCATAGTAAAGGAGCGTGCCGCTTTCGTCCGCGAGCATTGCGGAAACATATTCGTTCGCGCCTGTTGGCGCGCCAGAATAGTCGATGCTTACCGTCCAATCGGAATATCCAGGTTTCTGCATTAAGGCCGTGCCTGTGCCTGCGGAGGCAGTAAAGCTTTTTCTGCTGTTGTCCAAAAGCGTCAGTTTCCATTCCCCTGTGCCTGCGCCGACGGCAGTTAAGCTTTCGTCCACCGCCGTATCCGCTTTGCCGCCTGCGGCGGCAGATGTAAAGAGGACAGAACTTGTATCCAGATTAAAAGCAGGGCGAGCCGCCAAAGGATTGATCACGCCATCTTGATCCACTCTGCCGCGGTCTCCAACTGCACCCGCGAAAGGTAGGTCATGTTCATTAAGAAAAGAACGAAGCCACCATATGCCCGCACTCGTGCCATAATTGGCAACTTGCGCGGCATCATCTGTAAATCCATACTCGTCGTTTTCCGCTTCTTCTGCCGACAGGAAAAATACCCTGTCACCGCTTAAAATATTCTCGGAAGCACAAAAGGTGTGGTGTTCACTGTCAAATTCGGCATCGCTTTTAGAAGTTGCCAAAATTGCGCCCAGTTCACCTGCTGTAAAAGCGTCGTTTACATTGCTTTCCGCGCCCGATTCTCCGGCAAAATCCCTGCACCATGCCTGTGCGCTGCTGCCCTGCCATGCGTTGCTGAATCGACTTGTGTTATCAAAATATACTCCGCCCATTGAGCCTGTTCCCAACAGCACATCGGACAGCAGGAAAAGGCCGCTTTCCCCGGTGTTGGTCTGGTCGTCCAGCACCCGCCATCTGATTGGGCCGGAAGTGGTGTTGCTGTCCAGGGCCTCCCAATTACCAAAATAGATAAAATGATAACCGCCGTCATCTGAATAGCCGGAAATCCCGTCAGTGCCGAGCCGGATGGCTTTGCCTGTGTTTGCGTTGCTGCCGCCTTCTGCAAACACTGCCGTGGGCATAAGACCCAGCAGCATCACGCAGCAGAGCATAAGGCTTAAAATTCGTTTTCTCATTTTCTTTCATCCTCGCTTTCTTCCGTACTGTCTGTACGATTTGTTGATTTGTTTTTCAGTCGGATACAGAGTACGGTCACAGACACGCCAATGACAAAAGCGACAATGCCAATGATGACATACGCCCCTGCGCCGTCCTGCAGCAGCACCCCGCCGTAGCCGTCCGCTACCGATGCTACGCCCGATGTCTGTACGCTTCTGAAAAGAACGCCGATACCGGCGAGAAGAAACAGGCTGCACGCTGTCAGACCGGAAAGTAGCCGGCTTTCATACCGCTTTCGGTACTGCCGCGTCCTGCGCCCGATCTCCCGTACCCGGTTTTCCGTCTTGCTGGTCATCCAATACCCTCCTCCGTATGATGTTTTGGGGGAATTTCAATCCCTCTACTTTCTAAAAGACATGAAATCAAAAATCCTTCCACCCGAAATGAAAATTTCTTCAAAAAATTTCAAAAAAATTTGAGCCGCTCCATTTCTGGAGCGGCTCGTCACACAAAAGCGGTTATTCAAATGTGATTTTGAGTTTGGGGAGCAGGAGCTTTCCTACAAATAAAAGCGCAATCAGGATAGACGGGAATAGGTAGCCCGCAATTCGCCAGCCCCCATCTCCCGAGATCAGCAGGTTATAGGTAGCATGGAACACGATACAGGCTCCCAACAGACCTACTATTCCGGTAAACGCCAGCCATCGGTGACGGAATACATAAGATAGTCCGAAGCCGATTGAAATGCCACAGAGAATGTGCAGCGCCCCGGCGGAAATCCCGCGAATCAGCAGGAATACAAAATTTTCCGCGCCGTTCTCCGTTAGGTAACAGACATTTTCAAAAGTGGCGAAGCCCACTGCAAGAGCAATGGCGGCCTCCGGCAAATCACGAACCCTTGGCTCAAAAATCAAGAAGTAGAAAAGCAGCGGCAGTAGCTTCATCACTTCCTCGCACACCGGCGTGATCTCAACAACAGTAACGGTGGCACTGACACCATAATGTCCCATAAAGAAACTGTTGACATAGGCAGACAGCAGACATACGCCCATCCCGGTCATCATAAACAGCATGAATGTCCGAGGACGCCTCCCGATAAACAGCATGGAGAGCGCCAGTGGAATTGCAAGGCAAACAAAAATATTTTCAATATAGATCATTTCTCCGCCACCTCCCGAAGCGCCAGCGGCAGCAGAGCCACAAATGAAAGTGTCAATGTAATATCTACGGCAAAGTAGAGATTAAAGCGGGTATAGTCCTGCGTAAAGCCAGAAACCACAAACAGGAGAAGCTGTAATCCCACGCAGAGCAACAGCCAGCGGTCAATCCGCTGTCCTCCATCTCTGTGCAGGAGCCGCCAAACCGCAAGATATACGATTGCAGATACGACCCCTGCAAATGCAGCAGAAACAAAATAGGACGGACCGAAAATCCGAAATGCCAGAACGACCGCCGCTGTAAGCAGAGCGCAGGCCAGGGACGGCAGGAAAAACAACGGCTTTATTCGATCTGTCTGTAGTATCTGGAACGACAAAAGGAACAGATACGCCGCTATCCATGAAAACTCCGAAACATAGAAAACCTGTGGTACATTACCAAAAATAAAAAGGTGCAACACCCAATAGAGAGTTCCCATGGAAATGCAGATATCAAACAGGGCAAGGATCAGGAATCGGCGGTCTTTGTGCCGGAGCGCCGCTGCAATCGCCGCCAGCGCCGCACAAAACAGCACGGCAATCTGAAAACAGTTGTCAATCAGTTCAAAATTCATCGTCATCGTCTAAGTTCTCCCGTTGTTTTCTCTCATTCCTGCGGCGCAGGCGGTACAAAAGCACTGTTACGCATACGCCAAGCAGAAATGAGAGTAGCCCCATGAGGATATAGCCCAATGCAGCGTGGTTTCCCACAAGGCTTGCTGCACCGGAAACATGGTGTACTTCACCGCCGACAATGTCCGCAGACAATCCAGGCATAAATGAGCCAATCCCAACAACCAAAAGCAGACAGGCCGCCATACAGGCCACGTCAAGCACACGCCGTTTCTTTTGTTCCTTTTTTCGTTTCAATTCTGCTGTCCTTTTATGTATCAGCCGGATGCGTTCTTCATTCGTCCGCATAGGTGAATCCCTCCTGCTCCAATATCATTTTCAAGCTCTGCTTGCCACGATGGACAAGGTGTGTGATTTGCGTCTCGCTTTTTCCCATGACCTCCGCCGCATTCCGATAGCTTAAATCCGCAAGGTAGACAAGATACAGCGCCTCGCGATATTCAACTTTCAGTTTTTCCAATGCGGCATAAAGCTGGCGGTCACGTTCGCTGTGGATCAGCTCTGTATCGGCCAGTACCTCGCTTTGCGGTTCAAAATCCAGCTCGTCAAAACTCAGGAAAAGGATACGGCGTTTTTTCTTGTGCCGCACACTTAGGTTGCGGGCGGTTTTATAAAGATAGGCTTTGAAGCTGCCCTCGCCGCCAATCGGACGCTCTTTTGCAAAAATCTGTGAAAATGCTTCGATCATCAAGTCCTCGGCTTCATGAATATCTTTGATATAGCCATTTATGTATAGCGTCAATGCGTCGCCGTATTTTTCAACCAGCAGATCGGCGGCTTTTTGCTCTCCGTCAAGATACCGCCGGTATGCGGTTTCATCTGAAATCATGTTTGCCGCCTCCCTTCGTGTTTTTTATGCGGGGGTCTGTCGGCTTTTCCGCGTTTTCCGGAATCGCCCAGGAGCGCCCGAAGCGCTCTACACCAGGGATGCGTCCCTGTGCCACATATTGATTGACACGGCGCTCTGATACACCCCATTTGTAGGAAGTTTCCCGTATGGAGAGATAACCTTTCATGCGCTCTCCTTTCTAATCGACACAATAATACAAAATATATTATATACGAATATTCGTATGTTTACAAGAGGTTCAGGGAAAAATGCAGGCCGCCTCATACGAGGCTATCTATTTTAATGGCTCCCGGAATACGGTCAGCAGAGCATAGATAATTTATCCGGCGTGGAGCGAACCCCTTTTTTACTTGTCTTTTTCAAAGTCATATAATCCATGTCGCACTTCCAACAAGAATAATAATTCGCCAGCTCTAACAATGTAAGAAAGAAAGTATGATTTATAAAGTGTTGGTTATCTGCATATACCATCATTCCCAAGAGAAACTATGAAATATAAAATGTAAAAGGGTGATGTTATATGGCTAAAATTGAAGATTGTCCTGGGTTTGAAACCTTTGGCTCCGATGTGAAGGCTGCAAGGGAAACTCTGAATATCTCCCGCAGGGCATTGGCAGAACAGGTCAGCATTGATCCGCGTTATCTCGCCAATATCGAATTGGAGCAGACGGTTCCCAGCGTACCCGTGATCCTTCAGCTCATACGGATATGCAAGCTGCCGGTTGAACGGTATTTCAATCCCTCCCTGGCCGCAGAGAACACCGAACAGCGCCAGAGGGTGAACCACAAATTGCAGCTCTGCCCGGAAAAGTATCTGCCGATCATTGAGGCAACCATTGACGGAGCGATCAAACTGGACGAATAGAGGCCGCTTTACAGAAGATGTAAAGTGGCTTCTATTTTTTTGCGTCTTTTTCTGCTATTTTGCGGGTATTTTCAAGTGTCCGTAACGCTTTATAAGTAGGGAAAAGATACGGTAGCAAGCACAGCAAGTGAGTACCCACTTGCGGATTTTTCCTATTTTCAGGTCCCTTGCCCGAAAATGTAAAAATGCTTGTTGGGATAATCCCAAACCCTTATGAGAAACGGAGGTGGCGCATGGCAAACCGAAAACGGAATATCCAGATGAAATTCTGGGTTACAGAAGAAGAAAAGCGCCTCATTGACGAGAAGATGGCCCAGCTCCCCACCCGGCGCTATGGTGCCTATCTTCGGAAGATGGCGATTGACGGATATATCATCTACACCGACACAGCGGATATTAAAGCGTTTACCTCGGAACTTTCCGCCATCGGCCGGAATATCAATCAGATTGCAAAGAGGCTCAACGCCGGAGGCCCCGTCTATCAAGCGGATATGGAGGAAATCCGGGAAAGGCTGGAACAGATATGGCAATTACAAAGACGCATCCTATCAAGTCAATGCTGAAAGCGGCCATCGACTATATCTGCAACCCGGAAAAAACAGATGGGAAGCTCCTGATATCCTCCTATGGCTGCACTGCCGAAACAGCGGATATTGAATTTGCCTGGACCCGCCGCCATGCCATCGACAAGGGCACCCACCTGGGCCGCCATCTGATCCAGGCGTTTGAGCCTGGGGAGGTAACGCCGGAGGAAGCCCATGAGATCGGGATGCAGCTTGCAAAGGAAATCCTGGGCGGCAAATATGAATTTGTCCTGACCACCCACATAGACAAGGGGCATATTCATAACCACCTGATTTTCAATGCGGTCAGCTTCACGGATCACAAGCACTACCATTCCAATAAGCGGAGTTACCACTATATCCGCCGCACCAGCGACCGCCTTTGCAAAGAACATGGCCTGTCGGTCATCATCCCCGGACAGGACAAGGGAAAAAGTTACATTGAACACCAAGCAGCCCAGGCCGGAACCAGCTACAAGGCAAAACTGAAAGCGGCCATCGACCGGCTGATCCCTGCCTCCGCCGACTTTGAAGATTTGCTGCTCCGCCTGCAGAGGGAAGGATATGAGATCAAGCGGGGTAAATACGTTTCCTGCCGAGCCTCGGACCAGGAACGCTTTACCCGTATGAAAACCCTGGGCGTGGACTATACGGAGGAAGCCATCACCGCCAGAATCGCCGGACGCTCCAGACCGTCGAAGCAGCCGAAGCAACGTGACGGAAGAATCAGCCTGCTTATTGATATCCAGAACAATATCAAGGCCCAAGAGAACGCCGGGTTCGCACATTGGGCGAAGCTGAACAATCTGAAACAGGCCGCCAGAACCATGAACTTCCTGACGGAGTATGGCATTGACAGTTATGGGGAACTGGAAAGCAGGCTGGCCGCCATAACAGAGAAACGGGATACCTCCCTTGCCTCCATCAAAGAAACAGAGGCCCGGATCGCGGAGCTGTCCCTTGTGATGAAGCAGGCTGGGACTTACCGCCGCTTAAAGCCGCTCTATGACCGTTACCGCCAGTCAAAAGATAAAGAGAAATTTATGCGGGGCCATGAGACCGGGATCATCCTGTTTGAATCAGCCGCCAGGGAGTTAAAAAGGTTGGGAGCGGTTCCTCTGCCATCTGCGGAGCGTATGGAAAAAGAACTGGCTGTACTCACCGCAAAGAAAGACTCGCTGCTTGCCGAATACCGAACCGTCAGGAGCGAAGCCCAGGAGTATGAGACTATCCGCCAGAATGTGGACACCATTCTGTTCTTGTCGAAAGAACAGGCACATGAAAAGAGTCTTGAAATGGAATAAGCAGTGTACAGATTAACGTCTGTACACTGCTTATTCACAAGCTGCAGCATAAAGTGGATAAATCCGTCCTGCCGTATATAAGATAATCTTTTGCTTGCCGTGTTGGTTCTTGATGATTATACACTTCCACTTTCCATCCAAAGTAGTAATTGATTGATGAGTGTAGTTCTGATAACAGCTCCTTGCGCTCGACACATCATTGCATATTAGATCAAATTCTTCTTGATCTACTACGATGGAAATTAACTCTGAGTACTCCATCTTTTTACATTGTCTAGAAAGTTGAAGTTGCTCATTGGCCTTTAGGTCTGCCCATGATGTTCCCTTATGCACTCTTGAAAAATGACAGAATGGCATCCTCGCTCCCCCCCCTTATCATTGCTTTTTCGAAATCTTTATGATATAATTATTATGAATTATTATATCCAATTACGAGGTGTTTCGTTATGGTGGATAAAAAAATTTACATTGACATTTTTGCAGGCTGTGGAGGCTTGTCTACCGGTTTATTGAGTGCTGGTTGGACAGGCCTATTTGCCATTGAAAAAAATGCCGATGCATTTTCCACCCTCAAGCATAATCTCATAGATAATCAGGAACACTTTTTATGGCCTTCGTGGTTACCGATTCAAGAATGTGATATAAATGAACTATTAAAAGAACACGCTGACGATCTTCGCGCATTACAGGGGAAGGTCACTTTGGTTGCAGGTGGTCCCCCTTGTCAGGGATTTTCAATGGCTGGAAAACGTGACGAAAATGATCAACGCAACAAGCTTGTTAAGTCCTATATTAAATTTATCAAACTTGTATTACCAGAAGCAATTATTTTTGAAAATGTTCATGGTTTTACAGTAAACTTTAAGGGAAAAAAAGGAACTAAACAATATTCTTCTTATGTCGAAAGAGCATTAAAACGTCTGGGCTATAAAACAATGCACCAAATTGTAGACATGTCAGAATATGGTGTCCCGCAGAATAGGAAACGTTTTATTCTCGTAGCAATGAAAGATCGTTCTCCCAAGAAAGTCTTTGAAGTGCTTAACAAAAACAAAGAATCCTTTTGCAAATCAAAAGGAATTACATGCAAAACAACAGTCTACGAAGCAATTAGTGATTTGGAAAGAGTTCATGGGACAAGGCTTTCTCCTGATACCAAAGGTTTTCAAGCTGGTCTATATGGGCCCATTCAATCTGGTTATCAGAGATTAATGCGGCAAAGTATTGAGTCGGAAACAGGCGTAGTAGACAGTCATCGTTTTGTCAATCATCGAAAAGATACAATAGCGCTACATAACGATTTGTTGGCCCATGCCCCGTTGGGGAAACGAATCACACCAGAAGATAATATTGTTCCCAATCTAAACCGACGTGGTGTTACTGTACTTAATAGAGATGCGCAAGCACCAACTATTACATCAATACCTGATGAAATTGTACACTATATCGAGCCGCGTATTTTAACAGTACGCGAACATGCTCGTATACAAAGTTTTCCAGATTGGTTTGAATTCAAGGGCAAGTATACATCCGGCGGGAACCGCCGCAAACAAGAGGTGCCACGATATACGCAAGTCGGCAATGCAGTTCCGCCCTTGTTTGCTGAGCAAATAGGAATTGCAATTTGGGAGGTGCTTTCAAATGACAAATCAGAATAGCACTTTATCTTTCCGTGTAAGTGCGGGATTAAAGAATATAATCGGTCGCGACCTGATTAGTGATAAATATATTGCGATATTTGAGTTGGTCAAAAATTCTTATGATGCTGGAGCGTATAAAGTCGATATTTCCTTTATTAAAACAGACGAGGGCCATGATCAAATTATTATCTCTGATAATGGTTGCGGCATGACATATAATGACATTGTTGAGAAATGGCTATTTGTTGCATATTCGGAGAAGAAGCCTCAAAATCGTGAAAAAGCATCCTTTCGAGACGAAATCAAACGAGAGGTAGCTGGAGCAAAAGGTGTTGGCCGTTTTTCATGTGATCGCCTAGGTGCGCTATTAACGCTAATTACCAAAACAGAATCCGAAGTACCCGCAAACAAAGTCGAGGTAAACTGGAATAGATTTGAATTGGATGATACACAGGAATTTATGAATATTCCTGTTCAGTACTCAACAGTTGCTGAACTTCCTAGCGGGTTTTCAAAGGGGACGACTTTGATTGTAGATGCATTACGTGAAAGTTGGAGCAGAGATGAATTGCTAAGATTAAAACGCTCCTTGATGAAACTGATTAGTCCTGATGCCAATAAAGGGGAACTTCCTTTTGACATTGAGCTTATCGTTCCGGCTGAACGAGAAAATGATAACAAGGTACTTAGCAAAGCCGGAATAAATCCTGATCGAGATATTGTAAATGGTATCATACATAATGATATATTCGAAAAGCTGAACATTAAAACGACTAGTATTGAAGTAAATGTTTCTGAAAATGGCCAGTTAATCACAAGTAAATTGACTGATCGTGGCGAATATATTTTTTCCTTTGTTGAAAAAAACAGAAACTACTACGGATTGCGGGATATATCTATTGTCGTGTTTTATTTAAATCAAAGTGCTAAGGCAAGTTTTACTAGACAAATGGGAGGAGTGCAGCCGAAGAATTATGGGTCTGTCTTTATATACAAGAACGGTTTTAGAATAAATCCTTATGGAGAGCCAGGACAGGATTTTTTCGGTATTGACCAAAGAAAGGCTCAAGGTTGGAAGCGGTTCTTGGGAACTCGCGAAATCATGGGGCGCATATCAATAAAAGGTGATAATGACCAATTTTTGGAGACAACAAGCCGTGCACATGGATTTATTCAAACTCCAGCTGTTGATATGTTGGCTGACCTATTTCTTGAAAAAGTATTAAAAGTTCTTGAGAAATATGTTGTTAACCTAATCAATTGGGGGGAACCGTTAAAGTCTGATCCACAGCACACAATATCTCCAAGTGAAATAGGTGAGCAAATTATTTCGCAGTTTATTACCAGCGTTGATTCCAAAGATATTGTTAGTGTGGACTATAATCCAGATATTCTTACTAAGAGCAATACGCAAGGTAGTCAAGATAGTATTACTGTGTCTCTGAAAAAATTGGAAAGTGCTGCTGAACGTACACAAGATACTGGGCTTATTAGTTTAACACAGACCCTAAAAAAGAGAACCGAGTCAATTATTTCACACAACATCCAACTTGAAGAAGAAAATGCAGAAAATTCAAAGGAATTGGCGAAGGCAAAAAAAGAGGGGCTGGCTAGAGAGCGTCAAATCTATTTCCTTAAAGGTGCAGCTAATCAAAATGTAACAAACCTCGTGAATGGATTTCACTCTATATATACTTTAACAGATGCCTCAAGGGGAAATATAAGTTATTTACGAGAACTTATAGCTCCTATGGATCTTGAAAATAAAGATTTTATATTATCAATCATAGGGCAAATCCAACAAGCGAATGAGAAAGCCCACAAGCTCGCTGATTTGGCGATACACGGGAATCAATCGCTAAAACAAAGTGGACCACATAGTCTCTATGATTTCATTCGCCAATATATTGATGCAGGATTTACAATTGAAGGTTTAAAATACGAGTTAGCAAAAGATACCCGCGCCTTTGATTGTAAATTTGATTCATCATCAATTGGTGTAATTATTGACAATATTGCTAGTAATTCAGTCAAAGCAGGTGCAACGATTTTACAAATTTCTTTGGAAGAAACAGGTAAATATGTAGAAGTCGCTTTTTCAGATAACGGCATAGGTCTTGCCGAAAACATTGACCCCAAGTCCTTGTTTGAGTGGGGATTTTCTTCAAACAGACAGAAAAGGGGCTATGGGATAGGGCTATTTCATGTCAAACAGTTGGTAGACGAGATGAAGGGTACTGTTGAAATCGACACTACATATCACCAAGGTTTTAAGCTGATTGTGAGGCTAAAAAAATGAATACGATATTCAAGATACTTTGGTTTGAAGATGAACCAACTTGGTATAATATGGAAAGGCTACGTGTTGAAGGTATTCTAAAAACACACTATTTAATACCATCAATTATTCGTAAAAGCGGGGATGATTTCAATATCGATGAATTAACCGGGAACGATTACGATTTGATTTTAATGGATTTCAAATTGGCAGACGAAGTAACTGGTGATACTATTGTTGCCGCTCTACGAGAAAGCAGCATACTAACAGACATATTGTTTTATTCTTCAGAAGAAGAAGCTATGTTAACTGCTATTAGAGCAAAGATGCCACCAATTGATGGAGTTTATCTAACTAAACGAGACTACACAATTTTTACTGAAAAAGTTGAAAAGATTATTGGTAAAATCGTAAAACGCTCAGAAGATGTTGTTAATTTACGTGGGTTTGTTCTCGATAATACCAGTGATTTTGAATTGAGAATAAAGGAAATGTTGAATATCTGTTGGCAAAAATTTGATGATACCCAGAAATCATCGTTAACAGAAGTCCTCTTAGGCTTGCTAGACAGAAAGAAGGCATGGGTTACAAAGCAAGTCGAAACGACAAAATCAGCATCGGTTGTTTTTGAATATGCTAATAACGATGAACACTTATTAAGTATTTCCGATAGATTAGATATTTTTCAGGCGATTTTACTGATTCTCTCCACAACATACCACTTACCTTCCACTGCCTGCCCGTCTGATTTTAAGCAATACTACATTGACAAAGTGAATATGTATCGTAATAGATTAGGGCACATCACATTTGGCGAGAAAACAATTCGCATTAAGGGAAAAGATGTCGAAATTAATCAGGAACTGCATCGACTTCTCCGAAAAAACATTGCAGAGGTTGACTCCACAATATGCAATATTGAAGAATATCTTACTACATATATGTAAAAAATGGGAGTACAGGCTTCGGAGTTATCACCGAGAAGCTGTACTCCCGTTTTTTGTTTATGGAAAGTGTGCGAAATCAAACCTTTTTCTCAATGTACCGGCAAGGCCACAGGCACAAGGAGAATCATAAAGGCCCCTTTGAGAAGATCGATACAGGAAACTATTTTGCCATTTTTGAACCCTTATTCCCGCAGTTTTTGGAGCGTTTGGAGAGGTAACGGGGGCAGGACACCAGTACCGTCCGGAAACTCTGCTTGCAGTCATGGACGCAGCCTTGGCAGACCTCGTTATACTGCCGCCTGCCATTCTCACCCAGGAAGAAAGACCATTCCAGCCGCCATTTTTTACTCCGGCTCATAGATCGCCATGCTCCGGGGCCTCACGGCCGGGGCGCCCTTTCTCCGGGGGCTTGCGTTCCGAACATTCCCGCCTCGCGTCCTCTAGCCGCTCCCGGATAGAGGGCTTCTTCTCCGGCTCGCCCCTTTCGGCGGCCTCCTTCGCCTTTTCCACTTCCTCGCCGCGCCTGCCGTTGTTGATAACTCCATCGATCATCCCATAGTCATCCTCCAAGGTCATTTCAGCGGTACGGAGGGGATTGTCCTTTTCCGGCTGCTCTGCCAGCACAGCGAAGGCCCGTGTGCCGTTTCCCATGATAAGGTATTTCCCATCGTCAGACTGATGGTGGAGGCCATAGCCCGCCGCCTCCATCTGCTCCCGGCTCATGGCGCTCACATAGAAGCTGCCCCTGGGCGTCCGTACCGTTTCGCCGGTCTCCATCTGATCCGGCGTGGGGATCGTGACCTCCTTCGCCCGCTCCGGCTCCAGGAACTCCGGCACCTGGGAGAACCCAAAGCGGTCACAGTAATGGGCGGTGTCCGTCCCATTCTGGTGAAGCACCACGATATCCGACACGGACAGGGAATGTCCGTGGAAGTCTGCCGGGCGGTCGATGTTGAACCGGGTATAAATGCTTTCCAAATTGTCCTGCTCTGTCAGCGGGGCGGTATAGACCATCTCATAATTTACCGGGTCCACGGAAAGGCCGTTGCGCCGGATCGCGTCCAGCGGCTCAAAGCGGTAATCCAGTGTTTCATCCCCGCCCTTTAGCTGGTAGATGGAAAAGCGGTCCTCCTGGGCAAACCCTTCTTGAACCGCCCGCGCTTGTTCTATGATATCCGCCGGGGTCTGCACATAGGCGGCCGCCTGGGCTGCATATTCCCGTTCTGCCCGTTCCGCAAAAGAGAGCATTTCTTCCACATGGGATTGATCCGGATTTTCCAATGCCTCTCGGATCACTGCCGGGTCAATATCTAAAAATTCCTCATACCCGGAAGCCTCCTTGAACTTTTCCACCTCCGAAGGGAGGTAATCGTCCTGCGTCTGCCCCAGGGCGGCCAGCCGTTCCTCTAGGGCCATGATCCGCCCGGCCATCAGGCTTTCGTAGATTTCCTCCTTTGCCGCGTGTTCCTCCGGGTGCTCCGCTGCGTACTGCGGATCATGCTGCCGGAAATACTCATCCATATCAAAAGCGATATCCATAGCCCACTCGGACAATTCTTCTTCGGGGATATCATCCTGGAAGGTCATCACCCGGTATTCCTCCGGGATGCTGCCACGCTCCCCGTCGTAATACTCATGGAAGGAACTGCCGGTATCCCGGACATAGCCAAAGCTGGTGAAGTCGCCGCTTTCATCCAGGGCAATATCACGGCCGTATGTCTCATAGTCGATGTAATTCTTCAAATGCTCCGGAACCTGCATGGCGTCCAGCTCGTCGATGTAATACCGGCCCAGGTCGTCGTAATCCTCGATATCCGGGTACACATCGTAGCAGTCCAGGTTTTCCGTGAGATTGATGATCTCTTGGACGCTGCCCGAATGGTCACCAATCTCCATAGCCGCCTGGAACTGCTCATACTCGCCTTGGTCCATTTCATCCAGCTTTGACGCCAGATAATTGAGCTCGTCCAGGCTTTCGTATTCGCCCAGCTTGTCATAGAGGCCATCCACATAACAGTCATAGTCCGTGATGAACCATTCCTCATAGGGTTGCCCGAAATCGTCCTTCTGGCCGATCCCGATACGGTCAAACACCTTTTTCATTTCTTCGGCGGTAGTGGGAAACTTCACCCACTCGCCCACAAGCTCGCCCTCGTTGTATTTGCCTAAATTGGTGATGAAGGCAGCAAACGGGTAATCTTTATCATATCCATAGCTCGGCATAGATCGTCACCTCCTTAAAGTTCCGGTTCAGACTTGCCCTTCGCCTGGGGCTGTGTCTGTCTGCCGGCACATTCTTTTTTGCCATGTTCCAGCCGTTCCCGGATGGAGGGCTTTTTCTCTGCCTCCCGGCGGGAGTGCTCCGCCACATGCTCATGCTGCCACTCGTCCCCGGAAAGAGAGAGGTAGCCACGGCTGGTGAAACAGCCGTGATCTTCCTCCATTGCCTGCTTTCCGAAAGGGACCGGGTCAATGGCCTCCCGGAGCGCCGGGGACAGCGGGATATCCATGTGCTGCTCCAGGTAACTCCAGCCCAGATCATCCAAACGGCGGATACCCGGCTCCAAAACGAAAAAGTCAACATTGTCGGCAAACTCCCGAAACTGCTCCGCCGTGGTCAATCGGAAGGGAGACTCCTGGACCGCCGCCAACAGATCCCGGTCTGCCGGGGAGAGGGCGGCAACCGCCGCCCTGACTTCGGGTAAACTTTCAATCATCTTATTTTCTGCCATTTGCACCAGCCTTTCTTTTCGGGAACTCCAGCTTGAAATTGATATACTTACCGCCCGTGTCGTCCAGGATCACCGCCGCGTCATAGGTAGAGCCCTTCTTTTCAGACCACATCCCCTTGACGTTGGTGCGGCCCTTTTTCAGAAAGTCAGAAGCCATCTTCTTTGTCAACTCCTTCTTGCGGGAGGTCCAGAAGCGGTCATTCTTCCAGAGTACGAACCCGCAGGCCCGATCCGAACAGGAAAAATTCTTCTTGCCATCATACACCGGCTTGCCGCAGCGGGGACACATGCCGATCACTTCCTTCTCCGGGGCAAACAGCTTTTGCCCTTCCTCGGACACCTGGGAATAAGTCGTGATCTGCTCCCGCACCATATCCCGGATACCGTCCAGAAAGTTGTCCGGATCGGCCTCGCCCTTTGCAATGGCCGTAAGACGTTGCTCCCATTCAGCGGTGAGCATGGGGGAGGTCAGCGGCTCCGGCAGCACAGCCACCAGGTTGATACCGGCCTTTGTAGGGATCAGGCTTTTTCCTTTCCGCTCCACAAACCCGGCCGATACCAACTTTTCAATAATCGCCGCCCTGGTTGCCGGGGTTCCAAGGCCCTTGCGCTCCGCGTCATCGGGGATATCCTCCGCACCGGCACGTTCCATAGCTGCCAGAAGGGTATCCTCGGTGTACGGCTTCGGGGGTGAAGTAAAATGCTCCGTGACGGAGGCCTCCACATCCTCAAAGGCCTGACCCTCGGTGAAGTCAGGCAGATCACCGCCGCTATCCTCGTCCGCCTGTTTCTTCTTCAGAGAGGAACGGAAAACCCGGTCGATCTCCCGCCAGCCTTCGGAGAGGATATGCTTTCCCTTCGCCGTGAAGGAATGGCCGCCACAGTCGAAGGTAGCCGTGACCGCTTCATACACATAAGGCTCCGCCGCCGCGCACAACAGCTTGCAGCAGACCAGCAGAAGCAAGTTTCGCTCACCCACGGGCAGCCCCTTGATATCCGCCTTTTCGATCTCCATTGTGGGGATGATGGCGTGATGGTCGGTTACATCCTTATCTGAAATCATAAGTTCCACCAGCGGGAAGAAGCTGGCGCACCCGTCAAAGGGCGGCACCTTTGCTGCCAGGTGGATGACGCAGGAGGCCGTTTCCGCCATGTCAGAGGTCAGATACCGGCTGTCCGTCCGGGGATAGGTCAGCAGCTTCGCTTCATAAAGGCTCTGGGCGTAGTCAAGCGTCTGCTTCGCCGTATAACCGAGCAACCGGTTTGCCTCCCGCTGCAAGGCGGTCAGGTCATAGAGCTTCGGGGGCTGCTCCTTTTTCTGCTCCCGTGTGACGGAGGTACAGATCACAGGCGCACCGGCACAGGCGGTCTTTATCTGCTCTGCCTCCGCCGGATCGGTGATCTTCTCCGAAACCGCCTCAGCACCGTCGATCTTCAGCCGTACATGGTGGTATTTCTCCTTCTGGAAACCGCTGATCCTCGCGTCACGCTCCGCCAGCATTGCCAGGGTGGGCGTCTGGACGCGCCCCACGTTCAGGGTGCGGTGGTAGAGGACAGAGAAAAGCCGGGTGGCGTTGATCCCCACCAGCCAATCCGCTTTCTGGCGGCAGAGTGCAGATTGATACAGGTTCTCATACTCCGCGCCGGGGCGCAGTTCTGAAAAGCCCTCCCGGATCGCCATATCCTCCATAGAGGAAATCCAGAGGCGCAGGATGGGCTTGCGGCAGCCCGCCATTTCATACACCAGCCGAAAGATCAGTTCCCCTTCGCGCCCTGCATCACAGGCATTGACCACGGTATCCACATCCGGGCGGCCCATCAGGGAGCGGAGATTTTCAAAGGCGTCCTCCTTGCCGGGAGCCGTTACATAGCGGAAGGGCTCCGGCAGGATCGGGAGATCATCATAGCGCCATTTCTTGAAAGACTCGTCGTAGCCCGCCGCGTCCAGCGGGGATACCAGGTGGCCCACACACCAGGAAACGATCAGCCCGTTTCCCTCATAAAAGCCATCGGCCCTGGATTTTGCACCCAGGGCCGACGCGATACTTTTTGCTACACTCGGTTTCTCGCAGATAATCAGCTTCATTCCATTTCCTCCGTTTCATCCTCATTCAGATATTCTTCTTCATCCTCCAAATCCAGATCATCCAGGTCAGACGGTACTTTCTTTCCCTGTTTCGGTTTCAGCACCAGGAAATACGCCGCCGCACCGCCGCCGGCTGCCAGGATCAGCAGCACCGCCAGAAGCGCCCCGGCTCCGCTTTTCTTTTCAGCGGCGGGTTCCTCCGACTCGTCAGGCTCCGGCTCGGTACTGGTGGCCGCCTCCTTCCCGGTACACTCGCTCATGTTGTTCTTGCACACCGGGCAGGAGGTATCCACATCACCAGGCACACATTTATCCGTACAGGTGCAGACAATGGCGGTGTTTGCTGCGGCGGTTTCGCCATCCTCCATCAGTGCCAGAAGGTCGGCCTCGTCCACCTGGTTCAAGAAATGTACGGTTTCTTCTCCCTTATCGTCCCGGTCGATAATCAGGTAAAAGACGTTGCCATTTTTCGTCTCCACGGTGATGAACTGCTTGCCCGCCGCCGTGGTACTGCCAATATCGTCAATCAGCGTCAGGTTCCCGTCCGGGGTAAGAGCAGCGCTGCCTCCGCCGCCTGTGAACAGCTCCAGCAGGGACGCAAGTTCTTCCTCACTGATGGAAAGAGAAAGGCCGCTCCCATCGGCTCCAATGCTCCCATCATCGTTGACTGTCAGGTACTCGGAGTAGACATAACCCACACGCTCCGGTAGAAGCACCTTGATCCAGTCGCCATCCTCGCCGATGACCTCCACGGTCGCCCCGTTTTCAAGCTGGGTAAAGGCCGTGTTGTCCAGCCCCGCGCCGGTCCGCACGTTCAGCCGCCCGCCATTGGTAGTCACGGTGCCGGTCCGGTTCGTTCCCGCCGTGTTGCCGGAAGTGATCTCAATGCCATCCTCCGTCACGACGATATTTGCCTGGGCACCGGTCAGAGCGGAAAGCAGATCAGAAATTTCTTTATCGGTCAGGGCGTTGGTATCATCCCCTGTGTCCTCCGCGTCCGCCTCCATACTGTCAGAGGGCTCCATGCCCCCGGTGACTTCGGCACCCTCGCCGCCGCCATAGGCAAAAGCGGTCATGGAGAAGGTCGTGACGCACAGCATGAGCGCCAGAAAAACGGCGGTCAGCCGCAAAACTCCTTTATTCCTCATGTTCAAAATCCTCCGTTTCCTCATTCTCAACCTCTGCGCCGCTGTCTGCGGCCATCATATCCTCCGGCAGCGTGATAAGGCCGCTAGCATAGGCTTTCAGGAAAGCGGTCAGCTCCCGGTTATCCATCTTCACGGCCTTGACCATGCGGACGATCTCCAGGTTTTCTTCCTCCGCAAGCTGGGCCTCCAACGCCCGCTGCTTCTTCTGAAGCTCGGCGATCTTATCCTTCGTTTTCGCAATATCATTGCGGATTTTCTCAACAGTTGCCATGTGTGCAAAACTCCTTTCCAAATCGTTCTTTCCATGAATAGCTGCGGCCCAGGCCCTTGACCGTTTTCAAATTTGCCTGAGCGTTGTCCTCCAGGGCAACAGCACGCCGGAACAAATCCGGGTGGTTCTCCCGAAGGTCAATGATTTCCTCCGCCCGCATACTGGGGCAGAAAAAACAGGAGGACTTCCCCGGCTGAGGCAGCCCCGCCGCCTCGATTGCCCGGATACAAGCCTCCCGGTCCCATCCCCATTCCATCAGGGGATACCATTTGCTGTATTTGGGGTCTGCCAGATCATTCAGCAGAACCTTGTCGCTCCGATAGCTCTCCCCGGCGTCATAGCCGATGAACTTGACCACCTTCTTCCCGCTGGCCCACACCCTGCGGCATGGAGGATAGTTGTTGCAAAATTTCTCCTGCGGTCCGATCTTGTGTTTCAAGGAACACCGCTTGAAGCCGTAGGCGATAGAGGGCAACGTGCCGCTTTTCAGACATTCATCCTCCAATGTCAACCGCTTTCCGTCACGAGTGGTCTTATAGACACGGGTGATCTCCGGCATCCCGTGATCCTTCAGCCAGCGGTCCATTGTGTCCAGATACTCGTATG
>ENA-USYR01000551-USYR01000551.1-human-gut-metagenome-genome-assembly--contig:-NODE-551-length-19685-cov-50.313800_pt1 | contig 19685 bp, 10 predicted proteins | sample MGYA00250064_ERZ773510 | MGnify/ENA primary metagenome ERZ773510 (study PRJEB29103, sample SAMN06112082) | human gut metagenome | biome: human gut; feature: ankylosing spondylitis patient; material... | reverse complement strand
GACGCCGTGGCGCGGGATGTCGGTGATGTCGCCGGGTTTCTTCCAGCGGTTGAGCAGGCGCTTGGACTGGTTGTAGGAGGCGAATCGGCCGTTCGACTCGTCGAAATAACGGTCGTTGTTGATCATCCAGCGGTCGGCGACCCAGCTGAACTGTGCCGACAGCGAAAGTCCCTTCCAGGCCAGCGTCGTGCCGAAGCCGCCCTGCCAGGGCGCCACGTAGCTCTTGCCGACCATGACCTTGTCCTCGTCGCGGAGCTCGGTGGTCAGCTCGCCCTCCTTGGTGTACCACAGCGCGTCGCCGTTGGCGGGGTTGACGCCTGCGAACCGGTTGAGGTAGAACTCGCCGAAGGAGTGCCCCACGACCAGTTTGGTGTTGGTGCTCGAAAGCTCGTATTCGCTGACCCCGCTGTAGAGCTTGGTCATCTTGTTCCTGTTGTAGGAGACGTTGGCGTTCACGCTCCACACGAAATCCTTGTGCTGGATGACGTCGGCGGCCAGGCTCACCTCGACGCCGCGGTTGGTCATGTCGCCCACGTTGTCCCAGCGGAAGCCGAAGCCGTTGGAGGTGGTGTAGGAAACGGGAACCTCCATGAGCATGGCGCTGTTCTTCTTGTGGTAGAGTTCGACGTCCACGTTCAGGCGGTTCCAGAAGCCCAGGTGCACGGCCAGGTTGGTGATCCACAGCTTCTCCCACTGCAGGTCTTCGTTGCCCGGCTGCGAGGGGGCGATGCCGGCGTCGCCGTAGTAGTTCAGGCCGCCGCTCACAAGCGCCATGTGTTCGTAGTTGGGGATCGACGAGTTACCCGAGGTACCCGTGCTGAAGGCGATCTGCGCGTTGGTGAGCCAGCGGCGCGAGTTCTCCATGAATTTCTCGTTGCGCAGGTTCCACATCATGCCCACCGAGCCGAACGCCGCCCAGCGTCCCGAGGTGCCGAAGCGCGAGGAGCCGTCGGTGCGGACGGAGAAGTCGACGTAGTAACGGTCGGCGTAGTTGTATTCGCCGCGCGCGAAGAACGACAGGAAGGCGTAGTTGTCGTCGGTGACGTCGCTCCACGACGTGGCACGCGTTCCCGACGAGATGTTGACCAGCTTGTCGTTGTTCTGGCCGCGGGTCGCCAGCGTGAATTCCTCGTAGCTGTAATCGACGCCCTCCTGGCCCAACAGGAAGTTGAACGAGTGCCCGCCGTCGAGCGAGAAGCGGTAGTTGATCGTGTTGGTGACCGAAAGGCTCATGCCGTCGGTCGAGTAGCGCTGCGCCGTGCCCGAGCCCAGGTTGGGCGGGTAGTTGGGGTAGGAGGCGCCGAAGCCCGTCGTGTGCGAATAGTCCACGCCGAACTGCGACCGGATGGTGAGCCCCTCGATGGGGGTGGCCTCGGCGAAGAGCGTCGAGATCACCTTGTATTTCTTATAGGAGATCTTGTTGTTGGCCAGCCATTCGAGCGGGTTCTGGCCCTCGCCCTTCCAGGTGCCGTCCTTGATCGAGGCCAGCGAGCCGTCGGGACGGTGGGGATTCCAGTACGGCATCATGAAACGTGCGGCCGAGATGGGGGTCACGAGCGTATATTGGCCCGATTCGGCGCGTTCGATGGTCTGGTAGTTCATCATCGTGTTGGTGCCGAGCTTGAGCCATTTGGCGGCCTGCTGCTCGACGTTGGCGCGGAGCGAGAAACGCTCGAAGGCCGAACCTACGGCGATGCCCTCCTGGTTGTAGTAGCCGCCCGAGACGTAGTAATTGGTCTTGTCGGTGGCCCCCGAAACCGAAAGTTCGTAGTTCTGGAGCAGGGCGGCATCGTTGAACACCTCGTCGAGCCAGTTGACGTTGGTCTTGCCCAGGACGTTGTAGTTCTTGCCGTCGGTGAACCCGATCTCCTTCTCGTACTGGATGCGTTCGCCGGTGTCCATCAGATCCCAGTTGCCGTAGGCGATCTGCGAGAAACCGAGCTGCATACGGTAGTTGATCTTCGCCCGCTCGGCCATGCGCCCGCGCTTGGTCGTGATGACGATCACGCCGTTGGCCGCGCGCGCACCATATATAGAGGTGGAGGAGGCGTCCTTGAGCACCGAGATGCTCTCGATGTCGGCCGGGTTGATGGTGTTGAAGTCGGAACTGGCGATGGCGACGCCGTCGAGGATGTAGAGCGGCGAGGTGCCCGAGTTGATCGAGTTCATGCCTCGGATCATCATTGTTGCCGACGTGCTCGGCTCACCCGAATTGGAAAGTACCGTCAGGCCGGGAACCTGTCCCTGGATGGCCTGGTCGAACGCCGCCGTAGGGGTGTTCTCGACCTTTTCGGCCTTGACGGTCGATACCGACCCGGCGATGGTGCCCTTCTTGCGGACACCGTAGGCGATGACCACCACGTCGTCGAGCGCCTGTGCCTCGCTCTCGAGGGAGACGTCGTAGGTCAGCGAGGCGCTGCCGCCCGGAACCGTGAAGGTGGCGGGCTTGTAGCCGATGTACTGGAAGGTGAGTGTCGTCCCTGCGGCGACGCTGATCGAGTAGCTTCCGTCCGCAAGGGTGCTCACCCCGCTGGCGGCTCCGGAAATCACGTTGACCCCGATGAGGGGTTGCTTGTCATCCGCCGAGGTGACGATGCCTCTGACGGTCACATTTCCCCCCCCCTGCGCTACGGCTATCGCCGGCAGGGCACATAGGAAAAATGCAAGAATGTTGAGTAGGAGTTTCGTTTTTTGCATAAGTAAATGATACTTTCTTACGCAACAAAGAAAAATAATTAAAACGAATTTGCCAAATGTTCAAAATAGATGAAATGTAAGCAGGAATGCTCGGAAAGGGTCTTTTCGGCCCTCTTTTCCGGATGAAAACAGGTGTTATAAGGCTAAATATAAATAACTTAACATTTTATTTTAACCCGGCGAACCATTGTTGAATACGGGTTAAAATATTTTTATAAAAATGAAAATAAAATTCAATGTGTTTTGAATATTTTGGGATTTCGGGCCAAAATATATCCTCCGGTGCGGCTTGATGCGCAGTGGGTTTCCGGTTGCAGGTGCTTCGGGGATGCCTTGTTTTTGATATTATTTAATATATGCCGGCCCGCGGGGTGGGTTTTTGAAAAAATATAAAAAATATAAAAATATTTTTTGCCGGAAGGGATAAGCTCCCCCGAAACCCCGGGGAGATAACAATTTTCCGGCCGCCGCCAAAGTGCAGAAGAAATGCGCGAAGCCCCGTAAAGTGTTCTTAACGGGGATTTTATGGGGAGTGATTAGGCTGAAACAGGAAATAAGGTAAAGGATGGGTGGTTTTTCGGCATGTTGTACTTACAGATTGTAAGCAATATGGTGATATTTCATTTTAATACATAACATTGGCTCGTGTTTGCTCCGGAGGGTCGCTGCCTTAGCCGGTGGCGGGTCGCTGCCCCGGTTTGCCCAAGTGAGCCGTTGTGCCGGTGCGTCACGGCCTTGGTCTGTTCCGGCAGCTCGCAGTCTTGGTTTGCCCCGGTGCATCGCTGCCTTGGGCTGCCCGCGGTGCGTCACGGCTTTGGCCTGTCCCGGCGGGTTGCTGCTTTGGCCGGCCCCGGCGGGTCACTGCCCCTTTTCGCCCCGGAAGCGGGCGCGGTACTGGCTGGGGCTGAGCCGCTCGCGGAGGCGGAAAAAGAGCGAGAAGGCGCTCACGCTTTCGAAGCCGAGCGCATAGGCTATTTCCGAGATGCTGTGGGCTGTCGTCGCGAGCAGTTCCCGGGCCTTGTTGAGCCGCATCGTGTGCTGGTATTGCGCCGGCGCCATCCCCACGTATTCGCGGAAGACGCGGCGGAACCACGTGTAGCCCATGCCCACTTCGCGGGCGATCTGTTCGGGCGAGCGGTTGCGGCCGAAGTCTGTGCGCATGATGGCTTTCGCGCGGTTGATCTTCTCGACGACGGGATTGTCGGAGTAGAGCAGGTTGCTGTGCTTGAAGAGCACCGACCCCAGGATGTGGAGCACGATGCTCGAAATGAGCGGCTGGAATCCCACGCGCTCCTCCTCGACCGTGCCGATGATCTCGCGGTAGCACCGCTCGATGCCGCCGCTGCACCCGATCCGCAGCAGGGGGCGCCGGCGGCAGAGGAACCCCTGCTGCTCCAGCCTGTCGATATTGGCGCCGCGGAAGCCGACCCACCACTCCGTCCATCCGGTGCCGGGGTCGGGCGAATAGGAGTGCCATTCGTTGGGGAAGAGCAGGAGCATGGTGCCCGCCTCGACCGTCTGCGACGGGCAGGATGCCGACTCGAAGCGCCCCCGCCCGGCGGTGATGTAGACCAGCTGGTACTCGTCGAGCGTGCGGCCGCTGCCTTTGTAAAACAGGTAGTGCTCGGGGTGTTCCGAGACGGGGTAGGGCGTCCCCGGCGGGACGTGCTGGTGCCCGGCCGTGGTGCAGACGATGCCCCACTGCTCGTCGCGCGGGGAGACTGGCAGGTAGTGAAGGATGCTCAGCGGCCGGTCGTCCATAGTGTCAAATCTATATATAGTTTGTCAAAACCATCAACAAAGGTAGGGAAAAGATTGTATAGTTTTGCATCAGTAACCTAAAACTTTCCGTGATGAACCGTTATTTCGTCGGTGTCGATCTCGGTGCCACGAGCGGCCGTGTCATTCTCGCCACGCTCTGCGGCGAGGGCATCGCCCTCGAAGTTCTGCACCGCTTCCCTAACCGCCTGCTTTCGATCGGCGGCAAATATTATTGGAACATCTACTCCCTCTATGAGGAAATCCTGCACGGCCTGACGCTGGCCGGGCAGCGAAGGATTCCGGTCGATTCGATCGGTATCGACACGTGGGGCGTCGACATGGCCTGCGTGGCGGCCGACGGTACGCTGGCCGGGCTTCCGAGGGCTTACCGCGATCCCTATACCAACGGGGTTCCCGAGGAGTTCTTCCGGAAAATACCCCGGCAAGAAGTGTACCGCCGCACGGGTATCCAGATCATGAATTTCAATTCGCTCTTCCAGCTCCGTGCCGCGCGCGGGGAGGGGATGTCGGCGCTGGAAAATGCCGCGTCGGTGCTTTTCATGCCCGACGCGCTGTCGTACCTGCTCACCGGCGAGAAGGTATGCGAGTATACGATCCTCTCGACGTCGCAGTTCATGGATCCCCGCACGCGGGAGATCGACGGTGCACTGCTGCGCGAGGCGGGTGTCGATCCCGCGCTTTTCCCGCGGGTGGTGATGCCCGGCCAGAGGATCGGGGTGCTCTGCGACGCCGTGGCCCGGCAGACCGGGCTGGGGGCGGTGCCCGTGGTGGCCGTCGCGGGGCACGATACGGCTTCGGCCGTGGCGGCCGTGCCTGCCCGGAACGGGCGCTTCGCCTACCTCTCGTCGGGGACGTGGTCGCTGATGGGCATCGAGGTGCCGGAGCCGATCATTACGGAGGAGTCCTATGCGATGAACTTCACCAACGAGGGCGGCGTGGACGGCACGGTGCGGTTCCTGAAGAACATCACCGGCATGTGGCTGCTCGAACAGTGCCGCGCGGTGTGGAGCCGCCAGGGCAGGGAGTATAGCTATGAAGAGATCGTGCGCATGACCGAGGGCGCCGCCCTGTCGCCGGGGGTCATCGACCCCGATGCCGCGGAGTTCGCCGCGCCGACCGACATGCCGCAGGCGATCCGCACGTGGTGCGCGGCGCACGGCGTCCCCTCGCCGGCGGACGATGCGGCGCTGATGCGGCTGATATTCGACTCGCTGGCCGCGAAATACGCCGAGGTGCTCGGGAAACTGCGGCGGCTGGCGCCGTTCGAAATCGAATGCCTGCACGTCATCGGCGGCGGCGCACAGAACGACCTGCTGAACCGGATGACGGCCGACGCTGTCGGCATCCCCGTCGTGGCGGGCCCTGCCGAAGCCACGGCGCTGGGCAACATCATGGTGCAGGCGCGTGCCGCGGGCGTGGTCTCTTCGCTCGCCGAAATGCGGCGCTACATCGGCCGCTCGATCGAAACGAAAACATATCAACCGAAAAAATAAAACTGTCATCCTTATGAAAACGGAACTTATCGAAAAGGCATACGCCATCGCGCGGGAACGCTATGCGGAGATCGGCGTAGACACCGAAAAGGCGCTCGCGGCGCTTCAGAACATCTCGCTCTCGCTCCACTGCTGGCAGGCGGACGACGTGACGGGCTTCGAAAACCGGGGCGGCGACCTCACGGGCGGCATCCAGGCCACGGGCAACTACCCGGGCAAAGCCCGCAACATCGGGGAGCTGCGTGCCGACATCCTCAAGGCCAAGTCGTTCATCCCCGGTACGCACCGCCTGAACCTGCATGAGATCTACGGCGAGTTCGGCGGCGAGACGGTCGACCGCGACCAGGTGGAGCCCCGGCATTTCCAGGGCTGGATCGAGTGGGCGAAAGAGCACGGCATGAAGCTCGACTTCAACTCGACGTCGTTCTCGCACCCCAAGAGCGGCGATCTCTCGCTGGCCAACCCCGACCCCGGAATCCGGGACTTCTGGGTGGAACACACCAAGCGCTGCCGCGCCATTGCCGAAGAGATGGGCAAGGCGCAGGGCGACCCCTCGATCATGAACCTCTGGGTGCACGACGGCTCGAAAGACCTTACGGTGAACCGCATGCTCTACCGCGAGCTGCTGCGTGACTCGCTCGACCGCATCTTCGAGACCGAATACGACCACATGAAGGACAGCATCGAGTCGAAGGTGTTCGGCATCGGGCTGGAGAGCTATACCGTCGGGAGCAACGACTTCTACATCGGCTACGGAGCCAGCCGCGGCAAGATCGTGACCCTCGATACGGGGCATTTCCACCCCACGGAGATCGTGGCCGACAAGATTTCGTCGCTGCTGCTGTTCATCCCCGAGGTGATGCTGCACGTGTCGCGCCCGGTGCGCTGGGATTCCGACCACGTGACGATCATGAACGACGATACGCTGGAACTGTGCAAGGAGATCGTACGCTGCGATGCGCTCGACCGCGTACATATCGGGCTGGATTATTTCGATGCCTCGATCAACCGCATCGGCGCCTATGTCATCGGTTCGCGCGCCACGCAGAAGTGCCTGATGCAGGCGTTGCTCGAACCGCTCGCGCAGCTTCGCCGGTACGAGGCTGCCGGACAGGGCTTCGAGCGCCTGGCGCTACTCGAAGAGTCGAAGTCGCTGCCCTGGAACGCCGTATGGGACATGTTCTGCCTGCGCAACGACGTGCCCGTGGGCGAGGAGTTCATCGCCGGGATCCAGCAGTACGAAAGGGAAGTAACCTCCAAACGTTAAGGCCATGTACCGCATCGTACTGAACGAGACGTCGTACTACGGCGCAGGGTGCCGCTCGGTGATCGCCGACGAGATCCGCAAGCGGGGCTTTAAAAAGGTGCTGCTCGTAACGGACAAAGACCTCATCCGGTTCGGCGTGGCCGCGAAGATCGAGGAGGTGCTCCGCGGGGCGGACATTCCCTATGAGATTTACAGTCAGATCAAGGCCAACCCCACGATCCGCAACGTGCAGCAGGGCGTCGAGGCGTTCAAGGCTTCGGGCGCCGACTGCATGGTGGCGCTGGGCGGCGGTTCGTCGATCGACACGGCCAAGGCCGTGGGCATCATCGTCAACAACCCCGAGTTCGCCGACGTGCGCTCGTTGGAGGGCGTGGCCGACACCAAGCACCGCGCCGTGCCGACCTTCGCCGTGCCGACGACCGCGGGGACGGCGGCCGAGGTGACGATCAACTATGTCATCACCGACGAGGAGAACCGCAAGAAGATGGTCTGCGTCGATCCCAACGACATCCCGATGTGCGCGGTGATCGACTGCGAACTGATGATGTCGATGCCCCGGGGGCTGACGGCCGCTACGGGCATGGACGCCCTGACGCACGCCATCGAAGGGTATATCACGCCCGGGGCGTGGACGATGAGCGACATGTTCGAGCTGAAGGCCATCGAGCTGGTCGCCGCGCACTTGCGGAATGCCGTCGAGGACGGCAGCGACCCCGTCGCCCGCAACGGCATGGCCGAGGCGCAGTACATCGCGGGCATGGGTTTCTCGAACGTCGGGCTGGGCATCGTGCACTCGATGGCGCACCCCCTGGGGGCGTTCTACGACACGCCGCACGGCGTGGCGAACGCACTGCTGCTGCCCTATGTGATGGAATACAATGCCGAGTCGCCCTCGCGCGCCAAATACCTCGACATCGCGCGGGCGATGGGCGTCGATACCGCGGGCATGAGCGTCGACGAGAGCGTCGCCGCGGCTGTCGGGGCCGTGCGCGACCTGTCGCTCAGCATCGGTATCCCGCAGCGCCTGCACGAGATCGGCGTGAGGGAGGAGGACATCCCCGCGCTGGCCGTGGCGGCGTTCAACGATGTCTGCACGGGCGGCAACCCGCGTCCGACCTCGGTCGGGGATATCGAAAAACTATACCGTACCGCATTCTAAAACAAAGGCCATGCATACGCTTCTCGGACTTCTGATCATCGCCGTCGGCAGCTTTTGCCAGTCGAGCTCCTATGTACCCATCAAAAAGGTGAAGGAGTGGTCGTGGGAGAGCTTCTGGCTGGTACAGGGCATCTTCGCATGGCTGGTGTTCCCGCTGCTGGGGGCACTGCTGGCGGTTCCCGCGGGCAGCTCGCTCGGGGAAATCCTCTCGACCGACCCCTCCGCCGCCTTCAAGGCCGCCGGCTACGGCGTGCTGTGGGGCGTGGGCGGCCTGACGTTCGGGCTGTCGATGCGCTACCTCGGGGTGGCGCTCGGGCAGTCGATCGCCCTGGGCACCTGCGCCGGGTTCGGCACCCTCTTCCCCGCCATCTTTGCGGGCGAAACCCTCTTTGCGGGCAAAGGGCTGATCCTGCTGCTGGGCGTCTCGATTACGCTGGCGGGCATCGCCGTGATCGGCTACGCCGGGTCGCTGCGCTCGCAGAACATGACCGACGAGGAGAAACGCGCCGCCGTCAAGGACTTCGCCCTTACGAAGGGGCTGGCCGTGGCGTTGCTGGCGGGCGTGATGAGCGCCTGCTTCAACCTCGGGCTGGAGGCCGGGCGGCCGTTGCAGGTCGAGGGCGGCAGCGCCCTGTTCCGCACGCTGCCCACCACGCTGATGGTGACGCTCGGGGGCTTCGTGACCAATGCCGCCTACTGCCTGTGGCAGAATGCGCGCAACCGCACGTTCGGCGACTACGGCAAGGGGTCGCTCTATGCCAACAACCTGCTGTTCTGCGCGTTGGCCGGGGCACTGTGGTACTCGCAGTTCTTCGGCTTCGGCATCGGGCAGACCTTCTTCGAGCCCGGATCGGTCGTGGCGGCATTCGCTTGGTGCATCCTCATGGCGCTCAACGTCACCTTCTCCAACGTGTGGGGCATTATCCTCCGGGAGTGGCGCGGCGTGTCGGCCAAGACCGTGGGCGTATTGGTCTGCGGCCTGGCGATCCTGATTTTCTCACTCGTATTTCCTAATTTGTTCTGACGATGAAATCCATACTCGAAAACCGCCCGGTGCTGGCCGCCGAGGTGGACAAAGTGGCCGAAACGGCCGGCTACCTCTGGCAGAAGGGGTGGGCCGAACGCAACGGCGGCAACATCACGGTAAACATCACGGAGCACGTCGACGACGCGATCCGCGCGATGAAGCCGGTCAGCGGGCGTTTCCCGATCGGCACCACACTGCCCCGCCTCAAGGGGTGCTATTTCTTCTGCAAGGGTACCAACAAACGTATGCGCGACCTGGCGCGCCGCCCGATGGAGAACGGCTCGGTAATCCGCATCCTCGACGACTGCGCGTCGTACGAGATCATCGCCGACAAGGCGGTGAAACCCACTTCGGAGCTGGCCTCGCATCTGGCGATGCACAACCAGATGATCGCCTCGGGCAACGGCTACAAGGCGGCGCTGCACACCCATCCCATCGACCTGATCGCCATGACGCATAACCCTGCGTTCCTCGAAAAGGACGTCTTGACCAACCTCCTGTGGAGCATGATTCCCGAGACGCGGGCCTTCTGCCCCAAGGGGCTGGGAATCGTCCCCTATAAGATGCCCTCGTCGGTCGAACTGGCCGAGGCCACCATCGCGCAGCTGCGCGAGTACGACGTGGTGATGTGGGAGAAACACGGCGTATGTGCCGTAGGGCCCGACATCTTCGAGGCGTTCGACCAGGTCGACGTGCTCTCGAAATCGGCGCAGATCTACCTCACGGCCCGTTCGATGGGCTTCGAGCCCGCCGGGACGACGCAGGAGCAGATGGACGAATTGAAACGGGCGTTCAACCTCTGATCCAACGATGCCCCGGGCGGGGACGGAAATCCCCGCCCGGGAGTGGCGGCCGACGGGCATCCCCGTATGCCGGAAGCCTGCGGACGGGGTATCCCTGCGGCTTCGGGCGCCGGATCTGTCCGTACCTGTACCCCGGAACGCAGCGGGTGCCGTTGCCGCCGGAGGACGGAAACGATAATTTTAGCGTTTTATGAAAAAGATACTCTTAACGCTTTGTTTTGCGGCTGCTGCGATCGGTGCGCAGGCCGCGGCACCGTGTACGCCCGTGGGGCTGCGGTGCGAACATCTGGAGGCGCCGCTGGGCATCGACGCCCCGGCGCCGCGACTGGGCTGGCGTCTGGATGACAGCCGTTCCGGGGCACTCCAGCGGGCTTACAGGGTCGTCGTGGGGCGGGATTCCGCCGCCGTGGCCGCCGGACGCGGCGACGTGTGGGATTCGGGGCGCACGGATTCGGACGGGATGCTCGTCCGTTACGCCGGGCCGAAACTCGACCCGTTCACCCGGTATTACTGGGCCGTGACGGTCTGGGACAAGGACTACGCGCGCTCCTCGTCCGGGGTCGCGGCGTTCGAGACCGGCATGATGGGGGCCGGGAACTGGCAGGGATGCTGGATCAGCGACCACCACGACATAAACCATAAGCCTGCGCCCTATTTCCGCAAGGAGTTCTCCGTGGGTAAACGCGTGAAATCGGCCCGCGCCTATGTCGCGGCGGCCGGGTTGTACGAACTTCATATCAACGGGCGGAAGGTCGGCGACCACCGCCTCGACCCGATGTATACGCGCTTCGACCGCCGGAACCTCTACGTCACCTACGACGTGACGCGGCAGTTGCAGGACGGGGCCAATGCCGTGGGCATCCTGCTGGGCAACGGCTGGTACAACCACCAGTCGGGCGCCGTGTGGAACTTCGAGCGGGCGCCGTGGCGCAACCGCCCGGCGTTCTGCTTCGACCTGCGTATCGAGTATGCGGACGGGACGCACGAGGTCGTGAAGTCCGACCTCGACTGGCGCACCTCGGGCGGGCCGCTGGTGTTCAACAGCATCTATACTTCGGAGCATTACGACGCGCGGCTCGAACAGCCGGGCTGGAGCTCCCCCGGGTTCGACGACTCGGCCTGGGGCGGGGTGATGTACCGCGGCGCGCCGTCGCAGAGGGTCACGGCACAGCAGACGGTGCCGATCCGCAATGTCACCGAATACAGGCCGCGCAGCGTGCGCAAGCTCGACGAACGGAGCTACCTCTACGATTTCGGCCAGAACATGGCCGGTGTGACGAAGCTCCGCCTGAGGGGTGAAGCCGGGACGCAGCTGCGGCTCATCCATGCCGAACGCCTGCGCGAAGACGGCCATGCCGACCTGTCGAACATCGACGTCTATTTCCGTCCGACGGACAAGGACGACCTGTTCCAGACCGACGTGGTGACCCTGAGCGGCCGCGACGACGAGTTCATGCCCCGGTTCAACTACAAGGGCTTCCGCTATGTCGAGGTAGTTGCCGACCGGCCGGTAGAGCTGTCTGCGGAGAACCTGACGGCCTATGCCATGCACAGCGACGTGACTCCCGTGGGGCATATCGAGACGTCGAACGACCTGGTGGACAAACTTTGGGACGCCACCAACAAGGCCTACCTCTCGAACCTGATGGGTTACCCGACCGACTGCCCCCAGCGCGAGAAGAACGGCTGGACGGGCGACGGCCACCTGGCCATCGAAACGGCGCTGTACAACTACGACGGCATTACGGTCTACGAGAAGTGGCTCGCCGACCACCGCGACGAACAGCAGCCCAACGGTGTGCTGCCCGACATCATCCCCACCGGCGGCTGGGGCTACGGCACGGCCAACGGGCTGGACTGGACGAGTACCATCGCCATCATCCCGTGGAACCTCTACCTCTTCTACGGGGACACGAAGCCGCTGGAGGATTGCTACGAGAATATCAAACGCTATGTCGATTACGTCGACCGCCGCAGCCCGGGGCACCTCTCCTCGTGGGGACGCGGCGACTGGGTGCCCGTCCGCTCGCAGTCGTCGCTGGAGCTGACCTCGTCGGTCTATTTCTACGTCGATGCCACGATCCTCGCCCGTGCCGCCGCCCTGTTCGGCCGGGAGGCCGACCGGAAGCACTACGAGGCACTGGCCGGCGAAATCCGCGGGGCCATCAACGACAAATACCTCGACCGTGCGACGGGCATCTATGCCAGCGGCACGCAGACCGAGCTGAGCGTTCCGCTGATGTGGGGCGTCGTACCCGAGGAGATGGTCGCCAAGGTCGCCGGCAACCTCGCCCGCAAGGTCGCCGAAGCCGGGTTCCACCTCGACGTCGGGGTGCTGGGCGCCAAGGCCATCCTCAATGCGCTGAGCGAGAACGGCCATGCCGAAACGGCCTACAAGGTCGCGGTGCAGGACACCTATCCTTCGTGGGGATGGTGGATCGTGAACGGCGCCACCACGCTGCTCGAAAACTGGAACCTCGAAGCCACGCGCGACATCTCGGACAACCACATGATGTTCGGCGAGATCGGCGGGTGGTTCTTCAAGGGGCTGGGCGGCATCAAGCCCGACCCCGAAGCGCCGGGCTTCAAACACATCCTGCTGCGCCCGAATTTCGTCGGCCCCGAGGAATTCGAGGCTTCGCACGACGCCCCCTGCGGGCGGATCGTGTCGGCATGGACGCGCCGGGGCAATACGGTGACCTACCGCGTCCGAATCCCGGCCAACAGTACCGCAACGCTCTACTTGCCGGCCAACGTGGACGGCGGGAAGGTGCATCAGCTGGGTGCCGGAAGCCATACGCTGACGCTCAGGGTGGCCAAATGACCCTTCCGCCTCGGGGCGGACGGCTGCTGCCGCGGGCCGCATTCCCGTGCGGGACGGCAGCCTGCACAGGACGATTTTTACCCATAACCTGAAATATTCCTGCGATGAACAAACTATCGAAACTGATTCTGATGCTGCCGCTGGCCCTCGCTCCGCTGGCGGGGCAGGCCGCCCCGAAGGGCGGCTCCCATGCCGCCCTGGCCGCGGGGTTCGTGGCGCCGCCCGACTCTGTCCAGACCTCGGTTTACTGGTACTGGCTTTCGGGCAATGTCTCGAAGGAGGGCGTGGTGAAAGACCTCGAAGCGATGAAACGGGCGGGGATCAACCGTGCCTTCATCGGCAATATCGGCCTCGGGGAGCTGGCGACGCCCTATGCCCCCGTGAAACTTTTTACGGACGAATGGTGGGGAGTGACCCATGCGGCGCTCAAACGCGCCTCGGAGCTGGGTATCGAGATCGGCATGTTCAACAGCCCCGGCTGGAGCCAGGCCGGAGGGCCGTGGATCGAACCCGGGCAGGCCATGCGTTACCTGGCTTCGGTCAAGGCGCATGTCCGGGGCGGCGGGAAGGTCGAGGCGGAGCTGCCGCGCCCGTCGGCCGATTTCCAGGACGTGCGGGTGGTCGCCTATCCCGCTCCCGCCGTGGGGCGTGCGGCGCTGACGGCGGCTGACACCCGTGTGACGGTTGCCGGAACGGCTGCCGGGGCGCAATGCCTCATAGACGGTGACCCGGCGACGGAGCTTCTCTTCGATGGCAGCCCCGAAGCCGTCATCGACTTGGTGACGGACGCCGACATGGATCTGCGCAACATCACGGTGTGGCCCGCCCGCCGTCCGATACGTGCCGAGGCCGAATTGCAGGTGAAGGGGGCGGACGGCTACCGGACAATCGCATCGTTCGGGATCGACCGCTCGAACCCCAATATCGAGGTCGGCTTCGACCCTTACGCCCCGGTTTCGGTCAGCGTGGCGAAGACCACGGGGCGCGAGTTCCGGCTCATAGTTCGCGGCGCGGGGAAGGATACGGGTTTCGCGGAAGTGCTGCTTTCCTCGCTGCCCCGTGTGGAGCGTTATGCGGAGAAGACCTTTGCCAAGATGTTCCAGTCGCCGCTGCCCTACTGGGAGGAGTACCAGTGGCGCGACCAGCCCGCGCTGGACGATGCCTCGCTGGCGGTCGACCCCGCGAAGGTGGTCGACATAACGGAATGTCTCGACGGTGACCGCCTGGTGTGGGAAGCCCCTGCCGGGGAGTGGGTCGTCATGCGTACCGGGATGCGCCCGACCGGCATCCAGAATTCGCCCGCGGCGCCCGAAGGCACCGGGCTCGAAGTGGACAAGATGACCCCGGCCTACCTGCAGCACCATTTCGACGCCTTTATCGGTGAGATACTCCGCCGCATCCCGGCCGAAGACCGCAGGACGTTCCGCGTGGTGGTGGCCGACAGCTACGAGAAGGGAGGGCAGAACTTTACGGATACCTTTCTGACCGACTTCAGGGAGCGTTACGGTTACGACGCCCTGCCGTTCCTGCCCGTTTACGACGGCGTGGTGGTCGGCAGCCAGGATATCTCCGACCGGTTCCTGTGGGACATGCGGCGCCTGGCGGCCGACAAGCTGGCCTATGCGCATATCGGGGGGCTGCGCGAAATCGCGCACAAATACGGGCTGACGTTGTGGCTGGAGAACTACGGCCACTGGGGTTATCCCGGCGAGTTCCTGCAGTACGGCGGCCAGTCGGACGAGGTCGGGGGCGAATTCTGGGGCGAAGGGTCGCTGGGCGACATCGAGAATCGTGCCGCCTCGTCGTGCGCCCACATCTACGGCAAGCGGAAAGTGTCGGCCGAGTCGTACACCTCGGCCGGGAACGATTTCGGGCGTTATCCGGCGATGGTGAAGCCGCGCGGTGACAGGTTCTTCTCCGAGGGGATCAACAACACGCTGCTGCACGTCTACATTTCGCAGCCGGGCGACGAACTGCCCGGCATGAATGCCTGGTTCGGAACGGAATTCAACCGCAACAACACGTGGTTCTCGCATATCGACCTCTTCACGGATTACCTCAAGCGTGTCAATTACATGTTGCAGCAGGGGCTCAACGTCGCCGACGTGGCCTATTTCATCGGCGAGGACGCCCCGAAAATGACGGGCGTCACCGACCCGGCGCTGCCCCGAGGGTACCAGTACGATTATATCAACGGCGAGGTGCTGCTGGAACGCGCCACCGTGAAGGACGGCCTGTGGACGCTTCCGCACGGGACGCAATACCGGATACTGGTGTTGCCGAAGCTCAAGACGATGCGCCCCGAACTGCTTGCGAAGCTGCAGGTGCTCGTCCGTGAGGGCGGCGTGCTGCTGGGGCCTGCGCCGCAGCGTTCGCCGAGCCTCGAAGGCTATCCCGATGCCGACGTCCGGGTGCGCCGCATGGCTGCGGAGCTCTGGGGCGGGGTCGACGGCAAGGCCGTGAAGGCCGCCCGCTACGGCAAGGGCGCCGTGCTGGACGGCATGACCATGGAGGAGGCGCTGGCCTATGTGCAGTGCCTGCCCGACTGCGAGGTCGGGGCCGATGTCCCCGTGCTCTTCGGGCACCGCGATGCGGGCGACGAGCAGATTTATTTCCTGACCAACCAGTCGGACGCGCGCATCGCTTTCCCCTGCACGCTGCGTGTGACGGGCTCTGTGCCCGAGGCATGGGATGCCGTGACGGGGGCGATTCGTCCGCTGCCGGAGTTCGAGGATGACGGTCGCAGGACGACGCTGCCGATGGTGTTGGAGCCCAACCAGAGCCTGTTTGTCGTACTGCGCGCGGACGGGGCGGGCGCTGCGCACAGGGACGGGACGGCGAATTTCCCGACCCCGGTGCGGGTCAAGACGCTGGACGGGCCGTGGACACTGACCTTCCAGGAGGGGCGCCGGGGCCCGGCGGAGCCTGTCGTGGCGGACGAACTGAAAGACCTGCGGCTCTCCGACGACGAGTCGGTGCGCTATTTCTCGGGCAGTGTCCGCTATGAGACGACGTTCGACCTCAGGGGGAAGGAGAAATCCGGCCGGCTGTACGTGAACACGGGCCAGGTTGGCGTGATGGCCAAGGTCTATGTCAACGGCAAGTACGCCGGGGGCGTGTGGACGGCGCCGTACAGGGTCGACGTCACGGACTTCGTGCGCAAAGGGAAGAATACCCTCGTCATCGACGTGGTCAATACGTGGGTGAACCGCCTGATCGGCGACAGCAGGCTCCCCGAGGATCGGCGCGGGACATGGACGCTGAACAATCCGTGGCGTCCCGATTCGCAGTTACAGCCTTCGGGGCTGTTCAACCCGGTGGTAATCGAACGGATGATTGCACGATGAGACAGATAGCACTGCTTGCCCTGCTGCTGGCCTTTGCGGCGGCCGTGTACGGGCAGGAGAACATACTGGAGAAGGGGCTGGAAGGCCGGAGCGCCGCGGATGTGATTTCACGCAGGTACGTGACCCCGCTGCGGCTGGTCGCACTGCCCGGTGAGCTGACGGCGGGGGTGGAAAATCCCGAAGCGCTGCTCCGGAATTTCGACGGGCAGCTGACGACCGGGACGCCCGATGTCTGCCGCCTCTCGACCCGCGACGGGCGCTCGGCTTCCGTGCTGCTCGATTTCGGCAAGGAGTTGTGCGGCGGGATCGCGCTCTCGGCGGCGATACGCGCCGACCAGCGGGCGCTGAAGGTGCGGATCCGCCTGGGCGAATCGGTGAGCGAGGCGATGAGCGACGTCGGCGGCGACGCCCCGATGGCCAGCGCCACGAACGAGCATTCGCTGCGCGATTTTACGCTCGGCGTGCCGTGGCTGGGCAATGTCGAGGCCGGGAACTCGGGGTTCCGCTTCGTGCGGATCGACCTGGTGGAGCCTGATGCGGAGCTCAATCTGAAAGCCGTGCGGGCGATCCTCCGTTACCGCGACGTCCCTTATCTGGGGTCGTTCCGCTGCGATGATGAACGGCTGAACCGCATCTGGGAGACGGGGGCCTATACCGTCCACCTCAATATGCAGGAGTACCTCTGGGACGGGGTGAAACGCGACCGCCTGGTGTGGCTCGGGGACATGCACCCCGAGGTGATGACTGTACAGAGCGTGTTCGGCGGCAATGAGGTCGTGCGCCGGAGCCTCGACCACGTGCGCGACAATACGCCGCTGCCCGGGTGGATGAACTGGATCGCGGCCTACTCGATGTGGTGGGTCATTATCCACCGCGACCTGTATATGTACGAGGGCGATTTGAACTATCTCCGTGAACAGCAGGAATATATGCGTGCCCTGTTGCGGGTGCTGGCGTCGCAGATGGACGGCGACCGCGAGAACCTGCAGGGCGGCCAGCGCCTGCTGGACTGGCCCACGTCCCAGATGCCCGACGTGATCCATGCCGGGTATCAGGCCCTGATGGTGATGGCCATGGAGGCCGGCGCCGAAATCGGCGGCTGGCTCGGCGACAGGCAGATGCAGTCGGAGTGCCATGGGGCGCTGCGGCGGTTGCGGCGGCACGTGCCCGACCACCTGCGGAACAAGCAGGCGGCGGCGATGCTCGTGCTGGCCGGGCTGGCCGACCCCGGCAAGGTGTGCCGGACGGTGATCGCCCGGGGCGGGGCGGAAGGTTTCTCGACCTTCTACGGATATTACATGCTCGAGGCGCTGGCCGAAGGCGGCCTTTACGACGAGGCTTTGCAGATCATCTCCGATTATTGGGGTGCGATGCTCGACCTGGGGGCCACGACTTTCTGGGAAGACCTCAATTACGCGCATGCGGCCGGTGCGGCACGTATCGACGAGCCGGTTCCGGCCGGGAAATTCGACATCCATGCCGAGTCGGGCGCCTATTGCTACAAGGGGTTGCGCCACAGCCTTTGCCACGGCTGGGCATCGGGCCCCACTCCCTGGCTTTCGCGGCACGTGCTGGGCATCGTGCCGCTCGAACCGGGCTGCAAGTCCGTGGCGGTGCGCCCCCACCTGGGACACCTGAAGTGGGCCGAGGGGACGTTCCCGACCCCGTGGGGCGTTATCCGGGTGCGCCACGAGCGCGGTGCCGACGGGAAGGTCTCGACGAGCGTGTCGGCACCCGATGGGGTGCGGGTCGTGCGCTGACCCCGGAAAAAATCGTATTACTGTTAACAACCGATGGATATGACAAGGAAACTGATTTTGGCGGCGTGGGCACTGCTGCTCGCCGCAGCTGTCCCTGCACAGCAGAAGGAGGAGTTCAGGTTATGGCCCGAGGCCGGGAAGTATGCCCCGGAGCGGCTCGGTGCCGGATTTGACCGCGACAACGCCCCCTATGTCACGTTGTACCGCCCCGAAGGGAAGAAGCCGGCGCCGGCCGTGGTGGTCTGCCCGGGCGGTGCCTACGGCGGCCTGGCTATCGGCCATGAGGGCTATCAGGTGGCGGAGTGGTTCGCGGCGCGCGGGTTTGCCGCCGTCGTGCTGAAATACACCATGCCCCACGGCAACTACGACCTGCCCCGCCGGGACGTGCAGCAGGCGATCGAGCTGGTGCGTGCGAATGCGGCCGGGTGGGGCGTAGACCCCGCGCGGGTCGGCGTCATCGGCTTTTCGGCCGGGGGACACCTGGCCTCGACGGCTGCGACGCACTTCACCTGCGATGCGAACCGTCCCGATTTCGCCGTCCTGGTCTACCCGGTCATTACGATGGACGAACGTTTTACGCATGCCGGGTCGCGGAGGAACCTGCTGGGCGAAGCGCCGGCCGAAGGGTTGGTTGCGGCGTTCAGCAACGAACTGCGCGTGACCAGCGGGACACCGCCGACGTTCATCGCCTTCAGCGACGATGACGACGGGGTGCCCCCGGTCAACGGCACGTTGTTCTACAATGCGCTCAAAGCCGCCTCGGTGCCGGGCGAGATCCATATTTATCCGACGGGCGGGCACGGATGGGGCTGGAACGAGACCTTTAAATACAAGGACGAGTTCCGGAACTCGCTCGTGCGCTGGCTCTCCGAGCGGCTGGGCGAATGACGCCGCATCCGTTCGCCATAAGTGCCGGCAGGCACCAAAATCCCCGTTCGGCAATGCTGCCGAACGGGGATTTTGTTCGTGGACGGTTCCCGGTTGCGGGACAGGTTTACCGCGCCTTGCCGGCAGCGGGAATCGGGCGGGCTTCGACGCCCTTGCGGGTCATTCTGACCGGGACGATGTGCCCCTCGGCATCGAAATACATGCGGTCGATGCAGGTTTCACGGCTGCTGGCTGCCGTTTCGTTCAGCGGGCGGCGGTGGTAGACGATGTACCATTCGTCCCGCCCCGGAACCTGTATGACGGAGTGGTGCCCGGCGCCGCAGGCGATCGCCGGGTCTTGTTCGAGGATCTTGCCGATGCGTTCGAACGGCCCGAAGGGCGAGTCGGCGATGGCGTAGGCGACGCAGTAATCGGGGCCCGTCCAGCCCCCTTCCGACCACATGAAGTAATATTTCCCGCGGTGCCTGAGCATGAACGGCCCCTCGGTGTAATTCGCGGGGGTGACCTCCTTGTAGAGGGTGCCGTCGTCGAAGGGCACGATACGCAGCAGATCCGGCGACAGGCGTACCATGTTGCAGTGCCCCCAGCCGCCGTAGTACATGTAGTAGCTGCCGTCGTCGTCGCGGAAGACGAACTGG
>ENA-USYR01000547-USYR01000547.1-human-gut-metagenome-genome-assembly--contig:-NODE-547-length-19756-cov-7.263174_pt1 | contig 19756 bp, 18 predicted proteins | sample MGYA00250064_ERZ773510 | MGnify/ENA primary metagenome ERZ773510 (study PRJEB29103, sample SAMN06112082) | human gut metagenome | biome: human gut; feature: ankylosing spondylitis patient; material... | reverse complement strand
CATCCGCGCAACTTGAAGCCAGTTTCCGTGCAATGGACTTGAAGCACACAATATTCAATGAGAAAAATACCGTATCATGTAGCGGCACTTGGCGAACATATCGCTGGACTTTTGGGCATCGCTGGTGGAGAGACCTGCTACATTCCGCATTTTGGTGTATAAAAACAGGTTTTTGTAGTTGTGTGCCTCGTCCACAAACAAACGGTCCACACCCAGCTGCTCGAAGGTTACCACATCGTCTTTTCGCCCCTCGGCTTGCAGCTTTTCCAGTCTGGCTTCCAGAGACTTTCTGGTACGCTCCAGCTGCTTGACGGTAAAACGCTCACCGCCACTGGCCTGTACCTCTGCAATCCCCTCAGTGATCTCGTCGATCTGTTCATAGAGAAGCCGTTCCTGACGCTCCCGGCTGATGGGGATACGCTCAAACTGGCTGTGTCCCATGATAATGGCATCATAATCACCCGTCGCAATACGAGCGCAGAACTTCTTTCGGTTATGGGTCTCAAAGTCCTTTTTTGTGGTGACTAAGATATTGGCGGAAGGATAGAGACGCAGAAACTCCGACGCCCACTGCTCGGTCAGATGGTTTGGAACCACAAAGAGAGATTTCTGGCACAGTCCCAGGCGTTTGGCTTCCATCGAAGCAGCTACCATTTCAAAAGTTTTGCCTGCGCCTACTTCATGTGCCAACAGGGTGTTTCCTCCATACAGCACATGGGCGATGGCGCTTTTCTGGTGTTCCCGCAGGGTAATGGCCGGGTTCATGCCGCCAAAAGTGATATGGCTGCCATCATACTCGCGGGGACGGGTAGCGTTCATTTCTTCGTTGTACTGGCGCACCAAAGTCTGGCGACGCTCCGGGTCTCTCCAGATCCAGTCCCTAAAGGCTTCCCGGATCGCCTGCTGTTTTTGAGCAGCCAGGGTGGTCTCCTTGGCGTTCAGCACGCGACGCTCTTTTCCGTCTGCGTCCTCTATGGTGTCATAGATACGGACATCCCGCAGGTTTAAGGAATCCTCCAGAATCTTGTAGGCGTTGGCGCGGCTGGTCCCATAGGTTTATTATAATAAATATTGTTTAAATAACTATATTCAAACCCCTCATTTTCAGAAGAATGCTCTCCTATTAAAAATAAAGTAACTGATGTGTTGTTCATATACTGTGAACGAATCACTTGCATAATATAATCAATATCTTCGGAATCTATCCATTTATCAAGCGACTTTCCTAGAACTCTTCCATAACCCAATTTCTTGATAATTTCATCTTTATAATGTGCATCTTCCTTTTTAAAACTAATAAAACAATTATGTGACATAACTTTCTTCTCCTTGTTATCCATGAATACGTATACTATCTTTACACTCATCTCTTACTACTAAATGAATATCACAATTTATCTTATCCTTATTGAGTTTATAAATTTGAATTAGTGTATCAAGAATTATCTGTTCACTTGTTGAAACCTCAGATAAACCACCCCCAATAACTGGGATAACAACTGGAAGTCCTTGTGATCTGGCTTCTATGTATTCAATCATTTTTTGAATTGTTATTAAATAATTTTCTCTATTATGAATTTCGGCATGTAATTGATCATTAAACTCTGTTAATGCAACAAGAAAATATTTTGAATCATCTATCGAATCTAATTCAACTATCGTTCCAAATGGATATCGTTTTAAATTACCTTTTCTTTTTTTATCTTTATCTATTTCAACATAATTTTTCCCTTTTAATGAATCACTTATTTTTCTATCAAGCTCCTCCAATGACATTTGTGTAAGAAGATTTTCTACTGCTTTTCCATGAATTTTTCCCTTAGCAATCAAATCATCATCTACAATAGTATCAAAACAACAATTAACTGGAATAATAATATTACGTTTATTTGCTGAAGTTTTTCCCCATTTATCATTTGTAACACTTTTATCAAATATATCTCCATACTTGACAAAAAGATGCTTTCCATTTTGCACCCGCAAAATTTGGACTTTATCATGATTTTTCATCCATACAAACATTAATATACAAGTAAAAACAAAAATGCTAAACAAAACTAATATACTTAAGGCACACCTTATACACAGCATCCATCTTGTAGGAAGAATTTGATCTGTTGGTGCAAGCATACCAACCAAACCAAATAATCCAAATATTACTCCATCAATTTGCCATGCCTTCTTTAATATATAAACCCTATTTAAGAAAAATCTTTTTATATTTGACATATATAATATATCTTATTCTCCTTTCCTACCCCATAGCCTCAAGCAGCAAAACCACCGAAGCCACTGCCGACGGAGTCATCTTGTATTTCTTTTTCAGCCCCGAAATAAAGATTTCATCTTGTGTAATATAAGCCTGTTTCAACTGGTCTGTCGTAAGAAATGCGTACTTTGTACCATCTATCATAGCAGAACTTTTATCTTGCTTCAGGCTGCTTTCATAACCATCCTTATTAAATTTAACATCCAATTTTTCATTTCCGAATTTATGATATAATAAAAATTGTGGTTTACCACCTTCAACTAAATCTCTATAGAATGCAAATATGCTTCCTTTTATCTGCTTTGCGGTTACATTAATTGGCTGTCCATTAACTCTGAAATACTTCAATTCCCTATTAATACTTTCAGCTATTGAATCATAAAATCCATCAAGTGTAAAATGTTCTCCCTTTTTATAATCATATTTCGGGATTAATTTGGCTGATATACTTGTTCCCCATGTTTTCTTGCCAACAGACATTTTATTACTTCTTCCAACAAAAAGAATTCCTATTTCGTGGAATTCAATAAACCCATTAAAACCAATATGATTAGCCATTAACGAAAACTCCAACGGACTGATAAATGGACCCGGCTCATATACATTCCTATTTGTCTTTCTATTCTCCCATTCATAATCCATAGCTCTGTTAGTTCTTAACAAATCCCAATATGTCGTATTAGAATATGTTAATATTACCTTATTATCCTTATGTGTTAAATTATCAAGTCTTACTGTCCTGCTGTCATAATCATACGAACACCTGTGAGCGTCTAGTAACCATTCTGATCGGTTTTCTATCTGTTCTGGAAGACTATATACATTAGCAGCATTCTTATGATCCATAATAATATCAAATGGTTTATCTTTTAATTTTCTTTTAACCAAAACAATTATTGGAAATTTCACATTTCTATTATAAGATAACAATGGTTCTTCCTTATATCTTTTGCAAATTCCATCATAATCCGTAGACAACTTTATTGAATCTTCTTTATTGTTAGAATATAAATTATATATCAGTCTTCCTAAAATATTGCAGACAAACAATGTAAAAACGGATACGAATAACGATATATCTAAAGTATCTACTTTCATAAACTTATATGCAATAAATAAAACTATACTAGCTGCAATAAATCCCGGAAAATCTTTATCAAACAATATTTTATATAACAAAGTCTTTTTATTATTTTTCCTCATTGGAATCTCCCTTTTGCATTCTTTTTTATGTATAAATAGTTCATTTTTATCGTTTATATTTAAACATTTAACAAATCATTAGATTATTTTAATTATGTTAATCATTTATTATTTGCTTTATTAGTTATTTTTGATAATTTATATCTTATTGGTATCCATGGTAGAAGATTACCCATGAATAATCACCTTATTATTAGTAATTTTACAAGAATACCTTTAACTTTTTGTTTTAATATTATTTTAGGTAAAACCATAAATGTTGTAACCTTAAAACTTACTCCTTTTTTCATAAATTTAAAAAATCTAGCTCTCTTAGATGATTTAACTGATGGATGGGAAAGTTGATGATTATATGCTATAGCATTATCCAAATCAACATCTTTTAATTCCATTTTTGACATTGATAATAATTCTTTTCCCTTTTGACTTTGAATCAATATTAAAGAAATCCCATTCTTTTCTTGATCTTTATACTCACTTCCCCAAGAATCACCTAATGTCATATCAGATGCTCTCTCTAATGACGCAAACTCGCATTCATAACAATTCTCTGTATAATCTATAGCTTCTAAGAAAGCACATGTGTAATGATCTGTAACCCTTCAGTCTGTCACACCGTTTCCCACAAAACAGGAACAAAGAATTGCTATAAGGATCAAGCTCATATGCATCTCTTACTATTGCCATCAGACCATCTATGCTACGCCTCATATCGGTATATCATGAAACAAGATAAATCTTTGCCACTCCGGACAACTCGCCTAACATATCTGTTGCAGCACATTAAGCGTTGCTGCAATAATTCTGCTGACAGCAGAATTATTTATAGCAATTAAATACCCATTGAATTCAATCCTAATATCTGATTTATCATCAGAACAATTAGGAATAGAGTAGTTATTATCTTTTAATTCATCGTAGTGAATTGGTACAACTTCCTGTTTTTCATGTACAGGAACTGCAACAGCTACATTATTGCATGCTGCCATTCTTAATCTCTTAACATTATAATAAAAGGAACTTGTTGAGATATGGTTCATTCTGCACCATTCATAATCTGACAGACCGCTTACTCTGCAGGTCTGTATAATTTCAGTCCAATATTTGTCACTCTCAGATTTATTCATATCCGAATCCTCCATAAATTTATTTGGAGTAAAATGATACAAAAGTCTTATGATAATTTGAAGTGAAATGCTACAACTTTTGCAATCCAGATCAGGATTTAGAGTATAATGCTCCAACTGTCCTAATCTTACGCCTAAATTTGAAGGATTTCTCTACGGTGGGTTATGTAGCGCTTACCAAATATCGTGAAATCCTAAGATTATCCAACTTGGGATTTCACGATATTTGGTCATAATGGTGACCTCCTTCATAATAGATTTACACAACGATTGTGTATTATTCTATTATAAAACAAGTGGCTCATTTGGGTGCAGATTATTCAATTAGCTGCCTTTATTTCTACGATTGCTAAATCGTTCTTTACCATTCTTTCAACTAATTCCTGGAATGATATTTCTCTTTCCCATCCAAGTTCCTTTTCTGCCTTTGCAGGGTTTCCAATAAGAAGTTCTACTTCTGCCGGTCTGAAGAAATCAGGGTTGACCTTAAGAACTACCTTGCCTGTCTTCTTATCCTTTGCTACCTCATTAACGCCTTCGCCTTCAAATTCAACTTCAATTCCTGCTGCTGCAAATGCTGTCTGTGCAAATTCTCTTACTGTTCTTGTCTCATTTGTTGCAATTACATAATCGTCCGGCTTATCCTGCTGTAATAATAACCACATGGCTCTTACATAATCCTTTGAATGTCCCCAGTCACGCTTTGCATCTAAGTTACCAAGTTCTACATGATCCTGTACACCAAGCTTGATTCTTGCTACTGCATTAGTAATCTTTCTTGTTACGAACTCAAGTCCTCTTCTCTCACTTTCATGGTTGAAAAGAATACCTGAACATGCATACATGTCATAGCTTTCTCTGTAATTCTTAGTAATCCAGTGTCCGTAAAGCTTAGCTACACCATATGGGCTTCTTGGGTAGAATGGTGTCTCCTCTGTCTGTGGAATTGCCTGTACCTTACCAAACATCTCTGATGTTGAGGCCTGATAGAATCTGCACTCTGGCTTAACAGTTCTTATAGCTTCAAGCATGTTAGTTACACCGATGGCATCAATATCTGCTGTTGTACATGGTGTATCCCATGATGTTGCAACAAATGACTGTGCTGCAAGGTTATATACTTCATCAGCCTGTGATATTCTCATTGCTGTTATAAGTGAAACAATATCCTGCATATCTGCATAGATGAACTTAATCTTGTCCTTAATATGGTCAACATTACCATAGTCAACCACACTCTTTCTTCTCATAAGACCATATACATTATAACCCTTCTCAAGAAGAAGCTCTGCTAAATATGATCCGTCCTGTCCTGTTATTCCTGTTATTAATGCATTTTTCATTTTTATTTTCTCCATTATATAAATTATAAATAAACTATTTTAATCTACTAATAATTATTTTAATACTATCCACTAAATACATAGGTAATATTTTTTTAATACATTTTTTTATCCTTGTATTAAATTTTAAATTCATATGTTTAACTGCATATGTTATCCCCTTTTCATCCAAATTACTTATGAACTTGTTATAATCATTCTTATAATGCCTACATTTATAATATGGTTCATTATATCTCAATGCTAATTCTGTATCAGCTTTTTCTAAATGAAAATCATCTTTTAAACCCTTTAATAATTCATGCCCTTTATCAGTCTGTACAAATATTATTGAAACACCATTTTTATTCCATGCACTCATATTCGGCTTTAACCCCCAATAATCACCAAGAGTAATGTCACCTTTATGGTTTTTTCCTTTAAAACGACAATTATAACAAGCCTTTCTTGCATAATTAGAAAATATCACCCCATATTCTGTTTCATAAAAAGGATATTCATATACTTTTCCATTTTTAAACTCCGCATGTAAATATGGTGGTGTCCATCCACGTTTTTTATAACGTAAATTCAATTTAATAATTTGAGAACCATATTTATTTTCCAATTTTTCAACATATTGTTTATGAACTTTCGCCAAAGTTGCTCCATGACATAAAATTTCTATGCAATATAAATTATCAATTACAAGATTTTTATTTTGGCAATAACTTAGCACTGCTCCAACATCACATCCCAAACCTATAAATAATACGGTCTTTCCCATTATCAAATATTCTTCTATTTGATTAAATACACTTTTCTTTGTCCCTTTTATTGAAATTGTTTTACTAGTCTCACAATATTTTGAACCTTTTATTTTATATAAATCTTCAACATTTGTTATACAGGCATATTCTACACTTTTAAAATCACACGAATATGTAGTTCCAAAAACAACACCACCTTTACATATAATTGCTTCTGATATTGCAGTTGCAGCCCCACCTGATGCTGAAGCTAACAATTTGTCTGTATTTACAAAATATCCGCAATAAGTATCTAGTTTTCTTAAATTATTTATATAATTATCATTATTTATCATAATATTCTCCATCTACAATAATTATTTATATATAATTATATATCTTTTAATTTATCATGATATTATCTAAATAACAGTCTTGATTTTTCCTGTTCATAATTTACTGATGTTTTTCTTCTCCTTATGTACTTTGCAGGATTTCCTCCATAAATACCACGTTCATTGTAAATTCCTTTTCTTATTAATGATTTAGCAGAAAATACACAGCCATTTTCTATTTTGGAACCTCCTAATACAACGCAATCTGAAAATACAGCAACATTATTACTTATATTTATTGGACTAGCAACATATGAAAAGCTATCATCATCTATATTATGAGAACCTGTAATCAATTTACTATATGTTGCTATTGTAACATTATCTCCAATATTGATATTTCCTCTACCATCCAAATAACAATTTTCATTTATAATAGTATTTTGACCAATTTTAATTTTATGTGGCATCCATACTATTGTTTTCATCATAATTCTAGACCCTTTACCAATTTTCATTCCTAAAATAATATATATTACTTTTCTTATTGCCCATAAAGGTATATAACATACAATATTATTTAAAAAAACATATTCTATTTCTAATAACAACTTATATACTATTCTTAATAATTTTTTCATTTATTCTAATTCCTTATAATAATTTTTCTATTATTTTTCTAAATTTGATTTCTTGATATTATTATAAAATTTGTAATAAATAATTATTTATTCTTTACAAATTAAATACTTTTTCAAGACCAACTTCTTTTCTATGTGTAAAAATATCGTTAAAATACTTTCGGATATTGCTGAACCAATACTAACAGCATATAACGCCTTTTCACCATCAAACAATATAAACACTAATAAATAAATACTTCCCATAAATATTGCTGCTCTAGAAAATGCTCTACTATAATTTTTTTGATTTCCAGAAGCTACTAATGTCTGAACTCCTAAAAAATTATTATATATAGCAAATATTGTCTGAATTAATAAAAAAAATATTATACTTGAATATAATACATATTCTGACCCAAATGCAATTTTAACAATTATATCTTTTAATAAAATAATAACTATAGAAATTATAGTAAAAAGAGCCACTATAGGTAATGTTATTTTTTCTACAAATTTTACCCCTTCATTAAAAGAGCTTTTATATTTTTTACTTATACTTGGATATAATGCTTGACTAATTGGAGAAAATGCCATTACTAAAATATATGGAATTTTATATATAGCAGAATATACTCCAATATAATAATTTGAAGAAACAATAGTTAATATTGATAATGCTATTCCACTAAATACTTTAATTAAAGCTGAAGATAAAAAAATATACCATGCTTCTTTTAATACTGTAAAAATACTACCTATCCCAACATGAATATATCTAATATTATATTTTTTCTTAGCTACCCTTATAGTCAATAATGCCGATATAATATATGTAATACTATAAAAAAATGTATATGCATATATATCAGATTTATTTTTAACAAATATAAATATTAATAAAACTGAAATAATTCTAGATATTATATTTATAATGGTTATAGGTTTCATATTTTCTTTACCTTGAAATAACCAAATTAACTGCAACATACTTCCAATTATCATTGCATAAAGTATTATTTGGCATATAAACCTATCAATACTTATATTAGCAATTGCTGATATAGTACACATTAGTATAAAAGACAATATACATAATATAATTCTTGCATTTAATATTTCACTAAATATTTCACTAATTTCTTCTGTATCATCATCTTTAATTAACGCAACCTTTCTTGCTCCCCATAACCCAAAACCATATTCTACTATAACTTGTAAATAAAAAATCCAATTTTGCGCAGCTGAAAAAATTCCATATCCCTCTGCTCCTAGTATTCTTGTAATATATGGAATTGTAATCATTGGTAATATCGTATTAACGCCTTGAAGTATCATTAACCATAAGCCATTATATACTACTGAATTATTTACTATTTTTTTTATATATTCATTCATACAATATCTCTCACTAAAATAATAATATCGTCTTTCAAGACACACCTTTTTATTATCTGCTTTCATTTCAATATCTCTATAAGACTAAAACTAACTCATTAATAATTTCATATAATCATTCTATATTTCTTTAAATTTTTTTAACACTATATTAAAATTATTTATATATTTTTCTGCTACTTTTTCATCTGTAAAATTATTTAATTTAAATTCATTAACATTATTTACTAACTTATTATATATTTTAAAATGATTATTCAATATATATATCATTGTCTTTGTTAAATCTTCAACATCAGCTGGATTGATTAAAAAACCTGTTTTCTTATCTTTTATATATTCTTCAAATGCTGGCAATTTAGAAGCAATAATTGGCATATCGTAATTAATTGCAATAATTGCTGAACCACTCTGTGCAATATCTTGATATGGTAAAACAAAATAGTCGCTTCTTTCAAAAATTTTAGCAACATCATTATCATCAATTCTTTTAATAATTAATTCAAACAACTCTTGATATTTAATTTTGTTCTGATACTTTTCCCAATCATTGCAACTTCCTGCTATTATTACTTTAAACATTTTTCCTGTGATTTCATATGCTCTTTGTGCTGCATTAATTAACACATCTATTCTTTTATAATCTCTTATAATTCCAAAATTTAAAAACGTAATAACATCTTTATTTTCCTTTACTGACTTATCAATCTCTCCATAATCCATTGATACAAATGGAACTGAAGTACAATGTTTATTGGGAGCTATTTTTAATAATTGTTCCTTTTGATCATTTGAAAATGTTTGAAAATATTTAAAACTTTTTATACAAAAAGAAACATATAATTTATTTATCCAATAATTACTTCCACCCTGCGGAATTTTGACATTATGAATTCCTATTAAAACATTTTTACATCCTAAATAAAACCTAAATAATGGCATATAAAATGGCATTCCTATCATTACCTGGTAAATAAGATCATATTTTTCCCTTTTTATATTTTTTAAGAATTTTATAAACCAAATAATAATCCCAAAATCACAATTTCTTTCTTTATGGCGTAATATCTTGCAATTAATCTTTCCTAATTTAATTAATTTTTCCAATTGTTCTTCAAAATCTAACACCTCATTTTCCTTTGCAATTATATACCATGTAACATCCATATACTTAGATACTTCTGGTACTATAAATTTATCAACACATATAAAGGCGGGGGCTGATATCCAAGCAACTCTGACTTTATTTTTCATTTTTTCTTTTCCTTATATAATAAACTTACTCTATACCTACAATTTAACACATAAAGCTTATAAAAAATATCACTATACTTATTACATAACTGATCTTATTCTTTAACACTCTTTATAATTTTTCTCTATCGCATCTTCAATAAATAAATTCCCATTTTTTATCATTGATATAATTTTCTCATTGCTTTTTTCATAATCAATTTTATAAATCAAATTTTTAGAATATCCTAAAATTAACCTATCTTTTAGTCCAACTTCATCTAATAAATATGATTTTCTTAAATCTTTTTTATTAACATTTTTATCAAAAACATAAAAATCTTTTTTAAACACTATTGAAAAAGCTGTTCCATGAAATGAATCAGTACATATAAAATTTGCATGATAAAAATAATTTATAAATTCTTTTGGTCCAGCATCTAAATTTGAACTTTTACTTAAACTATCTAATGAAAAACTTGGATTTAAACGTACGATTTTTAATCCTAGTTCTTTAGCTATTTTTTTTGCTTCTATATAATTAGCATGTGCATTTTTTTTATTCATAAAATAGCACAATAAATATGGTTCTTTATTTTTTATTTGATTTTCTTTAATCAATGATCCCCATTGTTTTTTAGAAATAAGAAATACTGGATCTGGAACAATCTTTATTGCATTATTTATTTGACTTATTTGTTCTTTAAACTTATTTTCCCTTAATGACACTCTATCAAAATCTTTAATATATTTTTTATATGGTTCTAATTGTTTCCATGTTGCATCACCAAAACATGCAGCATATGATATTTTTTTTGCTTTTATTTCAAAAGGTAAAAAATATTCACACGTAAAATCTTTAATATTAGGATTCCATACCTGATCACTTCCTACAAATATAAAATCATATTTATTATCTTCAATATGTTTAATTAATTGTTGCTCACAATCAATTCGTTCAGTAATGTTCAAATAATCTTTTACAAACAATTTAAATCTATTAAATTTTCTTTTTCTATAAAAATGAAATGGCAAAAACATCATATTGTATAATATTCTTTTAATTCCTTTACCATGATTATACATTGAACTATTTTTATGTTGATTTTCATCTTCATAATTAATCACAAATACCTCATTATTATTTTTTTCTAATATACTCTTTAACGCATAACATTGAAGCACTGCGCCATAATTTAATGCATAATGATAAGTTATTATACCTATTTTCATTTTAACGCTCCTTATCTTACTCTTATCACAATAGTCCGCCTGCCTATAACAAATTTCCATAACATAGTTATCATAATTATTGCAATATAAATAATACAACCATCAATACTTTGTGTTAATAATGCAATAATCATCATCAAACTGATAGATTTTAATTCTATTGATTTAATACTGTCTGTAATTTTACATAAAACAGATACCAACAAAGCTCCTATTAAAAATCCAAATTCCTTAAAATTGGCAAGTGCCATTTCATACCAAGAGGGTGTCATTCCTGGCCCATGATTTTGTACTTCAACTCCTTTTATTGATGCTGTCAAATATTCAAAATGTTGATATGGCTTATTTTTCCATATAGATCTTGGTACCCAAACAAAAACGGCTGATAAAAAGGATTCTAATGGATAATCCAAAAAAGAGTCTTCATCAATAAATTCTTTTTTTATTACATATTTTGTAACATCATCTCTTCCAAAATCTGCTCTTAATGTTTCATATACAGCCTCTGTATTTTGTTTAGAAATTAAAGTTGAATTTTTGAATGATATTAAATAATATATAGAGAATAATACAATTACCACCGCTGTTAAAGGTAAAATATAATATAATTTCTTTTCAATTTTTTTTGTATAATTTTTTGACTGAACAAAGAAAAATAAATACATAAAAATCATATCTGCTATAATATATCTTTTTCCACAAATCCATGCAATCATAAATGAATATATAATTAAGATTGCTATATCTCTTTTCTTTAATTTTTTTCTAAAAAACATCATACAAAATGCTACCATACTTAATAATAACAAATTATTCATGCTGAATAATGAAAATGCTTCTGTTACACCTCTTGTCTCAGTCATTCCATAAAACAAATATACTCTCCAATTGCCCTTTATTAATATTGAAATAACTGGAGAAAATATACAAACTAATAATATAAATTTATTGTCAAATATCTTATTTATATAAATCGTTCCATTTAATCCTTTTTTATCATCATCTTTATCTATATAATTTGTATTTTTTAGTTTTATATTTTTACGTATATTTAAAAAATGTATTAATGTCATAGCAAATAACATATATATATCATATATAATACATACCACATCATTATCCATTGCTTGTCCCATAGATCTCCACCAATATAAAACCTCATATGACGGTATTCCAATCAAATAATCCAGCAATATTGGAAAACAGTTAAAAAGATATATTACCAATTGTACAAAACATGCAGTTCTATTAAAAGTATCTTTACATTTAAAAGCATTATTATATGCATACAATAAATAAATTGTTCCAATTATAATATAAGTCCAATCAAATATAATTCGCATTAATATTATATCTCCCTTTATTTCTGTGTATAACTATTAATTGTTTTTTCCTCTATATTTAGAATATTTACAAATCATATTTGGAATTTAAAATTTTTTCATATACATTAACCAATCTACTTATATGTGTGTTTTTTGTATATTTTTCTCTATCAAATTCTTTTTTACAATTAATCGTTAATTTTTCAACAAATTTATCATCTTTCAACTTAACAATACAATTTACTAATGAATCTATATCTCCACTTTTAAAGATTAATCCATTTTTTTCATCACATATATAATTAACAGCACCACTTGGAGTTGGAACAATACATGGTAACGAATATCCACCTTGAATTTCTGGGATTGTAAGAGGTGCACCTTCATAACATATAGAACTCATAATCAAACAACGGCATTTTGGAATTATTGTTGACATTTCTTTTGCTGTTTTCCAACCTGAAAATTCAATATTTGTATATTGATTTCGTAATTTCTCATACTCTATTCCTTCTCCAATAACTATACCTTTAACATTTGCTCTAGTAATTGCTTCACAAAACAATTCACATCCCTTTTCTGGATTTAATCTACCTATAAATAAATATAATTCATTTTGTTTCGTATTTACATTTACATATTCCGGTATTTCTACCAAATTCGGCACGATATACCCTTTTGTAGTTAATCTTTTTTCTCGTTCAATTATATTCTTATTAAACTCTGAAAGGTAAATTAAAGATAAATCACATTTTCTTGCATATCTATAAAAGATTCGTTCTCGTATAACTCTATATACCTTTTGTATATAACTACGTTTATCACAATTACACATGATGCAACTTAATGACATTCCATTTTTATCACACATTTTATTCAGCTTATAATTAAAATAAGTTCTAACTGGACAGTTAATTTCATAATCATGGCACGTTATAGCCACTTTAAATCCATTTTCATATATTGCTTTAAATATATATGGTGATAATGCTAATGACCAACCATGTATATGAACTATAGTATTCTTATTGTCAAACTTTTTTAAAAGTTCATTTAATTTTTTATACGCGACCCTATTATAAAGTCCTCTTAGTGCTCCTTTTATTTTTTCATATTTCCCATTTAAAGCATCTTTCAACTCATTTTGCCCCAAAATTTCAACTTTAACCTTACTATTTAATAAAGCAGGATCTATTGGACCAACAGCGGCAAAATATATAACTTTATACCCATGCTCCGATAATGCTACAGCTTCAGTAATAGCAACTTTTTGTGCACCTCCTGTTATCATTGCATTATCATGTATTATAATAACATTCATATTTTTGTAAGTATGATAAATTAATTAATTATCATAATCCCTTTCTTTTTTAATTTATACTTAAGTATTGTAATTATATATTGAATTTATCTTTTAAATAATTTAGGAGCTATATTCTTAAATCCCTTTATATTTCTTATTAATTCGTCTTTGTTTTTTAATGATTGAATACCTTTTCTTAATATATACTTAGGTCTTAAATAATATTTTTTACGTGCATAATCACAGAACTCCACTAATTCCTTTGCTGATATATTATCTAAGTTAATAACACAATTATGAGTGCCATCTTCTTTTATCCAGTTTTCAAAATTGTCATTCTTTAAATAACCAGACTCAACTGCCCAATTATATGCTTCTGTTCCCGGATATGGATGCAATGTATAAAACTGTGCCGTATCTGTATCAAGTTTAATTGCAAACTTAAGTGTTTGTTCCATTGTTTCCCTTGTTTCACCCTTATTTCCAACCATATAACATGCATGAATTAATAATCCCGCTTTTTTTGCATTTTTCACGTATTCTTCTATTTGGCTTATCTTAGTTCCTTTTTTCATATTATTTAATAATTCTTGAGAACCACTTTCGATTCCAGGTATAATAAGACTACAACCTGCCTTTTTCATATAAACCATTGTTTCATAATCTAATGTAACTCTTGCATTACATAACCATTTAATCTTTTTGTTTAATCCTTTTTCAATTAACAACTTACATATTTCTTGTGTTCTCTCTTTGTTAATCGTAAAAGTATCATCCTCAATTACAATCTCTTTTACATCTGGAAAATTATTAACAATATATTCAAATTCTCCAACTACATTTTGAGCACTTCTTACTCTATACTTATGTCCATGTATTGTTTGTGGAAACACACAAAAATAACATCTTGCCGGACATCCTCTACCTGTAAATATCTGTATTTCTGGAAATGCTGCTGCTGCAAAGAAATAATCCTTAGGATCTAAAAATTGCTTAATTAATTTTGCTGCCCAAGGTATAGCATCTACATCCGTAATCAATGGCATTTCTTCATTTATTTTTATTTCACCATCTTTTCTATACACTAAACCTTTAACTGTTTCTAAAGATTCCCCTTTATTTAAAGCTATAGCTAAGTCTCTTATAATATAATCCGCCTCGCCTTTTGCAATTCCATCTATATTATCATTTAATTTTAATGTTTCTTCTGGTAATGCTGTAGGATGTGTTCCCATTAATACAACGAATGCTTTAGGAAATAGTTCCTTTAACTTAGCTCCAAATTTTACATCATTATATATTGATGGTGTACTTGTATCAAGTACTATTAAACCATAGTCATTATTTTTTTCCTTTATCCACTTTATGCTTTTCTCAAAATTCATTTGTTTAGCTGGTGCATCTAAAAAATCTACTTCAAAGCCAGCCTCCTGTGTAACACCAGCTGCATACAAGAGCCATAACGGATAATATATTACTCCACTATTAGTAATCATTGCACTTCTTGCTTCTCTTGAATATTTTCCATATTCTGCTTTAAAAGGCGGGTTCACAAATAATACTTTCATAATCATAATTCTCCTATAATATATTTAAGTTCAAACATAATAAAATGCTGCAATTATCCTACATACTTCTATCAAAATTAAAATCTTCTTTTTAATTTTGATGTAGAAAAAAGGAACTTATGTTTTTTAAACATATATGCTAATCCTTTTAGATGTTCCCAATTTATTTTACTAATAAATTTTTTCTTACTTAATCTTTGCCATTCATGTATTATACTTACCTTTGGGCAATATGCTACTTTATAACCTTTTTCCCACACCTGTATACAATATTCAGCATCTTCTGGTGCATAAAAAATTTTTTCATCTAGTAAACCAACTATTTGAACAATTTCCTTTTTTATTAACCAACATGCACTCATTAAATAATCTACAGTATAGCTATTTTTCCAGCCATCAGAAGGAGTCTGCCTTTCCATTTTCTCACCTTTTATCTGCAATGCTTTTATCGGTATGGCCTTATACACTTTTTCTAATAATGTAGGAAACGCTCTCGCAGACATCTGCTCCAATCCACTAGAAGTAATTAATTTAGGACCAATAATTCCATATTCATCATGTTTTTCAAGTTCATCTATTAATATTTTAAATGCTACCTCGTTTATGATAGTATCACTATCTAATATGCAATAATAGTCTAGTTCATCAGCATTATGTTCTTTTATGCCTTTATTTCTTGTAACTGTTGTCCCTTTATTTTCAGAATATTTGATAATTTTTACAATCTGTGGATACTCCAATATAAATTTATTTACTATATCACATGTCAAATCACTACTACCATTATCTACAATAACTACTTTTGGCATTATATCCTTTAAACTCACTATAGAATTCAAACAATTTTCTATTACATTTTCTGAGTTCCATGTCAATATTACAAATCCAATTCTATTTTTCATTATTTTGCCCCGCTTCCCTTCAACACTGAACTAAATGTCTTAAATATAATCTTAATATCCAGCCACAGGCTCTGATGCTCAACATAATACATTTCCATCTTCTGTCTCTCGCCACTTTCATATGTAGCATTATTTCTCGCATATGCCTGCCAGTATCCTGTTAGCCCCGGCTGTACACTTAGAAGCTTGGCTGTATCCTTTCCATATATTTCAATTTCCCTTTCTACAATGGGACGGGGTCCTACTATAGATATATCACCTTTAAGAATATTGATAAGCTGTGGCAGCTCATCGAGGCTTGACTTCCTTAAGAAATTCCCCACCTTTGTTATTCTCGGATCATTGTCTATCTTAAATTCTGTTCTGTATTGTAACAGCTGCTCCGGTGTCAATATTTTTTCTATATCAGCATCAATATTTTTCATACTTCTGAATTTATATACGCATATTTTCTTTCCGTTTTTTCCTATTCTTATATGACCATAAAAAGGATTACTTCCATCCTCAGCAATTACACATATCATAATAATTAAAAATACTGGTGATAATATAATCAATCCTATTGCAGATAACACAACATCAAATGTTCTTTTTATTATAAGATATATATGCCTGCCAAATGTTTTTTCTACTTTATATACGCTTTCATCATACTGATAAGGAATTTTGTTCTCAAGTATTTCACTAATAGCACCTATCTGTTCATCAATTTCTAATTGTTTCATAATATGCTTCGGATGATATACTACACATCTTCCCATTGCCATAACAAAACGCTTTATATCTCCTTTCATACTTTTGTCATATGGCATATCATAACTCTCTGAAGTTGCTGCTATCTGCTCATATTCTTTAGGACGAAAACTCCATTCTCCTATCAAGCCTGGTTTTATAGTAAGTTTTCTTTTTTGTAAAGGAATATAGTCCATGTATTCCACTACCGATGGTGATTGTGGTCCTATAATCCCTATATCCCCACACAATAAATTATAAGCCACTGGAAGTTTATCTAAGTGCAGCCTGAACAATATTCTACCAGTTACCATATATGGATTCTTACCGTTATTAATACAATCCTGTGCATTCATTTTCATGGTACGGAATCTATATTGCAGATACTTTCGTCCATTTCTGCCGATTCTGACACTTGAAATAATTATCTTACCTGGCGATTCAATTAACATTCCCATTCCAACGAATGGAATTAATATTAATGTCAGCACACATCCTATAAGACCTGCAATAACCTCAATAGTTCTCCTTATAACCACCTGATAAAACATCATATTCTTAGATGACATATAGCTTATTGTAGCATAGGAACCTATCTTTTTAAATTGTTTATACCCATCACACAATTCATATTCTCTTAATCTGACATGAACATTTTTACCTATGCTCTGTAATGTTGATATAATCTCTGAACACAGCTGCTCATCTACATCATTTGCAGATAATAATACTGAGTCAGCCTCTCTTTCCTCAATAGCCTGAATATATGTATCTTTATCTGCTATAACATCTACACCATAATAATCATCGCCTATTTGATTACTATCAGTTAGTACAATGCCGACTATTTTATAGTTATCATCATTTTTCAGTCCTGACATTGTCTCTTCAATGTGCCATGAATCGCTTATTACTACAACCCGTTCCTGATATCTGTCACTTGCATATGCAACTCGTAATATTCTCTTTAGCACCAGTCTTCCCATTAACATGACCGGGCATGATACAACTATAAATATAAGCATCATAGACCTCGAATAATTAGCGCTGTTTTTCAAAAAGAACAACACAACCATAACGAGAACTGCTATGTAAACAATTGTTTTTACAGTTTCGATTACCTCTTTTGTTATATTTCTATTTATAAAATCAATATTCTTCATAAAAATCAGATTAATCAGAATATACATTATCGAAATCAATAAAAATAATATTATATAATCACTCCTGTGAATATTATTTTCTCCTTCTATCCAGTTAAACTTAACTAAATATGCCATGCAAAACGATATTATCAGTGTTACCACATCCACAATGTACATAAAATACATGGCTGTTTTCTTTGAACTATTCATAATTCATCCTTTATGTAATTATCTATTAAATATGTTTATTCCTCATATCAATATACACAACTACGGAGCCAAAATCCTCCAAGAAGAAAGGTCTCTCTACCCCCTCCCACGAAATTCAGCTCCGTACAGGTTATTCACCACTCTTAACTTTCTTCACCGTATTTTCCATAATATTTGCCGTAATACTTGCCATAGTATCTGCCGTAATATGAATTACCAGCCATATCAACCTTATTAAGAACGCATCCAAGAATCTTGCAGCCTACAAGGTCAAGCTGTTCTTTGGATTTCCTTGCGAACTTGTAGCTTATATCTCCTGCACCTATTACAAGTATTCCGCCATCACAGAACTTAGACATAACAGCGGCATCGATAACACTTCCTATTGGTGGTGTATCAACTATTATCATGTCAAATGTTTCTCTTGCACTCTCTATCATCTTGGCAAATCTGTCGTTACCAACAAGTTCACTTGGATTAGGTGGTACAGGACCAGCGAATATCATGCAGAAATTAGGCTCATCACTTACGCTTATAACATCTGTAAGTTCATTTTTTCCTGAAAGGTAATGAGTAAGACCATATTTAATCTTACCTTTTCTCCATCTGTTCTTCATAACTGATTTTCTTGTATCAGCATCTATAAGAAGTGTCTTCATTCCGTTCTGCGCAAATGACATTGCTAACTCAAATGATACTGTACTCTTACCTTCTCCTGGTGTTGTACTTGTTATGAATATTACCTTATTATTATCTCCTGAGAACTCTATGTTTGTTCGTAACATTTTATATGCTTCCCTTGTTCTGAAATCAAGATAACTTTTCTTTACTGAAAACTCCTGCATTTTTATTCCTCCACGCTTTCTTTAGCACCATTACTTTTCTTCTTATTCTCAAGTTCAGATGCCTTAAAGCTTCTTCCCTTATCATCATTCATAGTGATATCGGTTTTTGAACCACCTTTTGAAGGTACTGGTACTCTTCTCTTACCCTGATTACTATTCTGTCCTTCATTAACAGGGATAAGTGCCAGTGTACTGTAAAATGATATAACCAGCAGCAAAACCTGCGATTAAAGCACC
>ENA-USYR01000535-USYR01000535.1-human-gut-metagenome-genome-assembly--contig:-NODE-535-length-20092-cov-12.149988_pt1 | contig 20092 bp, 15 predicted proteins | sample MGYA00250064_ERZ773510 | MGnify/ENA primary metagenome ERZ773510 (study PRJEB29103, sample SAMN06112082) | human gut metagenome | biome: human gut; feature: ankylosing spondylitis patient; material... | reverse complement strand
TACAATCTGCCAAAATCATTTATGAAAAGAATCGGGTTGAACAGTGCCCGTATCTTTGTCAATGGTTCAAATCTGCTGAAATATATCCGTCTTTTGCTCTTTTCTGCTTAAGTTCTTTCTTTGAAAGCTTTGTCTCTTCCTGTGAAATAATTCCTTCTGCCACTGCAAGAATAATATGCTTTCTGCCATTTTTAAGCTTATCTTTTATATATTGGCTTATTTTCTCAATATTATATGGAATTTCGGGTATTAAGATTACATCTGCCTTTCCTGCTATTCCTGAATATAACGTAAGCCAGCCTGCCTTATTTCCCATAATTTCAGCAATCATAATTCTTCCGTGTGACTTTGCCGTTGTATGCAACTCATCAAGAGTTCTTGTTGCAATATCAATGGCTGACTGAAATCCGAAAGTCATATCCGTTCCATTAATGTCATTATCTATAGTTTTTGGAAGAGTTACAATGTTTAAGCCCTTCTCTGACAAAAGATTTGCTGTTTTGTGGGAACCATTTCCTCCTAAAACCACAAGACAATCAAGTTCCATCTTTTTATAATTAGAAATCATTGCCTCTACTTTGTTTCTGCCTTTTTCATCAGGCTCATTAATCTTCTTAAATGGTTGTCTTGAATTTCCAAGGATGGAGCCTCCCAAATTTAAAATATTCTCAAACTCTTCCGGCTTCATTTTCTTATAATCACCATTAATAAGACCTGTGTAACCGTCCAAAATCCCATAAATTTCAACCTTATCCTTATTGGTTTCGGTTAATCCTTTAACCAATCCATACATTGCTCCGTTTAATCCCTGACAATCTCCACCACTTGTAAGTATTCCGACTTTAATCACAACCGCACCTCCTGATTTTTTGTTTTATTATAATAAAAGAAAACCCGGCAGAACATTACAATCATATGTCTCTTCAATATTACTATATTAATGTAAATGTTCTGTCCGGGTTTGGTTAAATCCACGTTAAATATTCTATTATTTTGTCTCTTTGTTATATGTTTCATAGTACACTTTTAAATGATATTATACAATATCTTTTTATGTGACATTTTTATTTTTCAATCACATTGTACAAATCATAGTATATTCCATGTTTGTCCATTAATTCCTTATGTGTACCCTGTTCTTCTATTCCCTTGTCTGTTAAAACTAGAATCTTTTCTGCATTTCTTATAGTAGACAATCTATGGGCAATTACCATTGTTGTTCTGTTCTTTGCCAGTTTTTCCATTGATTCCTGTACTATCTTTTCACTTTCGTTATCAAGTGCAGATGTTGCTTCATCAAAAACCAATATTGGAGGATTCTTAAGGAATACTCTTGCTATTGAAATTCGCTGTTTCTGTCCGCCTGACAGCTTAATACCTCTCTGTCCTATATCTGTTTCAAAGCCATTTGGAAGTGACATAATGAAATTATACGCATTAGCTTCTTTTGCTGCTGCAATTACTTCCTCCCTTGTAGCATCAGGGCGACCGTATCTGATATTGTCATATACTGTTCCAACGAAAAGGTAAACATCCTGCTGTACTATACCTATATTATCTCTTAAATCTTTTAATTTTATGTCTTTAATGTCTTTTCCATCAATAGTTATTTTTCCACTTGTGGCTTCATAAAATCTTGGAATAAGATTGCAAAGTGTAGTCTTACCTGCCCCTGATGAACCTACAAGTGCCACATAAGAGCCTGCCTTAACTTCCAGATTAATATGCTTCAAAACTCTATGAGAGCTGTCATTATACTTAAATGAAACATCTTCAAGTTTAATGTCACCTTTAACATTACTTATTGAAACTGCGTTTTCACTATCCTTAATTTCAGGTTCAATTGAAAGAATCTGTAGAAATCTTTCATATCCCATTGTTGTCCTTCCTGTTTGATTCCGTTTTCCAATACAGCAATCCGGTTGAATCCCATTCCGCGAACCATCGGTTTGGAGAAGCCCGAACCAATATCCATTGCCTGTACTCCGGGAATATTCTCCATCGCCTGCATGAAGTTTCCTGTAAAATGTTTGCGCAAAAAATCCTGATCGGCTACATCAACCGTAAGGGCAGACTTTTTCGCTTGACGTTGCTGGTACGTTTCGGTTACCACAACATCAGGCAAAAGCATGCTCTTGATTGAATCGGATTTCTGTGCATGGACGGATAAGGTTACAAATAGCCCTATTACGCCCGAAATAATTCCGATACGCATCAATTACAATCTTTTATTTAATGTGTAAAATGAATGTAAGGATAGATTGAAAGCCAATCTATCTCCATTGAAAATATGAGTATGTAATCATGCGACCGGAGGCCCGCGTAAATGATGCGAATAAGTTCGTTTGCAAACAACCTTATCCTGGTAAATAATCGGCTCGTAGGGCACGAGCGTCAGTGTGCAATGAAATTCTATCGGTTGAGGTTCAGTAAAGAAAGAAAGGGAGTATTGGCAGATCGCACAATCATCAGATGATTGGTGAGAATGCTTTGCATGGGAACACGACTTTTCATCCTCACTTCCATGATAGTGAAAGGTCTTCACTACAAAGAAGGGAATGAATGTCATGAATAACATCCATGCTATATATACCCTTATATTTTTCTTTTGATACATTCTCCCTCTATTGATTAATAGAATAGCGGGACAAATATAACAGTATGAAAAATAATCAGCAAGTTATACATCTTAATATGTGTTATCAGTAATAGAGTTCACCTCCCTTAATGTCCAAATCTCTTCATATTCATAAGCCTCTCCCGGCTTTAGTTTAACCATAGGACTGTTCGGTTCCATTTCCAAAAATTCATCATTAAAATAAATCATGTTAGGAAAACACACCTGCAAATTATTATCATATTTCCCCTGTGGAACATACTTATTTTGTTTGATATACAAATAATCACTGAACTGATAGAAATACATACCGTTTGTAGTATTTATCCCATATTTCTTTTGTTCGTCTCCTCCGGGAAATGCGGTAAAATAATGATTCTCTACATGAATACGTTCCTGCAGATGATGAGAGGGAATTAATGTATCTGCTGACAATGAAATCTCACTAAATCCCAATGGATATTGTGAATTTGGCATCGCTTCACAATAGTAAATCCCACCGGCAGGCAGTAATGTACGTGTCCAGAAACAATATTCAACCTCCCCATTTGAAATATTAGACATTCGCTGTTTAATATGCAGAACCGGCTGGTTCTCTTCCAAAAAGTAAATCCGCTCCACCTGAATACCCATCGCCTGTGAGGGATGGCTGACCAAGCGCAATTTATCTTCCTCAATAAAGGTTTGATAAGGTCCTGCCCAAATTGAATCATGGATATTCTCCGTTCTACGTTCATTACCGATATCAAATCTACCGGCATCAGGACTTCGTCTTGTTCGTATATAGTTCTCTACAGTCCAACCGTTGATAACAGAATCACTCCACAATATATTATCTCCACGACTCTCTAAGCCGAAATATAGAATTTGTCCGCCATACGTCGGATTAACAATTACGGAAACAGCCCTGTTAGATAGCTTAAGGCAGTTCTCCCACCCTCTGTAAGAAACTGTATCAACCTCCTGAACCGGACGATGTGAACAGGATAAACAGAGAAAAAACAAAAGAATGAATAGTATATATTTCATAAAAGGCCAACCTCTCTTGATTTATTTAAATTCCTTTGGAGAGGATTTGAGAAGTCCTCTCCAAAGGATCATTTTATACCGGAATAATTTCGACAGAGAATGTAGAAGATATTGTTTTATTAAGCCAGATTACGAGGCTTCCTCCTACTTTATCACTCAAATAGTCACTATCAGACACCAACGTCTTTCCACCAACCTTGACCGTTACATTTCCGCTTCCGGTCCAATTATCAATTCTAAATACAGGATTCTTCACTGCGCCGGTAGGGTTACAAGTAAACTGACAACTTCCTGTACCTGTCGTTTTCATCAAAACCATCTCCCGTTTGGAATACCCTGTTACATCTGGATTATAAGAAACTCCGTTCAGATTCGTCGGGCTTCCCATATACAGCCATCCTCTTGTATACGCATCTATATCAGAAGCCGCATCAGGTTGATTGATACCCAACAGCATCAAATATACTCTATATTTATTTCCATCCGAATTAATCTGATAAGCAGTATTCCAGGAAACGTCCCCTTTAGCCTCCACGCCAATCAATGAAGAATGAGAGACCTGTGACGGCCAGGTAGCCGTTGACTTATCATAATCCCCATAACGGGCATTTAAATAGGGTTGTTTATCTACCGGCCAATGAGACATCTGATAATTTATATCATGCCAGGTCAAGTCATTCTCAATCGGCAACGGAGAGACTTCCGGACGTTCAGGAGTATAAGAGAAAACAGAAAAAGCATCAGGAGCATTATTTAAATGAGCAGTATAGATTTGCTCTTTCCAGTTTTTCACATTCTGGTTGACTTCATCAAATGGTTTAGCCGGATAAAGATCATACCGGTTGCCTGAAAGATTAGAAATACTAAAAGCCGGTTGTTTCACATGATCTGACGGAATGGATGAACTGCCGGAAATAACCATGGGCTCACTCAACTCATGATAGCGATAATAAGCCTGTCCCGCCTGTTTCTGAATATACTCGATGTGTCTCACGCCTACTCCGTCAGCATAGAAAGTATAATACTCGTCTACTTCCGGATATATCCCGTCAGGATAAGGAGCCTTATAATCCGGATTTACCAACGCATAATGGTACTTAACCACTTTCCTTACTTTATTATTCTCTATGATATCCACTTTCGCATGCGCCAACAAACGATCCGACATTGGCTCGAAGCATCCTTTACTCAAATCCGACCATGTTTCAGCAAACTCATAACAATAAAGCAATTCGTTATTCATGTGCCAAGCAGGTACAAAGTTTGCCTCCGACCAGAAAACAAATTGTCTGTTTTGTGCAGCAGCCGGGCAATGTTTCGGATTGAAACTGATTACCGTCGCATCCCCCGGAAAGCCAGCCCATGTAAAATTACGCTGTTTTACATCAAATTCCGGAGAGGACTCCACGACATCTTCAGCCGAAAACTCTTCAAAACGAATATCTGAAAAGTTCACTTCTGTCGAGTTTTCATTACCATTCCTGACTATCGGACAAATAAAATAGTTCTGTCCCTGTCCTCCCCAATCTTTCGATTGAGCAAGTTCAATCCAGTTCTCATGAAATTTCCCATCAATTTCTTTTCCAACACTCACATAAAAATGAAAGAAACCGGATATCTTATTCCTGATGATACGTGCCTTACCTGTAGAAGCTGTAAAAGGAACAGAAAAATAGCTATTATTGAGAGGTATGGAATAACGGAAAGAATAATCATTTTTATTTATCTTCTTCGTATTATCCAAAACGTTATCTATTCCGTCCTGACGATCCAATACCCGTACGGTCGACACACCGGATTCTGTACACACACTCACCGAAGTATAATTATTGAAATCCGGTTTCCCGTTCTTCTCCCGGACAATAGCCAAGCCAAAGTTAGTTGTTTTATCAGCTGTTACCTCCGCAATAAAATGTCCCTGCGCAATCTGTGGCAGACAAACACCATAAGTAGAATTCTTCCCGTTTAACCCTATTTTTACAGAGGAACCGGAAACATCAAAACGACCATTAGCCCCTATCGTTAAAGCGACAGGCTGATACTCCGTAACCACAGGAGGAGCCGGTTTTTCTTCTGGATTAACCGGCATATAGGGATCATCCAAAGTGCAAGCTATCAGGCTGGAAAGCAGACAAGCTGCCAATATATTATTCATTATCTTCTTCATTTTTATTATGTATTAATAGGTCCGATTGAGATATACATTTCACAATCAATTGACTTGATTTACCGAGAGATATTTCAATTGCTTCTCAAAAGCCGCCGCTGAAAGATGAGTCTTCACCTGAACCACTTCCTCTTTTCCCGGTATCAGCGTTACGTAATTCTGCTCAAAGAAACTTTCATCGTCATCTACATAAAGATAAAGCCCTCTAATCAGTGCAGAAGAACGAAGCCGTAAATTGACTCCTTCATTGGTCTTCTCCACCGTTATAATAGGAGCCACCTTTGAATAAGTATACTGATTGGAGTAGACCGGATAATGGATGTTCGAAGAAACAGTTTTACCATTTTCATTCAACGTCACATAAATGAAAACTTCGTTCTCTTTCTTACCTCCATAAAGTTCCGTAGTTGTTATCGAAGCCACATCTTCACACCCATTAGCACCCAAATCAAATGAAACTTTCTTTGAGAACACCGTCTGTCCCTCCAAAGTCAGAGTCGTTATCTCCAACTCTCCTTTCATCTTTTGCAAACGATCGGAAATGGCCTTGAATACGACTTGTTTTCCGGAAGCATAAGGAGAAACCAATACCTCGTCATATGCATCGCGGGCATAATACTGTAAAGCCTTCCATCTGCCACAATAATCAATACTTGACCACGAAGCTACCGGCCAACAATCATTAATCTGCCAATAAAGTGTTCCCATACAGTAGGGTTTTGCACGACGATGAGCTTCAATTCCAATCTTCACCGCCTCCGCCTGCAAATACTGGCTCATATAAACAAATGCACTAAAATCATCGGGAACTTTAAAATATTTCTCCATATACATCTTCATCATATTATTCCCGAAATTCGGATCACGAGTCTGGTCATTGCGGGCACGCTGATGAGACAACATAACTTCCGAATCCAAACGCAAATCATGTTCACTTGCAAAACGACGGATGGTGCGCATCTCCGGATAAGACTGAAAACCATACTCACTCATAAAGCGACCTATGTTTTTAGCTTCCGTGTACTCTTCAAGCCATCCTCCTTTCCAGACAGACCAGAAGTGTACATCTCCCATATTATAATCTATATTATTATAGCCGGTCACAGGAGATGTCGGGTGATAATACCTCGTTTCATCCACAGCCTGTATCGCTTCCGGAATTACGTCATAAAAGAGTTTATGCAGATTACTCTGATAAATTCTGTCTTCTTCGGGCGTATAACGATCTTTCCATCCCCATCCGAAATATGAAATCTCATTTTCATTGTTTCCGTTCCAGAGTGCAATGCAAGGATGATTACGCAAGCGTTTTACATTATCCTTCACTTCCTCGGCCACGCTATTCAAATAATGCTCGTCAGCGGGGAACATGCCACAGGCAAACATCATATCCTGCCAGACAAGAATACCGTATTTGTCACACATTTCATAAAACGCATCCATCTCATAAATACCTCCACCCCAAATACGCAACATATTCATATTCACATCAGCTGCCGACTTGATGATATATTCGTACCAACTTTCAGGCACCCTGTTCGGAAAATTATCCAAAGGAATATAATTGGCTCCTTTCATAAAGACCGCTTTTCCATTCAGCTTCACAAACATTGACTGCCCCTGTTCATCTTTTTCACGAACTATTTCCAATGTACGGATACCCGTCTTTACACGGTCTGTCACCTTACGTCCTTCTTTATCCAATACAATATCGAAATCATACATCCGGGGATTGCCTAATCCGTTAGTCCACCATAATTCAGGATTCTTCACTTCGAAGTCTACCCGTACCGTGTTCATCCCTTTAGTTAATGCTACTTGTTTACGAACAGCCTCTTTCTTATCATATTCCACTGTAAACGTTGCCTTCGTATCCTCATCACTCATCACCGTACAAACAGCCTCCATCTTCGCTTTTCCCGACTCCAGTTTCCGGGTAATAATTTGAGTTCCATCGATATGGATATCATCCCAGTATTCCAGATAAACATCTCTCCAGATACCGGTAGTAATCAAACGAGGGCCCCAGTCCCATCCATAATTATATCCGGCTTTGCGGGCATAAAGGCTTAACATAATATCCGACTGATCATTATTAGGCCATGCCTGCAACTGGAAAGGAGACGCCAGGTACTTAGGCATATCCACCTTAAATATAGAATGGAAATAGATGCGGATAGTATTCTCCCCTTTCTTCAAATAAGGAAGAGGATTCAAAGTCCATGTACGAAACATATTGTCACACTTCATCACTAGATAATCATTGATATAAATATCGGCATACGTATCAAGTCCGGCAAAAACTAGCTGTACATTGGGCGCTTGAAGCAGAGCCTCATCTACTATGAAAGTCTTTTTATATTCCCAATCCTTTTCTCCAATCCATTGCAGGGATTTCTCATTCACTCCGTAAAACGGGTCCTTTATCATACGATTATTCATCAAATCGGTATGTACGGCTCCGGGCACTTGTGCCGGGAGCCAATTTTGAGATATAGATTGCTTGAACTGCCATTCATCATTCAGACTGATCCGGCTTTTGTTTTTCGCCGTAACAGGTATCAAACAGGTAAATAACATAAGCAATAATATATATTGAATCTTTTTATGCATAATACAAATTAGTTTAATGATAAGTGATTACTCAATCCAGGTCACTCTCTACCAGAATAGTACTCCGGAAATGAGTTGTATTTCCCGATTTCGGAACAATAAATGTAATCTTGGCAACCGCTGATTTATAACTCGTATCATCGCCCAACGAAGGTGATATATTATAATTTCCCGGTTTACCGCTTTCTTCTACGGCTTTAAAGTTGTCATCTTCAAACGTTATATTCGGACAAGAGAACTCACCTCCCCAGTCTTTTTGATTATAGAATTTGAATTGAACCCATTTACTGACAATGACAGTCTGCGAGTAAACTGTTTGGGTAGCATCTTCCGAAACCTTACGGAAAATAACCGCATTATTAAAATCCCAATCCGGATTATAGCTCCACAATTCCGGACGACCGATTCCCCAACCATTCACAAACAAGGCTTCCGGATAGGAAACATTAGTAGTCAACGGATTTTCCGCACTCTCTACAAAAACAAAGTTGAACATCGTATTCATATATAACGTCACATTACCTGTCTGCCCGATATACATCAACTTATCTCCTTCCAGTTTAAAGAAATCCGGATCAAACTTCAACACATTGAGATCAATCAATTCTGTCCTCACTTCTTCACCGTTTGTCAAAGAAACATTCTGGGCACGAAGTGTATTGCTTACAAAATCATTATCCGACGCATTCTTCTTATATAGCATGAAGACAACATCATTTACTGTCATTTCCTTTTTCAGAGGTGAAATCTCAAAAGAAAAAGCATCGAATACCACCTCTCTCACTTTCTCTTCCGTACTCTGTGAATCACAAAGGGAAACCGGACGCGACGAAGCCAACTCGCAAGTATTCGTACTGGCATCAAATCCCCATACCATTCCTTTCTTTTCCGGCTCGCTATATATAAACACATTTGTATTATTCGGCAAGTCTACAGTAGCCTTATATAAATAAGGAGTTAACGGATTACTTTCATCCCTTTGCAGCACAATTTCTTCCCCTGTTTCACCAACCACTAAATATAATTGTGCAAAATCCGGCCTTTCCAATGGAATCTCGTAAGATTGTTCTGCTGTTTTCACATTTTTATTTGTAGCCACAACCTCCAGAGAAGCAAGTTGCTCGCCACACAAACGTCCAAACGGCACTTCGATTTCCTCTTCCACTTTCAACGTCTTTTGATTATTTCCCGGAAGAGTTTTGGAATAAAGCACCGCCTGATTGGCAACCAAGCGTATTTCTACGTGCGACAAGGCATCTGCATCCGTCACCTCCACGTTTAATTTTACCGACCCACCATATTGCAACTGTTCCTGATTCAAGGATAACTTTCCAATGACAGGTGCTTCGGCAGACGGATCGAAAAACATTTCATCCTGATTCTGGCAAGAAACAGCCAGTAACCCGATAAATATATAGAATGAAACAAGCTTATATAAATTCGTTTTCATATTTCTTCATTTAAAGATTAATAAAGGAAGAGGATTAATTATACCCCGGATTTTGAGTTAGGTTCGGATTACGATCCCTTTCTTCCTGCGGAATAGGCATCAGCAACATGTGTGCGGGGAATTTACCCGTAACAGTCGTTTGTTCTCCATCCACAATTTCCGACCACGTCAGACTTGACAGGGTGCTTTGAGCAATTCCATAACGTTTCAAATCAAAGAATCGCTCTCCTTCGTAAGCCAGTTCCAAGCGTCTTTCTTTCAAAAGGAGCCGGGTCAGTTCTTCTCTTGAACTGGCATTCAATTCCTGAAGTCCGATACGGGTACGAATCTTTTGCAGATTGGGTTCCGCTATTGCAGTTGCCGGACCGGACAAAGCATTGACTGCTTCTGCATGCAACAAAACAATATCAGCCAGACGGAAAATATAGATCAAGTCTCCGCAATCCCATCCTACCCGATTCTTTGCCCTGCACTTGTAAGGGAAAGGCAATGTGCGGGTTTCCCATTGTCCATTCTTCAGTTGCGCATAATACTGGTCGAACCAAATATTGTTAATGTCCTCAAAGATGACCGTAGAGTTTTTACGAACCTGATCTCCTTCATCATCAAAAGCTTTCAGCAAACTTTGGGAAGGTGTCAGATATTTACGCCAATTCTGCTCTGTCATGGAAGGAGGCAATAGAAGAACAGGTACGTAATTATTTTCCGTACTGTTGGCGATATACTGTACAGCCAGAATCGTCTCACTATTATTACGATGTTCATCGTCAAACAGATGGTCATACGTATCCACCAATCGGTATACCGGCGAATTCATCACTGCTTCCGAATAGGTCTTCACCTTATCCCATTCTACATTGCCGGGTGCACCTTTCGTTGCATACACTTTTGCAAACAAAGCGTTAACCGCCCCTTTACTGGCAAATCCTCTGGTTTCAGCTTCCGTAGCACGCTTGTCCGGTAAACGGGTCAACGCAAATTCCAAATCTTCAATGATACGTGCATAAACTTCCTCTTCCGAATCGGCACGAGGCACTTGCACATCAGCCGGAGCAGTGCTTCCCGTAGTAGTCACAACAGGCACACATCCCCAGGTCTTTACTAAATTAAAATAATGCAACGCCCGCAAGAAAGAAGCTTCTCCAAGCATTTCTTCACGTTTACTCACTCCGGTAAAAGCTTCCGCGTCCAACAACGGATCATTAATTTGAGGTATATATTTCAAAGCTACGTTACAACGCATAATACTTCCGTAAAGCGACTTCCATGATTTCATAACAACCGCATTACGGGGAGTCAGGTCGCGTAAGAACACATTATTGATATCCACATCATCACCACCACTGTATGCATTATCCGCAAAACAGTCTGCAAGAATCATATAATACCACATATAATATTCTTCATGCCCCTTCTGTATTCCGTCATAGCAACTGATAATCAGTGCTTCCGCATCTTTTATGGAAGTAAAAGCATTGGCTTCGGTCAGTTCTCCCTGCGGTGTTTCTGTCAGGAAACTATCACAGGAGGTCAGCCCTACATTGAGCAGCAAAGCTGCGGATATAAATATAGAATATATCTGTTTCATGTCTTTTTTAGATTTAATGAGTTGAACAATGCTCAAAATACAATAGTAGCTCCCAGAATATAAGTTCTTGCATGGGGGAAGACACCCTGGTCGATTCCCATAGCCGAAGAACTGCCTCCACCGATATTCACTTCCGGGTCATAACCTCTGTAATTGGTAAAAGTCACCAGGTTATCCCCTGATATATAGACCGTCACTCTGTCCATCAAAGCCTTCCGGGTCAGCGGACGCGGCAAAGTATATGACAGTTTCACATTTTTCAGTTTAAAGTAAGATCCGTCTTCTACAAAACGGGAAGAAATAGCCGGGTATTTATCTTTCTCCGCACGGGGCACAGTAGTGTAGTCTCCCGGATTACGCCAACGCATCAGGACACGGTCGGACTGGTTGCGGGAGTCGAACATTCCTTCGGTAAACATACGGGTGGCATTATAAATATCATTCCCGTATGAACCCTGAAAGAAGAAAGACAGGTCAAAATTCTTATATGAAAAGACATTGTTGATGCCATACAAAAATTTCGGCTGTGCACAACCCAAGATCCGGCGGTCTTCATCTGCGCTCAAATCTTCTTCATACACTAACATTCCGTTAGCCTTTTCGTACATCATACGTCCGTTTTGCGGGTTTACTCCTGCTGCCTGAAAACCATAAAAAGAACCTAAAGCCTGTCCTTTCTGAATGATAGACACATTTCCGGAGATTTTCTTATCAAGTGATCCGGTAAAGATAGCAGGACTTCCTGCCATATCTGTCACCTCATTCTTATTAGTGGAGATATTAAAATCTGTTGTCCATTTTAGTTCTCCGGTCAGATTACGCGTGGTCAGTTGGAACTCCAATCCTTTATTTACCACGCTACCTACATTTTGCATACCCGAATCGAATCCGGAAGTTTGAGGCAGCTTTACCATTAACAGCAAATCGGTTGTTTTCTTATAGTATGCATCGGCAGTCAACGTCATTCTTCCATTAAGGAAAGAGAAGTCGAGTCCCACATTGGTCTGGGTAGTTCTCTCCCAACGCAACTTATCATTCCCTATCTGGCTCTGATAATATCCTGGTAAAATAACGCCATCCATATTATAATTGGCTCCGATTCCATAAATCCCATAAGAACTATAATAACCCACCTGGTCATTACCAACCTGTCCCCAGCCGACACGCAGTTTCAAATCACTCAACCAATCCAATGGTTTCATAAATTCCTCCCCAGTCAGTCTCCATCCCAAAGAGAAAGAAGGGAAATACCCCCAACGGTTGTTCACGCCAAACTTGGAAGAACCGTCAGCACGGAAATTGACAGTGGCGAGGTACTTATTCTGGTAGTCATAGGTCACTCTCCCCAATACAGAAGCATTGGTAGATGCACCATAATCTTCACTTGGCTTGTTTAATACAGTTCCGGCGTTCATAGAATGTATTTTATTATCAGAGAATCCACGTATAGAACTGTTTGCCGATTCTCCCACATAGCGGGAAGCCACAAACCCCGCCAAAGCCGAGAAACTGTGATCTCCTATCTTCTTAGTATAAGTCAGAATTTCTTCGTTGATCCATTTGTAATTTAACGAAGTGTTATAACTCGCTTGTCCCTGCTGGTTACGTCCCCAAGCTGAACTGAACGGGTCCAGAAATTCTTTGTACCGGGAAGCACCCATTTCGATGCCCATGCTTGTTTTTAACTTCAGATCCGGAGTAAAAGCAATCTCCGCATAGAGGTTACCCAACAATTTATGATATACATAATCACGAGTATATGACTCTACCGCACTTAAAGGATTCTCCAAAGAAGACAAAAACGGTAGCGTAGGAAATGTTCCGTCCGCATTATATTTACCTACCACAGATGGAGTGGTGATGGCTTGCAGAATAACGGTCTCGGAATTTCCATCCGAAACATCGACATCATTGATCTTACTGTAACTTAGGTTCGTTCCGATCTTTACCCATTTTTTCAATTCCTGTTCCAGATTGATCTTAAAATTCATACGTTCAAATGAAGATGGTTTTACAATACCATCCTGTTTGATAAATCCGGCTGAAATGTAATAAAGGGATTTTTCGTTTCCACCGGAAATGGATAACTGATAATTCTGCATGGCCGCATTGCGAAACATTTCATCCTGCCAGTCGATATTGGCATTATACACGGAGGTATCCATGGCCGGATACCCCAAATCGGAAAGTAAATCCTGATATTCATCTTTATTCAAAACATCTATTCTCTTGGCACGTTCCGAAAAACCATAGTAGGCATTCAACTCAATTTGCGCTTCACCTTTCCGGCCTCTTTTGGTGGTAATCAGTACTACCCCATTCGCACCTGCATTTCCGTAGATTGCAGCAGAAGAAGCGTCTTTCAATACCGTAATGCTTTCTATTTCGGAAGGGTTGATCGTTTTTGTGTCACTGGTCGGCACTCCATCCACCACATACAAAGGTTCGTTTCCTGCATTGATAGACGTAGCTCCCCGGACACGGATAGAGAAACCCTCATTCGGCTTCCCCGAAGGGGTGATAACTTGTACTCCCGCAGAACGTCCGGCAAGTGCCGACCCGAAATCATTCACGGGAATATTTTCTATATCTTTTGCCAGAACAGTGGATACAGCTCCCGTTATATCTTTCTTCTTCTGTACGCTATAGCCTACTACAACCACTTCATCCAGTTTTTTCACATCTTCCTCTAAAGTTACATTCAGCATCCGGTTGTCTCCGATTCTTTTTTCCTGGGACAGATAACCGAGAAAAGAGTATTGAAGTACTTGATTAGGATGATCGATTTTGATTTCGTACTTACCATCCATATTGGTCACCACTCCATTATTACTTCCTTTCACCATCACACTGACACCTATCATCGGTTCGCCGGAACTATCCGTAACTTGTCCTGTCACGTTTCTGGCAGTAGCCCCCTGTGTAGATTCTGCGTCTTTCTGCCTGACATTCTTGGAGATACGGACAGTTTTGTTATTGATATCGAAAGAGACATCCTGCCCCCGAAACAGATTATTCAGTACATCTTCGATCTTTTGTTGTTTGGCGTCTATTGAAACTTTTCTTTTTGTATCAATATCCGGTGTTCGAAGAACAAACGTGTAGTTGTATCGCTTATTGATTGTTTCCAACGCCTCACCAATTGTCTTATTTTTGAGACTAAGCGTGATAAGTTCTCCATTATTCTGCGCCAATACCGGATTCGTCCAGATAAATAGCGCCAATAGAATTGGTAAAAGATTGCTAAATAGCTCTCTAAAATGAGCCGGTTTTTCATGATATTTCATACCTTTGGCAATGATCTAAGTTAATAATTAATTTTGTTAACTGATTTCCAAAACGGGAAAGTGTCGCAACCACTTTCTCGTTTATTTTTTTATTTGTTTATCCATCCATTCCGCACATGTATTTTAAGGTTAATAACTGGGTTGTCTATCTCGTCTTTCTTGAAATTTCAATAATATCCTGATCTCGCTTGATACATAATTCATTGTCTATATTCAATGCTTCGAGCATCTCATCCAAAGAAAGTCCCTGGGCAAATGTGACAAAGAAAATTTCTTTGAGTAGCGCTTTATCCCTTATCACAATCTGAACATTGAACAGACGTTGAAGTTCCGTTATAATCTCTTGCAGTGTCTTGTCTCTGAATGTATACTGTCCGTTTCGCCAGGATTGATACCCATCGACGTCAAACTTTTCAAGTTTAACTTGTTTTTTATCCAGTATAGCTTTCTCACCCGGAACAAGGAAAATATCATGCTGATTTAAATCTCCCTTCACCAACAAAGAAATACTTCCTTCGAGCAGTGTGGCTTCCGTGCCTTTATCTTCCGTATAAGAACGTACATTAAATCTTGTTCCATGCACTTTGATGCTTAAATCTTTTGTATCTACAATAAAAGGACGTTCCGGATCTTTTGTCACTTCCAGAAAGGTTTCTCCGCTAACAAATATCTGACGAACCTGGGTAAACCGTTCGGGATAGATAATATGTGTACCGGAATTCAGCCAGACTTTACTCTGGTCGGGCAAAATAACTTCTTTCTTTTGCCCATATTCGGCATAGACTTCTATCCAGTTGACTTGTGATTCCTTGTTATCCAGATATAGATAAAGAGTAGCTCCCAATAAAGGAATAAACAGAATAGCTGCAACACGTATCAGATAATGTATTGTTCTCGTGAATGTACTCTTTTGAGGAGACGGAGCTACTCCGCCAATAGCTTCACAGACCTTCACAAATGCAGAAGAAGTCATTTCGCGGTCACAGGCTACTTGAGACGATTCTTTCCAAATTTCTTGCAATTCCTGATCGAATTCCGGTTTAGACTCATTCTCTATGAACCATTGTCCAAACGCACTTGAAGTGATATCCTTCTTCAAGTTATAGAAATAGTCTTTCAATATTCCGGGAGGTAAGAGTTTCATTTTTCTTCGTATTATCTGGTTATATCTGATATACGGAAGCTAGAAAAAGTACACCCAATGCTTTTTCTACTTTAACATTTATAAACTATTAATTGGGGATAGAGGTGTAACAAAAAGTAGTATGGCAGAGCGGAAAAATTAAAATCAGAGAGAAAGAATGAACAAAGCAGCAATCCAATAAAGAAATCCTCCCAGTTTTTCACGAAGTATGTGCAACGCTATATTCAGATGGCGTTCTACCGTGCGTTTGGATATTCCTAGTTTAGAGGCTATCTCATCATTAGACAATCCTTGCAAACGACTCATGACAAACACTGCACGACGTTGCGGCGGCATATTATCCACCTCTTTCATCACCAGTTCTTTAATATGCGATAGATCATAAACACTTTCTATCATTTCATCTGTATGATCGCTATCCTTCAGATATGAAATGCTTTCCAAGGGTTCTGAAATGACTAAGGAACGGAAATAATCTGTTATCTCATTCTTTGTGATGGAATACAAATAGTTATTAAACTTCCGTTCGCAATCAATCAATTCTCTTTTTGTCCAGACCTTGATAAATACATTTTGAGCTATATCATCGGCAACAAAAGAATCTTTCACTATCCCCAATGTGAAGAAACGCACTTGAGAATAGTAACGATCGAAAAGAAGTTTAAAAGCATTTATATCTCCGGAAATCATTCGAGAGATAATATGACTCTCATTTTTCATAAACAGTTAGTGCAATATTGCAGATTTTATTGTCTCATACTTCCCAACATTTCCATCCCTTATTAGCACAAATGTACACCACATATGTCCGTACATTATAATTAGGAAACTTTTTCTTAGTGTCTTCACCGTATCTTTTCACCTGTTCCACGTGCTCGGGAAGAGGCTCGGAAAGCGCAAGCATCTTTTCAGCTTCTTTCATACGATAATATTTAAATTCGACCACACGATCATCCGTATAGTAATCTGTACCGGGAATACCGGTCATTTCAAAGTCTGATCGGCCTACTGAATTATTCTGTTCGATGGCAAAGGTATAACAACTACTTAAATAACGCGATACCAGTTCGTAGAAAGAACACCGGATAAAGTTTTCATTGATCTTATCAAAAACTTGTGCTGGAAATTGTCCCAAATATTGTTCGAAATAATTCTGAACGAGTGGTTCTAAGCTTCGATTGGAATCATAGTGCCGATACACAGGAACATAACGTTGTGCATTGCCTTCTATTTTGTTCAGTTGATTATAGTAGTCCATGTATACACTACGCATCGTCATATTAGGCAATGTGGTTACAAATTTATCCTTCAACGTCGTCATTCCCAAATAAAACAAACTAATGGGATAAAACTCTTTATCAAAAAACTTTTTCTTATTAAACTTACTAGCAAGATCAGCCACATTATAAGGCAATTCATCGTCAATTACCAATGCATCCAACATCGTTTTCGCATTATCCAGCGAAAGAGTCAACCGACGAATCCAATGAATGTCAGTACGTAGATTTTCATCTACCAATTCGTCCGGAATACTACCGGCATTGGCTGCAAATTTCTTGAAGAAGTAAGTAAGGATAGTGGCATTGAATAACCGATCTCCATTCGGACGGAAACGATAACCATCATAGTTACTCACTATTAGTTGCCATATTTCGTCAAAGCGATCCTGTCCTGTAGAATACTTATCAAGCACATAACGTAGATATGTTTCAGTTTCTTCGTATGTAAACCCAAGCATATTCAGGAAATTAGGCTCAAGAGTCAATATCTCTGCAATATTATATCCACTAGTCAAATCATCCATAGTGACAGGCAGCACACCTGTACAAAAACAAGTACGGATACTACCTTCACCAATACCTTTTTTAATTACTTTAAAAAAAGTACGCAGAAAGCTGTCATTAGTAGTAACTTCTTCATAGAGTGGATCATTATAGGCAGTAAGTAATTGATTGGTGAAATTATCATATTCATCAATCAAAATATAGACTTTAGGCAATTCGTGAGAGCGGGCGTAAGTAAGCACTTCTTCCAGCATTTTAGATGCATCGCCACGATTGCTAAATTCAAAATCACCAAACAAATCACGATTATGTGCTACCATTACTTCTACCGGACCGCAATTCAAGTCATTAAAATTCTGTGCCAGCCCTTGAATATGGTCTGACATTACCATTGCGGAGAAGTCATAACGGATTATCATATAACGGTTATGTTCTTTTGTCGGATGGTTTCCAATCCACGTGTCACCAAACAATTCTTCAAACCGATGCGCTTTCGTACGGTCATAATAGCAAGCTAGAGTAGAGACTAACAAACTCTTCCCAAAGCGACGGGGACGCAGAAATACAGGAGCCTTATAATCTTCAAGCTTAGCTATATATTGGGTCTTATCTACGTAATAGAAACCACGTTCACGCATTTCTATGAAATCTGCTACTGCATAAGGAATTGTTATACTTGCCATAATCCTACTGTTTTTTCTATAGACAAACAAAGGTACAAAATTGTTAGCAATAACAAGAAGAAATCTTTGAATTGATTGTTATTACTCTTGTTGCCAAACATAAAACACGGTTCTTCCAGCTCCACGTTTACGAAGAATCCCTTTCTCAATGAAAATATTCAAATCATCTATTGCTTTCAGCCGGGAAAGTCCGGTCAGGCTACTATATTCCAATCGGGTAATACCACCATTTTTCTTTAGAAATTCCTGTAAAAGCTGTTGGCGTTGCTCCATAGAAAATTCCACTTTTTGAGAAGAGTGTTTGGATTTGTCCACACGTTCCAACTCTATTTCACGCTTAATCTTCCTTTTGAACCCTTTGGAAGTGCGCAAATGCACGTTATCAAAACAGATTGATTCGGCACGAATCTCACGTTTAGTCATTACTTTATGCGTACATTTCAAAGAGATGCTAAAATGCCCGAGTTCGCCAAGTTCTACAACATATCCTTCTGATAAAGCTTCGGCAAGTTCATCGATCACAATTCCTACCACTGCATCTATCACATTATAATTAAATGTTTGGGAAGAGTGGGACACACGTTCCAGAAACTCTTTTTTCGAGTAGGTTCCGCTTGGGACAATGCGGGCATGAAGCGGTTGTTGTTCTCCTGTATTCTGAACGTCCGGTGTCTCATATAAATCATACTTTGCACTCATAAGTATCTTCGTTTTATTAGGTTTATGTATTTATACTCCTTTTGACTAACATTTAATCTCTTCAATACGAGAAGTTAGTCCTAACTATACATAAAATTAATCGTCTGACTATAGTTTCTCTTTCGTCTGACTATAGTTAGACGAAAATTAAACTACAGTCAGACGAAAAGTACACTATAGTCAGACGATTAATCTATCGCATACAAAGGTATAACTTTATGCGATACGACCTTTAAATCTTAGGAGGAAAAAGACAATTCCTCCCAAGAATTTAATCACCCAACAGTAATTTAGTCACAGCGGCAGTATTCAATGCCCATTCACGAGTATATATCTCGTCCGCTTCCGGAATATCAACTAACTTCAATCCCTGTGCCTGTGCTTTGACAGCTAACAGTTCACCAACAGTTGTTTTCGCTTCCAGCTTATCCAGATACTTTTCAATGGTCTGTGTATCCAAAGAAAGAATCGTCTGTCCACCAAAAGGTATTTCCAGCCAAACGATTTCCCGTTCTTTCACTTTCAGAACTCCGAAAACAAGCCCTTTCTGCAAACTTTGGGAAATACGTACCTGATGTTGTACGCAAGAAGGATCGTAAGCTACTCCTGTTCTTTCCGATATCTTCATTGGATAGGCAGAGTTCATCCAACCTACCACCAGATTAGGAGAGATAGTCCCGTTGCTATATGCATTGCAAGTGAAAGCGACATATTCCGCACCTACACGGTTCAGTTCATTCAAATCCAGCTCGATATATTCAGCAGTACCTTTCTTATTAGGAATACTTCGGATATCCCCGCTATGTTTAGCGCCAATAGCTTGCAAGTTGAAGAAGGAACAAACTTCTGTTGTGGAAGGCAAAGTGATATGACAACTCAAGTCCATGTCAAGATGCTGTGCCGGAAGCCCTTTTCCCCACTGCATAAACAATCGCACTTTATCCCCCTTTACCGGGAAACGCGTTCCCTGCAAAGCACAGGAAGTATCCTGAATTGTTTCGCTACGATCGCCGATAGCCAACGGAATATGG
>ENA-USYR01000528-USYR01000528.1-human-gut-metagenome-genome-assembly--contig:-NODE-528-length-20294-cov-11.250136_pt1 | contig 20294 bp, 20 predicted proteins | sample MGYA00250064_ERZ773510 | MGnify/ENA primary metagenome ERZ773510 (study PRJEB29103, sample SAMN06112082) | human gut metagenome | biome: human gut; feature: ankylosing spondylitis patient; material... | reverse complement strand
TGTACTGACCAGCGGAGATTCTGCCGCAGTCCATCAGATCAAAGAGCTGGGCGGTTCGTTTTATGAAAATGGCTATTCCATCCCCCAGATGCAGATTCGACGGAAGGAGAAGAAAAATGGATTTTGACTTCATTCGTAGTGCAACCTCCAAGGAATTAGAACAGTTCAAGTCCGTTTGCAACCAGCTTCTTAGCCGGACTTATATTGTGCGAACACTGTTTCGACCGGGCAAAGGAAGGGTGAATAACCCGGATTATACGTTTTTATCTCTGCATTACGAAGCGGTGCAAGAATATCTTAGTCTGCTGGATTGGGATCTGCGCAAAGATGATTTAAACGGCTATTTCTATGTGATCAATACGGACGAAGCGAACCGCTGCAACCTGAACAAAAAAGAAACGGCCATTCTCCTTGCCCTACGCATGATTTATGAAGAAAATCAGGAACAACTCGGTCTGGAGCAGGATGCCGTTTGTACCGTGCGTGATGTTTTAGAAAAGGTCGTCACGGATTACGCAATCCTTCCAGCAAAGCCCAATATGGACGAAGTGAAGCGTGCGTTGACATTGCTGGAAAATCACTCGATTATTCAGCGGATTGAGGGAAAGTTCAATCAGAGCGGTTGTAAATTTTCCATATTACCGACCGTGTTGGCTGCAGTCTCCAGTGAAAAGCTGAACGATGTTGTGTCTGTGCTACGGAAGGAGGGCGATACCGATGAAGAAACTGAAGAAGATCCTGCTGATTAATTGGCTATATTTCAGCAAAGAGATCATCGAGGTAGGTGATATTAATTTCCTGACTGGAAAAAACGGTGCGGGAAAATCCACGGTAATTGATGCCCTTCAAATCGTTCTATTGGGAGAAACAAATGCCCGCAACTTTAATCAGGCTGCCAATGAAAAGTCTCAGCGCACGCTGGACGGTTATTTGCGGGCAGATATGGATGAAAATAACCCGTATTCCCGCCGGGGAAAAGATTTCTCCAGCTACATTGCTTGTGAGTTCCAAGATGACGTAGTAGGCAGCAGTTTTGTCACGGGCGTTGTTTTTGATTGCCGCAGTGACGGAAGCAGGCAGGAACGCTTTTTCATTTATGTGGGAACGCTGCCCGAGAACTGCTTTGTTGAAAACGGAGAGGCTATGGAGATTCCTGCGCTGCGCCGTTTTTTGAAGCAGAATTACACTAAGGCGGAGATCTATGACACGCAGAAGGAATATCGCAGGAATATGCTGTCAAGATGGAATGTGCACAATGAGCAGGTCCTTCGAATGATGAAAAAGGCAGTATCCTTCCGTCCTATCGTGGATATCCAGAAATTCATTACCGAGAACATCTGCGACATACCGGAGAAGCCTGATATCGAGGCCATGCAACAGAATATCCGGGATTATAAGCGCCATGAAATGTTGGTACAGCGTCAGGAGGAAAAGCTGACTGCTCTGCAAGAGATCAGCAAACTCTATCGTGAAATGAATCAGGCCATTGACCGCTGGCGGGTGCAGTCATTTTTGGTGCTTTGGTCCAAAAAAGAAATGGAACAAGCCCAAATTGACCGATTTGAGCTTGAAAAGAGAGACAGTACCACAGAATTAGCCGCAATTGAAAAGAGTATCATGACGATCTCTGATCGAATCACACAGAAAGAGAACCGCAGGCGCGAACTTGACTTGGCTTGCGCGCAGAGCAGTGTGTTTCAGGAGGAAGAAAAACTCCGCAATCGGAAGCAGGCGCTGCTGGATGAGCAAAAAAGGCTGACGCAGGACCTCCAATCCTTGGCAATGGAAATAAAAAGGGAATCCCTTCAGCTGAATGGTCTGTGCGACGCAATCTTGAAACAAGATGCAGAAGGAGTCCTCGTGCCTGTGCAGGAAGCGGCCGAAAGCGTTCTGAAGGCTTATTCGCTTTTTACATCCGGAAGCTATGAGATATTCTCCTATTCATCGGCACCTTTTGAGATCGCCCAGCAGGCAGCGGCTGAGCTTGCTAAGACCATCCGAGATGCGCTGCACAAAGCAGAAGATCGTCTGGCGGAGTTGAAGGAGGAGCAGGACCAAAAACGCACTGTCCTCGCAAATCTCCGAAAGGACATTAAAGACTATCCGCGAGGTCTACTGCAATTGAAGGCCCGCTTGGAATCTGAGCTGAACAGCCGGATCGGCAGTCCTGTGAGAATAGATATTCTTGCGGATGTCCTGGAGCTTGCGGACGAACGGTGGCGCGGAGCCGTGGAGGGATATCTCAATGCGCAGAAGTTTTATCTGCTGGTTGATCCGGCGTATTATAAAAGCGCCTTATTGATCTTTGACAGGATCAAAAAAGAGTTCGGCTTTGCATCGTTTGGACTGGTGGACATTGGTAAGCTGCGTGAACGAGAAATGATCCGCCCGCGCGATGACAGCCTTGCCAGAAAGGTGGATACTGATAACAAGCTGGCGCGCAGCTATATTGACTATCTGTTGGGGCGCGTCGTATGTTGTGAAAAAGCTGAACAGCTGCGCAATTTCAAAACCGCTATTACAGCAGACGGACTGCTCTACCAGGGATATGTTGTCCGTTCGATTCGTCGTGAGCTGATGGATGACGCATTTATTGGCCGTTATGCGGTAAGTCTGCGTGTATCTCGATTGGAAGAGGAGTTAACGCAGATTGAAGACCAACTGCGTTATTGGAATCCTATCCGTCAGCTTTTGTCACAGTCAAAAGAACCGTTATTTACGCACTTTTTTGTCCAAAATACCGTGGCAGAAAGGCAAAAAGCATACCTGCACGGCATGGAGATCGCCAATGAACTGACCGATATCGATGATCAGCTTTCAAAACTGGATCTTTTGTGGCTGGACGAACAGCGCCGCACAATTGCTGCGCTCGGGGACGAAATCATAGCGCTGAATAAAGAAAAAGAGCAGAAAGGAATTCGGATCGGCCAGCACAAGGAACGTATTCGCCAGTTGGACTATGAGGTGCTGCCGGATCATTACCAGCAGCTATCTTATATGGAAGACCGCCTGCAAGATGAATTCCCTGTTGAATATCAGGAAAGCATCGGTCTTCCCAGATATCAGCAGGAGCTCGCCCGCCTGAAACGCGCAGACATCGTCCATAAGAACTTCAGCAGCCGTTTGGAGCAGAGCGTAAAGGAACAGGATACTGCCCGGAAAAAGCTTTTCATTGCACGTAGGGAGTATACGGACCGGTTTAAGCCATGTTCCTTCCGTGTGGAAGCCATGGATAATGATGAGTTTGAATCGGAGCGGAGGCTCTTGGAGGAAAGTGAGCTGCCCAAATACCGGGAAAAGATCAACGCTGCCCGAGAGAGTGCGATGGAACAGTTCCAGAATGATTTTCTGGCCAAATTGAAGTCCAGCATCGACCAAGTGCAGGATCAGGTGAAGAATCTAAATCGCGCACTGCGTCAGGCTCAATTCGGAACGGACAGTTATCAGTTCCGTGTGGAGCGTAATCCGGATTATGCAGAGTATTATGACATGATTATGGATCCGGAGCTTATGGAAGGCGATGTAGGGTTGTTCGCACGGCCTTTCCAGGATAAATATGGCCAGCTGATAGAGAAGCTGTTCAGCCAGATCACTACGGCGGATGATACACAGTTAAATGCGAGAAAACAAAGCGAGCTGCAGGAAAATATCCAACGATATACCGATTTTAGGACATACCTGAAGTTTGACCTGGAAACCACGGATCAAAACAGAACAAAGCAGCTGCTTTCTCAGACCTTGAACACAAAGTCCGGCGGTGAAACACAGACTCCGTTTTATATTGCGGTTCTGGCTTCCTTCGCTCAGCTCTACCGTGTGAACGATACATCCAGTTTCGGCAACACCGTCCGATTGGCAGTGTTTGATGAGGCATTTAACAAAATGGATAGTGATCGCATTATTGAGAGCGTCCGTCTCCTGCGAAGGATGGGCTTGCAGGCCATTATCTGTACACCGCCGGATAAGGTTTCGGATATTATGCCGATTGCAGACCGTACGCTGCTGGTAAACAAGGACAAATACATAATGCATATTCTGCCCTTTGGCAAGGAGATTGCTCAGTGAAAAACCAGAAGATCATTCTAAACCGCCTATTGAATAAATATGAAAACAGTAAGCATCTCCTCAATCCTGGAACATCGCTCAGAAGAGTTATGCTAAAAGTGGAAAAGAAAGACTTTCCTGAGTATATCTACGAAGATGCTGTGATACGGGATGCTTATAACGAAGCAGCCTTGGAACTTGAAAAGAAGCACTTGGTGCAGCTCGAGTGGGTGAAAGGCCGCCCGGTACTTTCGGCTATTGTGTTGCGCTTGGATCAGATCTCGCAGTGCTATGCTTTTGCCGAAAGAATGCATCCCAAGGTGCGAGCAAGTCAGATTATTCAGCTGATAGACGGCGGCCTGAAGGACGTTGCGATTCCCTGGATTATAGCATGGAAGGTAGATGTTTGCAGATCGGCAGCAGAGCAACTGAAAATTCCTGTCTTCTGCAAAACGGACGATACTCCATTGCAGGACCTGCTCTGCGCTTTCCGTGAGTATTCTGCTCTGTCCGGCAGTATAACGATGCGCGCATTCAGCAGCAAGTGCTTTTCCGATACCAAATACTTTGAGCGAAATGTGCGGGATCTGTTTTTGCGGATCGCAAGAAAATACGATGCAGATTTAGCGAATTCCTGCGATGAAAATGAATTGGGCGAAAGAGAACAGCTGGCATACTTGGGTATCTATGCTCGCCCGGAGTTATACGAGCTTGCAGGAAACTGTCTGGTTCGAACAGAACAGGGAACTATCTGTATTGGTGCCGCACCATACGGTTTGGCCTTACCCAGCACTTTGATCGATTCTATTACAGCAATCGACTTGACGGCAATTCAATGCATCACATTCATTGAGAATAAAACCAATTACGATGAATATGTGATGTCCGAAAAACAGCCGGGAGAGTTGGTGATCTATCACGGCGGATTCCTTAGTCCCCAAAAACGAAAGATGGTTATATTGATCGCTCATGCGGCAGCGAAAGGCGCTAAAGTGCGATTTTGGGCAGATATCGATGCGGGCGGTTTCCGAATGTTCGACAACTTGCAGAAGCTAATTTCTTCTGTGCTGCCCATGCGTATGTCAGGTGAACTTGTTGAAAAATTTTACGAACATGGTCTTATGCGCTCCAAAGAATACTTATCTGAGTTGGAAGCAGATTTAAAAAGCGGGAGATACTTACTGTTCAAAGATGCTATTGAAAAAATCCTAAGCTATGGCGTTACAATCGAGCAGGAGACGTTTTTGAACTGATTAGGGAAACATATTTACGCAGGGGATTGGATGTGCATCTACCGCTAAAATGCGGCTGATGGGCACAGCTATAATCCAGTGCGAATGTGTGGGGACAACCCATAAGTCAACAGCTCGCATTCTCAAGTGAAAGGATTGCCTATGGACGCACGAAAGCACTTAATCATCATAAAAGGAAAAGACCAGACGGACTCGGTCGCGAGCTTTCAGTTCCATGACGGAAAGTGCGAGGTCGTCTATACCAGTGCACCCAATAAGACATACAGCTTTCAGAGTAGCAATGTGGAGATCCTGCCTCTGAAAAAGAAAATTGACCCTGCGCAGGTGATTGTCATCGCAAATGGGCAAGCCATCAGCGGAATTGATGAGATTCTCGACTTTAGTGGGTATTATCGTATTGTCCGCAACGGAAAGAGAGATTTATCGTTCTACAGGAGCGAAGTGCAGTTCCAGCAGAATTGCCTGGCGGACGGTAAAAATCAAGAAGCATTCCAATATTTCAAGGAGACTGCCGCTGCAATCAGTCTGGTGGCGGAAAACGGTATCAACATTCTAAGTATGCAGTATGACAAGATCCAGCAGGTCAGCGAGGATACCGTGTTGGCAAGCTATCTTGCACCGCAGAAAGACGTCAAAATGCCCCAGATGCCGGAGGCAGTGATCTATCCGTTTGGCCTGAACCAGAGTCAAAAGCTGGCGGTAGAACGGGCGCTTTCCTCCAAAATCAGTATCATTCAGGGGCCACCGGGTACTGGAAAGACACAAACGATCCTGAATATCATCGCCAATGTTGTTCGCAGTGGAAAAACCGTGGCGGTTGTCTCCAACAACAATTCCGCAACGCATAATGTTGTGGAAAAGCTGGAGAAGAAAAATGCTGCTTTTCTGACTGCGTTTCTCGGCAGTCTTGCCAACAAAGAGAAGTTTCTGGATGCACAGACCGGCGCCTATCCGAATATGAGCGATTGGGAAATGCCCCCGGAGGAACGACAGCAATTAGATCAGGAAACGACTGCACTCTCCAAAGAACTGAACGAAATGCTCAATGCCAAAAACCGCATTGCGGAAATCGAGCAGGAGTTCTTGCAGCTAAACCCGGAGCAGCATTATTTTGAGGAATATTACGCAAGTTACAGTGACGTGCCAATGGAGAGCTTGGACAAGCTGTCCTCGCAGAAGCTTCTTGCGCTTTGGATGGAATTTGAACAGCATGCAGAGCGTGAGACTCGCTTGGGCCTGTTGCAAAAAATATCCATCATGTTCCGATTCAACCGTAATGCACTCAAATTGTTTGCCTGTTCCCCGGAACAGGTCATTCCCTATTTGCAAAACCAATTCTATTTCGTAAAGAGGCGGGAACTGGAGGCCGAAAAGCAGGAATTGAACCGAAAGCTGGAGCGCTACGCTTTCGACGCGAAGATGGATGAGCTCACACAGAAGTCCCTGCGGCTGTTTCGGGCGGAGCTGGCAACACGGTATCATTGGCGGAATAATAGACAGTGCTTTGAAAAGAACGATTTCCGCTGGAATTCCGCAGAGTTTACCAGCGAGTATCCGGTGGTGCTTAGCACGACCTATTCCATCAAAGGAACGCTGAGCATCGATCATATCTATGATTACTTGATCGTGGATGAAGCCTCACAGGTCGATCTGGCCACCGGCGTGCTGGCCTTCTCCTGCGCGCGGAATATCGTGATCGTCGGGGACTTGAAGCAGCTCCCCAATGTGCTGACAGAGGATGACATTCGCACCAGTGATGCCATTTGGCAAAAGTATTCCTTGGATGAGCGGTATCGCTTTTCTACCCACAGTTTGCTGTCCTCTGCATTGGAAATATGGCAGGACGCACCTGTTACGCTGCTGCGGGAACACTACCGTTGCCACCCCAAAATCATCAACTTCTGCAATCAGAAGTTCTACCATGGACAGCTGATCGTTATGACAAAAGACCATGATGAGCCGGATGTATTGACCATGTACCGGACGATTGCCGGTAATCACGCCCGTGGGCATCTCAACCAGCGCCAGATCGATGTCATCCAGCAGGAGGTGCTTCCGCGGCTGCATCAGCAGAATTTCCAGAGCATCGGCATTATCACGCCGTATCGGGACCAGGTGACAGCCATCCGCAAGCAGCTGGGAGATACTTACGAGGTGGACACCGTCCACAAGTTTCAGGGGCGGGAACAGGATGCCATCATTCTAACTTCGGTCGACAATGTCATCACAGATTTCGTGGATGATCCTCATATGCTGAATGTGGCGGTTTCCCGCGCGGTTCATTCGCTGGCGGTGGTCACATCGCAGGACCCACGCAATGACCAAACCAACTATGGCGACCTAACGCGGTACATCGAATATAACAATTTTGAGGTTATCCAGAGCCAGGTCTACTCCGTATTCGATATGCTCTATCAGGGCTATGCCGAGCAGCGCAGGGCATATCTGCAAAAACATAAGCGGGTATCGGAATACGATTCCGAGAATCTCATGTACTCTGTGATTCAAGAGGTGTTGTCTGAGGAGGCGTTTTCCTCTATCGGTTGTGCAGTGCATGTTTCTCTTGCGACACTGGTGAAAGACTATGAACCGCTGACAGAGGAAGAACGCCAATATGCCCGCAATCTGTTGACCCATGTGGATTTTCTGCTGTTCAATCAGATGGATAAGCAGCCCGTGCTGGCAATCGAAGTGGACGGAACTGGTTTCCATGAGGCCGGGAGTAAGCAGGCAGAGCGAGATATGAAGAAGAACTCCGTTTTGGAGAAGTGCGCTGTTCCGTTCCTGCGCCTCCGTACAGACGGCAGTGGAGAAAAAGAAAAAATCCGGACTGCACTAAAGGGAGAATGATTATGCCGAGAATTATCAGAAACGCAATCAGATGCAAGAAATGTGGAGATATCATCGAAAGCAAAACTGTCCATGATTTCAAGTTTTGCAGCTGCGGCTCGTGCGCCGTGGATGGTGGCCACGACTACCTTCGCAGATGCGGAAATCGTGAGGATTGGGAAGAACTGTCCAAAGCGGAAAAAGTGGAAGACAACGGTGCATTGACTTGATCCTGTCTTGCGGAAATTGGTGGTGCCAGGATATCATTTATCATCATTCGCAATGCCACCACGAATTGCCCAGGGCTGGCATCGTTATAAAAAAGGCTCTCTCAGCACGGATGCAAACAAAAGTAAAAACTGCGTAGGGGTATAGCTAACCTGCGAGCCCGCACCACGAGTACCCCGCATCGCAAATAGCGGCTGAAACACAATGTTCCAGCCGCTATTTTTCTGAAAAAGTTTCAGTAGCTATTTCCGTCGAACTGTGGTATATGTTTGTGCTGCAAGGAGGCGAGCGCATGAAATACAAGCTGCTGAAAGACCTATACGATTGCTTTTGTACCCCGCCTGAACTCCAGACTCAGAAACAGGAAATTGATGAATGCCATCAAGCACTTAGCAAGGTACTGGGCAAACTGGAGGGTCGGCTGGTGCTCCAGATCATCGACGCAAAAGACCGTATTGCGGAGGAGACCTCCATCGACAGCTTTATCGCTGGATTTGAACTGGCGTGGAAACTCTCCGTAGAATTGAATCACTACGAAAACGAGCGCTCAGTCTCCTGCCAAACGGCAATGGGATCAGGCGCTCGTTTCGCATCTAAGGAGGAAGAGAAATGAAGAAACTCATCATAGTGACAATGATTGCCGCATGTGTCGCCCTGTGCGCCGCTGTGTGGCCACATGGCAACGCGGTCGAGGAAACACCCGTCCCAGCTGCAGAAAACGCTGTGAGCGCCAAAGAAGCGACCGTTGCGGAAATTGAGGAACCGGCAACACTGGCAGAGAAGGAAAAAAGAACGATTCCGCAACAAGAAGCGCACCAAGAAGAGCAACCTGAACCGGAGATAGGGTCTATTGAAACACCCGTAGCTTCCGAACTCCAGCCTTCCACTGGGCAGACACCTACTAAGAATTCAGTGCCGGAACAGACTCTACCTCAACCGCCTAAAGAACTGCAGCCCGGTGACAAAGTCTATGTGGCGGGCTTCGGCTGGGTAGAGTACGAGGGACCTAATCACAGCAAAGATGGCACGGACATTTACGAAAACGGCAACAAAATTGGGATCATAGGGTGAAATATGCGGAAAACATTCAAAATAGGGTCAAGCCGCTATTGACAATCAAACTTTCTATGCTATTCTATAATGATTTAACCCCGAGGTTGAATGGATGGCATGGGCGAGAAGGAGAGTATGTATGGCGTATGAGTTTGTTTGCGAATCCGAAGCAAAGCGCTATCGTTCGGATTGCTCGAATGTCCTGAAGAAAACCTGCGAGCTGCTGAAGGAGAAGGGTGTTTCTGCACAGTTTTCGCTTGTTGGAAGCGGAGCAAGGAATATGATCACGAGAAATGGAGATGGCCCGTATGACTTGGACTACAACCTTTTGGTCATGAAGGCAGATAACGAGTATCGCGACCCGCGATTGCTGAAAGACACAATTAGAAATGCCCTTAACAAAGCGGTGGGCGGAAAGTTCTTTTCGGATGCACAAGATTCAACTTCTTGCTTAACTGCACTGCTGCATTTTAAGGATACTCCAAATGTTGAATTCAGCTTTGATGTTGCTATTATCACGAAAAATAAAAACGGGAATTACATGCGCTTGATACATAACAAAAATGTGTACGCACTGGGCTTGGATCAATACACATGGAACGAAGTGCCACGTTCACATCAAGTGAAAGATAAAGCAGATGAACTGAAAGAAGCAGGCTTATGGCAGGAGGTTCGTGACAGGTATCTTGAGAAGAAAAACATGTATCTGTCTTGGCAGGATCGTAACCACCCATCCTTTGTGGTGTATGTGGAAGCAGTGAATGAGGTTTATAACAGATATTTCAATAGAGGAGGCGGGTACAGTGTGCAATCGATTTTTTGACTACGATGACGGCGACTTCGCCATGAGCATTTCTGACAGCATGGCGATGGACTCCGACGGGGATCTCATGATGCGCATGGGCGATCACATGGCAATGGATATGGACACCGGCGATATTCACATGATCTCGTCATGGCCCGATGATGACGAGTAAATCATGGGCAGCAGTTCAGTGGTTGAGCCACTATAGACAAGGAAAATACTTTCAAAATCCAGACAGAAAAATAGCGGGACAGGTCGTAAAGGCTTGTCCCGCTCTCTATATCGTAATAATCGGCAGTAGCGCAAATGCAGACATATAGACCGGTCAGAGGTTTAGGAGCTTTTCTCTTGACTGATTATCGGCACACCGATATAATAAGAGTGGTGATGTATATGACGATCCAACAGATACTGCGGGAAAAGAACCTTTCCCGCTACCAGCTCTCCAAGAAAAGCGGTGTGCCTTGGGCAACGCTGGCGGACATTTGCTCCGGCAAGACAACGCTTTCCCGATGCAGTGCCGGAACATTGATGAAGCTGTCCTCCGCACTGGGTATCCCGATGGAGCAGCTCATTACGCTGACCGTGGAGAAACCGCAAATGCATGGTGGCAAGCCGACTGACCGAACCTATTTGGAAAAGAATCTGCCCGCCAGTTTGGATAAAGCGCTCCGTGAGTACATTCAGGGCGAAAAAGACAAAGTGTCTTATATGGACTGCCTGTGGGGAGAATTATATAGCGCGATCAATTCCAATCAATGGAGCAACGCCATTACACAGGAGCAGGCAGATTATCTTCGCGCAAAATATTTATAAGGGGGTGAGAACCCGTGATTGATTTTACCAACTGCCCAGTCAACCGCTTCCGCGCCTACGGCGGAGCCAATGGGAATAAAATCAATATCACCTATCAAGGACACAGTTATATGCTCAAGTTCCCGCCAAAGCCCAGCCGAAATCGGGATATGAGCTACAGCAACGGCTGCATCAGCGAATATATCGCCTGTCATATCTTTGAAATGTTGGGCTTTCGGACGCAGGAAACGCTCCTCGGAAACTATACGGACAGCCGCAGCAAAACAAAGCTGGTAGTTGCCTGTCGGGATTTTACAGAGGACGGAAAACGGCTCATCGAGTTTGCCCATCTGAAAAACACCTGCATCAACAGTGAACAGAACGGTTATGGAAAAGAACTGTCCTCCATTCTGGAGGCCATTGAGGAGCAGAGTATTTATCCCGCCGATGAGCTGCGGCAATTTTTCTGGGACATGTTTATTGCGGATGCGTTCCTTGGAAACTTCGACCGGCACAACGGCAACTGGGGGTTCCTGGTGGATGAGGAAAAGCAGCAGGCAGAGTTAGCGCCGATCTATGATTGCGGTTCCTGCCTGTACCCGCAGCTTGATTTGGAACGGATGAAAACTGTGCTGCAAGACGAAGCGGAAATCGATCAGCGCATCTATACCTTCCCAACTTCCTCTATCGAAGAAGGTGGGAAAAAGATATCTTATTTTGATTACATCTCCTCACTGAAGAATCCTGATTGCAATGAGGCGCTCAAGCGTGTCTGTTCAAGAATCGACCTCGATGCGATCCATAACTTTCTCGAAGGTGTCCCTGAACTGCTGCCGATCCAGCGTGAATTCTACCTGACCATGCTGACCGAGCGCAAGGAGAAGATTTTGGATTACAGCTTGGAACTTCTGATGGAGCAGGAGCATCATACCTCACCGACGCAGGGAATGTAAAACCGAACACTCAACTCAGGGAGCCGCGCCAATTGGCGCGGCTCCCTTTTTGCGTCCATGGTTTGTATGGGATTCAAAGAAACGGAATGGCTTACATTTTAGGATATCCGGCATGAACATGAAAACGATTTTTAAGTGTGTGAATCGCACAGAAAAAACTCAAAAAATTGCTGAAGAACGGCGATAAGTAGAGGAATGTTAGAATTATCCCTCATGAAGCTGTTGGATGGTATAAAACTTGTATTTGCCGGCTTAAAAGATACGCCGCGATAAACAAAGAAAAAATTTAATAAAACAGGGTGTGCAAAACATGTTTTCCTCCGCGATAAGTGGAGGGATTTTTTTAAGGCATTTAGCAGGGAGCAATTCTCTGTATTCAAATCGAACTGAAAGGAGTGATGCCTATAGGCTGCGTTGCAGCTTCCGTCAACAAACACCAAAAATTATAAAGGAGGAATCCAATGCAAGAATCCACATTCACCAACTATGACCAGCTGCCGCTGTTCCTCAACGCGAACACGGTGGCGCAGGTGCTGGGCGTGTCCATCTCCAGCGCCTATGAGCTCATGCACGAGACGGGCTTCCCAGCGCTGCGGATCGGCAGCCGCATCGTGGTACCCAAAGAAAAGTTCTGTCGGTGGGTCGATGCGCAGGCAGGAGGTGATGCCTGATGTTCCGGCGTTGGCCTAAGCGAGATCCGAACAAGTATTACTACCTCGTGCCAAACGAGGTGTTCAACCTCGGTCTCAGCTCGCATGAGATTGCCGTCTACAATTACCTTCTGCGCTGCGAGGATCGCAGGACCTACCAGTGCCACCCAAGCTACCGCACCATCGGTCGGGCGGTGCGGTTGAGCGAAAACACCGTGCGGAAATATGTGGCCGGCCTGGAGGAAAAGGGGCTCATCCGCACCGAACCCAGCACCATCACCACGAAGGATGGCCGCGTGCGCAATGGCAGTCTTATCTACACCATCCGTCCCATTCAGGAAGCGCTGGAGCTGAATTATCAGCGGCAGTTCCTGCAGGTGGAGCGTGACATGGAACGGGCAAGAGCAGAGAAGCGGCTGGCCGAGTTGAATCAGCAGAACAAGAAGGGGGAAGAAAGCGCATGATGCAGCAGATCGCAAACTTTATTGTAGACCATGACCCGATGATGGTTCTTCGGCTCACGCATGACACGGTGCGCTACATCCAGTGGGCGTGGAACAAGGATCATGCCGACCTCATTGATGAAGACGGACTTCGCCTGTTTCTCTGCGATGAACATCGCGGCGATCTGACCGAGGAGCAGAAGGTTTTCGCCCGCCGATGCCGCGACGAGATGCGGAGCGTCTATGCGGAGCTGTGCGTGCGCTTGCTGCAAAGTGAGATCATGCTGGAGCATGGCATGGTGCCGGACATCAGTACCTACCGCAGCGTGTTCTGCCCGGAAGGGGGTGATGCGCCGTGGATGCTTGACCGGGCAGGATGACTGAAAATCAGACCGATTTGCCGCCGACGAAAGAGAAGCAGGAGAAAGCCCTGACGCTTTTCTGCATCAGGGCGAGCCACAACTGCCCGCAGTGCGGGCAGTTTCAGGGCTTCCAATCGACGCTGTTTTGCCGTGGGAAACCATAAGATGACGCTATTTTTGTGAAATACAGGCGAAAGACCAGTATTTTCGAGAAAACAAATGACGCTTATCAGAAAAAATAAAAGGATTTGAAGCTATGAGTGATAAAAAAAGACACACAATCTGGATCGATGAACGAATCTGGGAGGATGTACTGAGCCACTATAAAAGTGACAACTGCTCCACGCAAAATGAGTTCGTGGAGAACGCGCTGCGATTCTACATTGGGTACCTCAACACAAAGAATGCTGGCGCATTCCTGCCACAAGCCATCTCTTCTGTGATGATCGGTACGATGGACAACTATGCGCACCGTATTGCTTCACAGCTCTACAAGCTGGCTGTGGAGCAGAACCTATGCAATCACATTTTGGCCGAGGACACCGATATGGATGCACGTGACTATCAGCTTCTGCGTGGTCGGAGTGTCCGTGAGGTGCAGAGTACCAACGGACGGATCTCCTTCAAGGAAGCTCTCGACTTCCAGAAGACGGTCTAAATCTTTCAAAAAACCAATAGCTATTTCCGCAAAAGTGTGGTAGTTGTTTGTGTTGCAAAAAGAAAATGAATCCAAAGGAAGTGAAATACATGGCAAAACGAAGACCGGCCGGTGACGGCATGGTGCGAAAGCGTGACGATGGACGATGGGAAGGCCGCATCGTCATTGGGCACCGGGAAAACGGCGAGCCGCTGTTTCGCCACGTCTATGCCAAGACGCAAAAGGCGCTGCTGGACAAACTCCATCAGAACATCGAGTGCTACCGGGATGTGGAGCTGACCGAGGACAGCCGCATGACGCTGGGTGAGTGGCTGGATCGTTGGCTTGCGGAGTACAAGGCGGGCACGGTGCGGCCCGGTACCCTCGAGGGCTACCGCCGCTACATCGAATACTACATCAAGCCGCAGCTGGGCGACAAGCAGATCTCCCTCATCTCTCAGCAGGACATCCAGCGGATGTACCGCCGTCTGAAAACGGAGGGGCGCATCCACGAGCATCCCGAGATGGATCATCAGCTTTCGGACTCCATGGTCCGCCACATCCACTCCACGCTCCACGCCGCGCTGAAGGACGCGGTGCAGGCGCATGTCATTCCCAGGAACCCCACCGAAGGCACAACGGCGCCCAAGCCTAACTACAAGCCCAAGCGCATCCTCACCCGTGCGGAGTTGGATGCCTTCCTTACAGTGGTGGAGCAGGATGAGGTGTGGCGGGACTTCTTTCAGACGGAGCTGATGACCGGCCTGCGCCGCGGCGAGATCTGCGGACTGCAATGGAGCGACTTCGACGAGGAGGGCGGCACGCTGAAGGTGTGCCGCACCCTCCACAGCCAGAGGAAGGGTGAGTACACCGTCGGCGAGACAAAAACGGGAAAGGGAATGCGTACCATCCTCCTGCCGAAGACGGTGGCGGACATCCTGCGGCGGCGCAGGGCGGATACCATCAGTCAATGGATATTCCCCGACCCAGTGAAGCCGGAGGATCCTGTTAACCCCGGCTCGGCCTACCTCCACATGAAGACGCTGCTCCAGCGGGCAGGACTCCCCAGCATCCGCTTCCACGATCTGCGTCACCCGTATGTCAAGCACACGACAAAAAAAATATAATTCTGAAAAGCAGAAAACCCAAGCTACCAAGATGGATTTGATAGCCTGGGTTTTCCGTTTTTGTATCTTCAATTATTCAAAGAGATCATGGATTTTGTAAACAATCTCAATGCGGTTGTCGGGGAATACATACACCTTTTCAATCAGCAGATCGGTCAGCTCGGAGTTTAGCACATCCGCTTCCGCAATCGAGTGAACAATCTCTTGTCGGCTGCTTTGGCGGGCCTGTTCTTCTCGCTTCAGCTTTGCCTGGGCGGTGACAGCAGCATAGGCATTTTTGACTTTCAGTATTTCTGCGTCATAAACTGCTTTCTCCGATTTATAAGTGTCCAGCTCGATCTGCCCCAGGAGATACCGTTCAAAGAGAGATTGCTTCTGGTCCCTCAAGGCTTCCAGCTGCTTCTCATACTCAGAACATTTGGCAGCGGTGGCCTCCAGGTGAATGGTGCCGTCCTCATGTTCGGGCAACAGGATTTCCAGCTGCTTTTTCAAAGTGAGGAGGACTGCTTCTTCCAGACCGGCAGCATCTGCACGGACATCGCGGCAGCGGCTGTTCACATCGGCAGTAGAATGGCGGCACATATAAAACGGTTTCTTTTGAGCGATGCGGGAGAGTGCATGGTCGCAACAGCCGCAATAGACCTTGCCTTTCAGTGGGTACTCCCTGGTTTTCTTGGTCGGCAAGGAGAACCGGCGCTGCACAGCCTGCACCTTTTCAAATAGTTCTTTGTCCACGATTGCCGGATGATGGTCGGGAATAATGAACCATTTGTCCCGCTCCTTCCTGCGGCTTCGTGTGCCGCCCACTTCAATGACTGCACGACGCCCAATGACATAGGAGCCGATATAGCGTTCGTCCTCCAGGATACGGAGAACCGTAGCGCCACTCCAGCGGCCACGGGAGCGTGAGACATCGTGGTACTTCTGCCCATGAGCTGCTTTGTATTCTCCAGGGGTCGGTATGCCTCGCTTAAACAGTTCCCTGGTAACGGCTGCCGCTCCAATGCCGGTTGCAGCAAGTTGGAAAATGAGCTGTACCACAGCAGCGGTTTCCGGGTTCGGCTCCATTCTGCCATCGGCGCTTTTGCGATACCCATAAGGGCAAACTTTGCTCTGGTATTCGCCGCGCTGCATTTTGGCATACTTGGCGCTTTTGGTCTTGATGGACATATCCCAGCTGTAATACTCGCTGATCAGATACTTGAAAGCTACATCCATACCGCCGGTATCGCCCTTATGCTGATCGCTGTCAAAATCATCGTTGATGGAAATGAACCGGGTGTGAAACAGCGGGAACACACGCTCAATGAAATAGCCAGTCTCAATGCTGTTTCGTCCAAATCGGGAAAAGTCTTTTACGATGATACAGTCGATCTTATTGGCCCGTACCATCTCAATCAGCTCCTGGACTTTGGGACGCTCAAAGTTTGTGCCGCTATACCCGTTGTCGATAAATTCAAGAACTTCTGCATTGGCGGACTCCGGCATGGAAGAAACAAATTCGTTCAGCGCAAGGTGCTGGTTTTCAATGCTCATACTATCGTATTTATAATCCTCCAAGGAAAGGCGGATATAAAGAGCAATCACATATTTCTGCACTGGCTCAGCACCTCCTCACAATGTTCAAATTCACTCTGGAAACGGAAACGAACCGTAATCCGCTTTTCTCTTGAGACCTCTATACGGTCAATCAGGCGGTCAATCAGGGCTGCCGTCAGCTGGCGATCTTCCTTGATATGCTGTGCATCCTGGGACAGCATTTTATACTGTTCCAGCTGCTTGGCGAGAATCGCAAGCCCCGCTTTCAGCTGCTCAATTTCTTCGCTGATCGCCTCGATTTTGGCTTCGTACTTCTCTTTGAAGGAAAAATACTCGTCTTTTGACAGATGGTTCTGGATCAGGCCCTCATACAATCCGCGCTGATAGGTTCGCAGCTGCTGGATTTCCTGTTTCCGGCTGGCGATTTTAGCCTGTATGTTTTTCTGTTCCTCGGCTTCTTTGGAGAGGTTTTCCAGACCGAGAGAGTATTGCCCCAGCGTGGTATCAAGCTGTTCCTGTATCACATCGGCCAGGGCATCCAGCAGCTCTTTTTCAAAGATAAACACACCGGGACAAACGCCCTTTTTGATGCGGTTGTTGCTGATACAGTGGTAGACATATACCTCCTGAGACTTTCTGCGGACGCATTTTTGCCGGTGAAGGCTGTGTCCACAGTGGGCGCAGAAGATTTTTCCTCTCAAAAGATTAGGGGACCAGGAATGTATTTCCCTGTCTTTGGCCTGCTGTGCAGCCTGGTCCAATGCTTTCTGAACAGCGGCAAACAGCTCCCGGCTGATGATGGCTTCATGGGTGCCGCGTACCGTTGTCCATTCATCGGCGCTGGCTCTGACCTGCTTGTGGTCAATGATTTTAGATACCCCTTGCACCAGATCGCCGGTATAAACTTCTGCACGGAGAATTTTGGCAACGGTGCGGGTTTGCCAATGCCCATTGCCCACCAGATTCTCATGGGTGATCTCTCCCAAGGTTCTCTTGTAGTGGCTGGGAGAGAGATACCCGGCCTCGTTCAAGCGTACCGCGATAGTATTTAATCCTGCGCCCTCGGCGGCCCATTGAAACATGGTTTTGACTACTTCGGCAGCCACCGGGTCAACAATCAGCTGGTGGCAGTTATCAGGAGCTTTCAAATATCCATAGGGTGTGCGCCCGCCAACATACTTGCCGTCTTTCATGGCCTGCCGCTGCTGGGCTTTGATTTTTCTGGCAATATCCATCGCATAGGCTTCGTTAATCATATTCCGCAGCGGAATGATGATACCATCGTGGGCATTGTCCGAGGAAGAAGAATCGTAGCGGTCATTCACGGCAATAAAGCGGACTTTCTGCGTGGGAAAGTAACGCTCGATATAATAGCCGGTGTCTATAACATTTCGCCCCAGCCGGGACAAATCTTTTACAATGACACAGTTGATAAGACCCGCTTCAATATCGGAGAGCATCTGCTGGAAGCCGGGACGCTGAAAGTTCGTGCCCGTTGCGCCATTGTCAATGTAGGTCTGTACCACAATAGCGTACTTCAACTTCCTCGGTGAGCGTCAGCTGATACTGGGCATCAAATACACGCTCCAGCTCTGCCTGGGCGCTCTGCCGGGTGTAGCCCTGCAAGACAGCGGACAGGTAGGCCGCCAGCTCATGGGGGTCATGCCCGATCATGTCGAGGTCGTAGCGGTACTCGTCATACCCCGGATGGCTGCTTTCGATGTTGTCGATCTCGGCTTGCAGCGCCGCTTCCTTGGCAGCGTAGTCCGCCTCCACCGCCACCAGCTCCGGGTCGTCCGACGGATAGGTGGTGCCGGACACCACAGAACCGATGCTCTGCGCCATCATGGAGCAGGAGGACATGGTGTTGAGCAGCATACAGACCAGCAGGAAGATCGCGCCCGCAATCAGAAAGCCCTTTTTGTGGCGCATGACGAATGCCCCGGCCTCCTGTGCCTTTTCCTTGACCGTCTTGGCGGCCTTGCCGGTCTTTTGGGCTGCGCTTGCGGTATTTCCGGCAGCTTGACCGGCGCGCTTGGCGGCAGCGTACTCCTTTTTGATGGCCTGTTTCTGCTGCCAGCGGGAAATGGGGTTACTGGCAAGCTGGGGATTTTCCCGCAGGGATTTCTGATACAGGGCGTTCACATTGGCCTTCTCCAGCTTCTGCTCGGCCTGGGCTGCCTTGCGGTAGGGATTTAACTTGTGGCTGCGGTAGCCCTCCCGAACCAACCGTGCGCCGGTCTCAGCAGCCTCCTCGGACTTGTGGGCGCTCTCCACGCCCACATTGTCCTGTTCGGTCTCCCGGATTTCCTTGTGAATTTTCCCCAGGGCGGCATTGGCGGGGGTATCCCGCACCGCATGGGACAGCTTGGACGGTGGCTTTTTCTTGTCCTCCATCACCAGCTTGGTGGTTACTTTGCCGGTCTCCGGGTCCACCGTCTTTTGCCGGACCTGTTTTTTGGGGATTTTGGCCTGCGCCTTATCCGCTTTGGCGGCGGCCTTGTCCGCCTTGCGGATGGGCTTCTCCAGCGCCGGGTCAGCCCGTTCCTCGTCTGTAAAGCGCAGGCGCGGTTCCTTATTCAAACCATTCACCCAGCATGAGGGCGTCCGTCATGTAGCGCAGCTCCACACAGACGGCCAGCCCCACAGGGTCATGGAAGGGGTGCTGAAGCAGATGGGCGTAGATCTGCGCCACCACATTGGCCAGCAGCTCAGACTGGCTGCCCTCGAAGATGACGATGGCGGGAACACCGTTCATGGCGCACCAGATTTCCGTCAGGCGCAGCAGGCCCGCCTCGCCATCCTCGTTCAGCTCCGCCGCCTGATCCGCCGCCGTGCGGGTCTCGCTGACAGCATCGGCCAGCTCGGTGAGCAGATAGGTGCGCTCACTCTCCAGGGCATCGTCAAAAAACATCATGGTGTTCAGTTCAGTATCGGGTTTCATGGTCATTCATCCTCCTTTTTCAGTTCCTGGGGTTTGGTGGTCATAATGCGATACAGCTCGGTGTTTTTGGGGAAGTGGTCCACAAAAGGCAGAATGGTGGAGCCGTAAAACAGCAGGCCCTCGCCCTCGCTGGAGTGGGTCACATAGGAAAGCTGGTGCGGGGAAATGCCCAGCTGCTTGGCGAGAATCTGCCGGTCCCCGCCAGCCTGGTTGAGCATATACACGAAGTCGGAGTTCTCAAAGATGTTCTCCACCTCGCGGGAAGAAAGCAGGTCCTTGACATTCTGCGTGATGCCGGTGGGGATACCGCCCCACTTTCTGAATCGCTTCCAAATCTCCACCGTGTAGGCGGCGGTCTGTTCTTCTTTCAGCAGCAGGTGCATCTCGTCGATGTAGTAACGGGTGGACTTGTGGGCGGCGCGGTTGATGGTGACACGGTTCCACACCTGGTCCTGGACCACCAGCATACCGATTTTCTTGAGTTGTTTGCCCAGCTCCTTGATGTCGTAGCAGACAATGCGGTTGTTGATGTCCACATTGCTCTGATGGTTAAACACATTGAGGGAGCCGGTTACATAGATTTCCAGCGCCGTGGCGATGTACTGTGCTTCTTTTTCCTCCTGCGCCCGCAA
>ENA-USYR01000522-USYR01000522.1-human-gut-metagenome-genome-assembly--contig:-NODE-522-length-20373-cov-10.971423_pt1 | contig 20373 bp, 18 predicted proteins | sample MGYA00250064_ERZ773510 | MGnify/ENA primary metagenome ERZ773510 (study PRJEB29103, sample SAMN06112082) | human gut metagenome | biome: human gut; feature: ankylosing spondylitis patient; material... | reverse complement strand
GAAATCGGGAAAATCAAGGCGACCGATCGCATACGTGCAAGAAACCATGTTTACAATACGGGCTCCGCGTGTCAATGCCGGAAGGAGTTTCCGGGTAAGCAGGTACGGCCCCAGATAGTTCACACTGACCGTTCGTTCAAAGCCGTCGTCGGTGATGTGAAGTCCGGTTTCCATCGTTCCAGCGTTATTCATCAGCAGGGAAACGGGGAGATGACGCTCCACAATCCGATCGGCAAAAGAAGCTGTCGATGCCATAGAAGACAGATCGACTGCCATGACTTCCAGGTTTGCGTTTCCTGTCTCGTTCACTAGACGCTGCCGTATCGGTTCCGCTTTGGACGGACGATAGCAAGCCATAATAATATGGTAACCGGCTTCGGCTACGGCACGGGTTATTTCCGTTCCCATGCCGCCGTCGGCACCGGTGATGATTGCCCATTTCTCTTCACTCATTGCTTTTCCAGTTTTTCAATCTCCCGTTGCAGGCCGGGAGGCAGTTTTTCTTTCAAATGTTGGTGGCAGGCCATTTCAATAGTGTACATGCGCCCGATGCAGTAGTTGCTGTGCCCGCAGTTACAGCGTGCCTGCTCTTCCCGCCTCATCCGGTTGACAAACTCCGGTTCGTTGAGCAACGCACGTGCCATCTGGACGGCATCGAAGCCGGCATCCAATACTTCATCTATCTTTTCGCGGGACACCAGTCCGCCCACATAAATCAACGGAGCTTCCGGAAGTGCCGTCCGAAATTTCAGTGCATCCTCCAGGAAATAGGCTTCCCGGAAAGGAACGGTCGGAATCATCCACTTTCCAAACATCCGAACCCCGTATTTCAGCCACCAGCAGTCCATGTAGTAAGCCATCGAACGAATCGGCATCGCTCCCCGCATGACGTACATCGGGGCTTTGCTGACGAAGCCTCCGCTCAGTACCAATGCGTGCGCGCCCAATGCCAGCAGGCGTTTGGCCACTTGCAAGGTTTCATCGGTTTCCATGCCGCCTTTGAAGCCATCGCGCATATTCATTTTTACAAAGACCGCCATATCGCTTCCCGCTGCTGTCATCACCTCGTTCATCACCATTTCCATAAAGCGCATCCGATTTTCGAGCGAGCCGCCGTATTCGTCTTTCCGGTGATTGGTGTAGGGAGACAGGAACTGGCTGATCAGATATCCGTGTCCGGCATGCACCTCCACGGCGTCGAAGCCGGCTTCCCGTGCCAAGTGGACAGCCCGTCCGTAGGCCCTGGCCATCTCCGGCAACTCTTCTCTCTTCATGCCACGCACGAATGTAGGAGAATAGAGATTGAAACCGGTAGAGGCCGAAATGGGAGTGGTTCCGCAAATCTTTTTATGGGACATATTTCCGCAGTGCCCTATCTGGATGCCTGCTGCCGCACCTTCCGTGTGTATAGCTCCGGTCACTTCACGTAAACCGGAAATGATTTCCGGACGCAGCCACAACTGACGGTCGAAAGAAAGTCCGCTTTGCGTCACGGCTGCATAGGCTACAGTTGTCATCCCGACTCCGCCCGCAGCCACCGAGCGGTGGTAATCGAGCAGCATTTGTGAAGGGGCGTTACCGGGACACATGCTTTCAAAAGCGGCAGAGCGGATCGTACGATTCCGCAGCGTCAATGGACCGAAAGTGACAGGGGTGAAAAGTTTAGATTCCATAGTACGCTATTTTATGTCAATAGATAATTTATTTCAAATCAATAGATAAAAGGAAATACACGTTTGCGTCCGCCTACTTCCGAGCCAAATTCTTCACGGTAGCGATGCCAGATTGCATTGGCACGGGGGACGAGATTGGCCACTGTCCACCAGAAGAATACAAGTCCGGACAGTGAACAGGTCAGTATTGCCCAGCCTGCCCATTCGATGATTTCGCCCAGATAATTGGCGGAAGTAACATAGCGGTACATCCCTTTTTGGGGCAGATAATGACGGGTATCCCCCGGTTTGCGCAAATGACGGATGATATAGTCCGAATGCCAGTTCATCAACATACCTGCAAAGAAAAGCAGACTGCCCGCAATAAACCATGCGGAAGTGAACCAGCCGGAATGATACATTCCCTCGGGTGAGAGATAAAATATCCATTCGCCCTGCATATAGCCGTTCAATAGATTGAACAGGATTCCCATCGACATAATTGCCAGCGGCATTTTGCTCTTTCCGGTCAGTAGCAGGGGAAAGACGAAGGCGCGCTGAAAATAATGAATCTGAAAGAAGATAAAGAATGTCAGTATGACCGGATCAAAACGACGTTCCGAGTGCATCCACATCCAGCACATGACCAGAAATACGGGGGCTTCCATCAGTATCCACGCCAGCTTGTTGGAAATGGCGACTCCCCAGGAGGCAGTGCGAAATATCCCATAACCGGCTTTCACAAAGTAGAGGGCGATGAAAACAATCAGAGCGATCAGACTCATGACGCCCAAAAATAGATTAAAGGCAGTTATACTCATCTTGATTTTCTTTTGAGATTCACAAAAATAACAAAAAAAGAAAAGAATGGCCACAAAAAACCGAAAGAACTATTCGTATTGACCGGACAGGAAACTTATGAATATCACAATTATCTTTTTTCCATCCCGCGGAGAGGTGCTCCAGAACGTCCCGCTCAACGAGGTGGCCTACTGCTCCAACCAGCGCAACGACGACACGATCTCCATCGAGTGCTGCCACCCGGACGACAGCGGGGAATTCACCTCTGCCACCTATGAGTCCCTGGTGCGTCTCACCCGCTGGCTCATGGAGGAGTACGGCCTCGACACCAGCCAGGTGATCCGCCACTATGATGTGACGGGGAAGCTCTGCCCCAAAGCCTTTGTGGAGCACCCGGAGGAGTGGGAGCGGTTCTTGCGGGCCCTGGAGGAATAGTCCTGTTTATTGGACGGCGTATTTCTTATACTGTACTCACAACGAGACAGAAAGGAGCGCTGACCAATGAATTACGAGATTCGCTATGTACGCGGGCATGTGGAGGTTTACGACCAGATGGGCCGCTTCCGGTTCTCCGCCGACTCCGAGTGGGAGGCGCTGGAGGAGCTGGAGCAGGACTCCGCCGCATAGAGACAAAACAACAGGCGCGCCCGGCTATGCCGGGCGCGCCTGCCCATATGAGAGAGCTGTTTCAGTCCGGGATATAGGCCCGGATACGAAGGGTAACGCCCAAGTCCTCGGTCAGCCTGCGGCAGCGGGCGATCTCCTCCGGCGTCTTGTCCTTGTCCACGATGGTCATGACCACGTGGGGCACGTACTCCCGGCACTCCCGGGCAAAGTCCAGCATGGCGTCCCACGCCTGCACGCCCTGGCGGGGCTTGGTGACGGCGCAGTACTCCTCCGGCGTGGAGCCGTTGAGGGAGATGGAGATGGTGTCAATGCGCCCCTGGAGCAGGGGGGCCACGTCCCGGCCCAGGAACAGGTTGGCGTGGCCGTTGGTGTTGATGCGCACCGGGGGCAGGTTGGGCACCCGCTTTTTCAGCTCGTCCACCAGCCACACGATGTCGTCGGTGCGGTACATGGGCTCTCCAAAGCCGCAGAACACCAGCTCCCGGTACTGGGAGAAGTCCCGGGCCAGCAGGTTGTCCAGGGCCTCCTGCCGGGTGGGCTCGTGCTCCAGCCACAGGTCGTCGGCGTAGATGGAGCCCTTGTGGCCGTTGTGGCGCAGGCAGAATACGCAGGCGCAGTCGCACCTGTTGGTGAGGTTCACGTAGAGCGCGCCCTCATACTCATAGGAAATGGTCATCATAGTGGATTACCTCCCTTATCAATTCCGATCCAGGACAGGCGGGCGGCCGGGGGCCGTCCGCCGCTCAGGCGATGCCGAAGAACTTCTTGCCGTTCTCCAGGGTAACGGCCTCCACCTCGTCCCGGGTGAGGCCCCGGAGCTGGGCCACCGTCTCGGCGGAGCGGGCGATCATGGTGGAGTCGCACCGCTGGCCCCGGTACGGCTCGGGGGCCATGTAGGGGGCGTCGGTCTCCAGCATCAGCCGCTCCAGGGGCAGCCAGCGGAGGATGTCGGGGGCCCGGCGGGCGTTTTTGAAGGTGATATTGCCGGTGAAGGAGAGCATCCAGCCCTTGTCCACCAGCACCTTGGCGTCCTCCAGGCTGCCGGAGTAGCAGTGGAACACCCCACGGACGCCGGGGTGGGCGCGGACGATGTCCAGGCAGTCCCGGTGGGCGTCCCGGTCGTGGACGATGGCGGGGAGGTTGAGCTCCTCCGCCAGGGAGAGCTGGGCGTCGAAGAAGTCCCGGGAGCCGGCCCGCTCCTCCGGCGTCTTGAGCCAGTAGTAGTCCAGGCCGATCTCCCCCACCGCCACCACCTTCGGGTGGGCGCACAGGGCCTTGACGGCGTCCAGGTCGGAGAGGGCCGCCCCCTCCAGATTCTCCGGGTGGTATCCGGCGGCGGCGTAGAGAAAGCCGTACCGCTCCGCCAGGGCGATGGACTGGCGGGAGGACTCCGGATCGCAGCCGGGGCAGACCACCAGGGCCACCCCCCGGCCGGGCAGGGAGGCGAGCAGCGCGTCCCGGTCGGCGTCGAAGGCCTCGTCGTAGTAGTGGGCGTGGGTGTCAAAAATCATAGGGCAGACCTCACAGTGTTGGGATGGGTTCTCCCTCTATGATAGCGCGGAACGGGCAAAAATACAAGAAGGCGGCGCGGTTTTCCGCGCCGCCTTCTTCAGAGGGGCAGGGTGAGGGCCGCCCGGGCCCCCCGGCCGGTGTTGGACAGCTCCAGCGTCCCGCCGTGGCGGCGGGCGGTCTGGCGGGCGAAGGTGAGACCCATGCCCATGTGGCCCTCCCGGGGCCGGCTGGCGTCGCCGGTGTAAAAGCCCCGCCCCGCCCGGGCCAGGGCCTCGGGGGAGAAGCCGGGGCCGGAGTCCTCCACGGCCACGGTGAGCACATCTCCCTCCACATACGCCGACAGGCGCACCGCGCCCCCCGCCGGGGTGAAGCGGGCGGCGTTGTCCAGCAGGTTGAGCACCGCCCGGTCCAACTCCGACCGGAACAGGGCGCAGGGGCGGGAGGCGGGGCAGTCCAGAGAAAAGCGCAGCCCTCTGGGGGCGCACAGGCCGCGCCCGGCGGCCGCCCAGCCCTCCGCCAGCGCGGACAGCTCCGCCGTCGCCCGTCCGCCCGCCTCCGCCGGGCCCCCGGTGGCGGTGAGGGCGCGGAGCTGCTCCATATAGTCCCGGATACGTCCGGCGCTGCGGAGAATGGCGTCCACGCGCTCCCGCTGGGCGGGGGAGAGGGCGTCCTCCTCCAGCAGCTCCGCGCTGCCGCTGACGATGGACAGGGGGGTCTTGAGGTCGTGGGCCAGGGCGGCCAGCGCCTGGGTGCGCTCCTGCTCCATGGCCCACTGCTCGGACAGAGCCCGGGCCAGGGCCTTCCGGAGCTGCTCCATAGCGGCCAGGCTCTCCCCCAGCTCCCGCACCCGGGCCCCGCCGTCCAGGGGGAGGTCCAGCCGCCGGGCGGCGATGGCTCCGGTGGCGGCGGTGAGGAGGGCGGCGTCCCGCCGGAGCAGGCCGGCGAAGTGCCGGGTGGAGAGGGCCCCGGCGGCCAGCCAGGCCGCCAGCAGCACCGCCGTGGCGCAGGTCTGGAACTCCGGAAGCCTCCCCTGGAGCGCGGGGGAGCCGTAGGGCATGGAGTAGTCGAACTGGAGCAGGCACACCGTGCCGTCGGGGAGCTGGGCGGAGCGGTGGTACTGCTGGTAGGGGAAGCCGTGGAGGGTGCGGTCGCCCTCCAGCGCGGCCCGGGCATAGCCCAGGCGCCGCCCGTCCATGCCGCGCTGCCCCACCGCCTGGGCGGAGCCGTCAAAGACGGCCCAGCGGTAGTAGTGGGGCAGCTCCGCCGGGGTTAGCTCCCCGGCCTCCAGGGCGCGGACCAGCCCGTCCGCCTGCCCGGCGGCGGTGCCCGCCGGGAGGACAAAGCCGCTGCGGAGCAGGGCGGACAGGCCGCCCCACCAGAGGACGGCCAGCAGCACCACCGCCCCGCCGGTGACGAGCAGGTAGCGCCAGAACAGGGCGGTGAGCCCCGTCCGCCGCCTCATGCGCTTTCCCATTTGTAGCCCACCCCCCACACGGTCTGGATGGGGGAGAGCCCCACGGCCCGCAGCTTGGCGCGGATGTTCTTGATGTGCTCCGTGATGGCGGAGGAGTCCGCCGTGCCGTCAAAGCCGAATACCGCCTCGTAGATCTGCTCCTTGGTAAAGGTCTGGGCGGGGTGGGCGGCCAGATGGGCGCAGATGGCATACTCGCTTCGGGTCAGGTGCAGCGGTTCCTCCCCGCAGTAGACGGCCCGCTCCTCCAGATCGAAGTCCAGCCCGCCGCGGCGGATGCGGCTGCGGGGCGCCCGGGACTCCCGCCGCAGGTGAGCGGCCACCCTGGCCCTCAGCTCCGCGATGCGGAAGGGCTTGGACAGGTAGTCGTCCCCACCCAGCCCCAGGCCGGTGAGCACGTCGGCCTCCTCGGTCTTGGCGGTGAGAAAGAGAATGGGGCAGGCGGCCAGGGCGCGGATGCGGCGGCAGGTGGCAAAGCCGTCCTCCCCCGGCATCATCACGTCCAGGAGAATGCAGTCCGCCCAGCGGCAGTGGGCCTCGCTCACCGCCCCGCCGCGGTCGAGGAGGGAGACCTGGTGTCCGTCCCGCTCCAGGGCGGTTTTCAGCAGGGCGCGGAGATCCCCGTCGTCGTCCACCACCAGAATATGGGCCATGGATACCACCTCAGTTCAGCAGAAGATAGAGCCCCCACGACAGGGCGTAGAGGATGTAAATATGGGCGGGATAGAAGGCGTAGAACAGCCGCTTGTGGCCTCCGCCCCGCTGCCCATTATAGCACAGCATGAGGGGCGCGGCCAGGATGCCGTAGATCTCGTAGTACCGGGTGAAGAGCTGGCTCCAGGCGAAATCGGGCATCTGGGAGGCCATGAGGCCCATATACACCACCCCGTAAAGAAAATAGAACACGGCGAAGGCCAGTACCTGCCCCCTCCGGTTCCGGCGGAACAGGTAGAGCACCAGCCCCATGGCCAGCACCGGCCAACTGCTGTCCCCGGTGATGCCCCAGGCGGGGAGAACGGAGTAGGCCGCCAGGCCCACGGGGGTGGCCAGGGCGGGGACGGCCAGGGAGAGGGCGGAGGCCAGGAAGGGCCAGGCCAGGGGGAGAAGAAGCGCCGCCAGGCCCCGGACAATATGCCGCCGGCCCAGCCAGTCGATGCCCTGGAACATCACCATGAGAATCACAAAGGTGGTCATCATGCCGTTGGCGGGGTAGAACCCGTCGGGCCGCACCAGCACGTGGGCAAAGGCCATGAAGAAGAACAGGAGAGACATGGCGGTGGAGAGGACGTAGACCCTTGCGAAGTACCGCTTCCGGCTGTGGGTGTGGGTGAAGCCCTCCACCAGGCAGAACAGGAACAGGGGCGCGCCCAGCCGCCCCACCATACTGAACCACTCGGGGACGCACCCGGTAAAGCTGAAAAAGTAGTGAATGTGGTCCAGCACCATGGTGACCAGGGCGATCCATTTCAGCCCCGTCTCGGACAACCCCCGGGCGGGGGTGATATGATGTGTTTCCATTGCGGACAGCTCCTTTTTGTGGTCTGTCCACAGGATAGCAGGTAATTCTAAGGAATCTCTAAGGATATCGAAAAAGGCGGTCTTGACAGGGGAAGGGATGTATGGTAGGATAGCAGCCGGAACACGGGAATGAGGTTCTCCCGGGGCGCTGGCCCGAACCGCCGCTTGGCTGATGACTTCTGCAAGAGATTGCAGGGGGCATTGGCTTTTTTTCTGCCCTCTGGAGAGGAATGATTTGTTATGTTAACCAGTCTCGCCTATGTGCTGCTGCTGGGCATGGCCCTGGGGGCCATGGCCAGCAGGCTCCGCCTGCCGTCCCTGGTGGGGATGCTGCTGGCGGGGATTCTGCTGGGGCCCTGCGTACTTAACCTGCTCAGCCCATCCCTGTTAGGTATTTCCGCAGACCTGCGGCAGCTCGCCCTGGTGATCATCCTCACCCGGGCGGGCCTGTCCCTGGAGCTGGAGGATCTGCGCCGGGCCGGGCGGCCCGCCGTGCTGCTGTGCTTCGTGCCCGCTTCCTTTGAGGTGCTGGGCATGGTGCTGCTGGCTCCCCGGCTGCTGGGGGTGGACGTGTTGGACGCCGCCATTATGGGCGCAGTGGTGGGGGCGGTGTCCCCCGCGGTCATCGTTCCCCGGATGCTCAGGCTGATGGAGGAGGGCTATGGCGCAGACAAGGGCATCCCCCAGATGATTCTCGCCGGGGCCTCGGTGGACGATGTGTTCGTCATCGTCCTCTTTACCTCCTTTACCGGCATGGCTCAGGGAGGCAGCTTTTCCCCTGCGGCCCTGGCGGGGGTGCCGGTATCCATTGTGCTGGGTGGGGCGGCGGGCCTGGGGCTGGGATACGTCCTGGCTAAATGCTTCACCCGCTTCCACCTGCGGGACTCGGCCAAGGTGGTGGTGCTGCTGGCGCTGGCTTTCCTGCTGGTTGCCCTGGAGGACGCGGCGGAGGGGGTGGTCCCCTTCTCCGGGCTGCTGGCTGTTCTGGGGACGGGCCTGGGCCTGCGCCGTTGGCGGAGGCCGGCGGCGGAGCGGCTCACTGCCAAGTTCGGTAAGCTGTGGGTGGCGGCCGAGGTGATGCTCTTTGTCCTGGTGGGGGCCGAGGTGGACATCGGCTACGCCGCGGCGGCAGGGCTGGCCGCCGTGGCCACGGTGCTGGGGGTGCTGTGTTTCCGGGCCGTGGGGGTGCTCCTCTGCGTGGCGGGGAGCCGCCTGAGCGGACGGGAGCGGCTGTTTGCCGTGCTGGCCTATCTGCCCAAAGCTACAGTGCAGGCCGCCATCGGCGGTGTCCCTCTGGCCATGGGCCTGGCCTGTGGGCAGGTGGTGCTCACCGTGGCGGTAGTCGCTATCCTGGTCACTGCCCCCTTGGGGGCCCTGGCCATCGACCTGAGCTTCCGGCGCCTGCTGCGCCGGGACAGGGGATAGAGAACAGCAAGGGGCGCGCCTGCAAACGCAGGCGCGCCCCCTCTGTTTATACAGGATGCGCTCAGCACAGCTTGGCGCCGGCGGGGATAGCGTCGTCCACCATAACCAGGTGGAGCTTCTCCTCCCCGTGCTCGGTGTGGACGGCGGAGAGCAGCATGCCGCAGCTCTCCTGCCCCATCATCTTGCGGGGGGGAAGGTTGATAATGGCTACCAGGGTCTTGCCCACCAGTTCCTCCGGCTTGTAGTACATGGCGATGCCGGAGAGGATCTGGCGGTCAGTCCCGGAACCGTCGTCCAGGATGAACCTGAGGAGCTTGGCGCTCTTTTTCACGCTCTCACACGCCTTGACCTTCACGGCCCGGAAATCGCTCTTGCAGAAGGTGTCGAAGTCCACGCTCTCCTGGGCGAAGGGCTCCACCTCCACGGCGGGGAGGGCGGCCCTGCGGGCCTCGGCCTGTAGCTCGTCCAGGGCGGCCAGCTCCTTCTCCACGTCGATGCGGGGGAACAGGTTCTCCCCCTTGCTCACCGCCGCGCCGGCGGGGAGCAGGCCCCACGCTCCGGCGGACTCCCAGGTGCGCGCGCCCTCGTCCACGCCGAGCTGGGCGAAGATCTTCCCGCAGGTCTCGGGCATAAAGGGGGTGAGCAGTACGGCGGAAAGGCGCACGCACTCCAGCAGATTGTAGAGCACGTGGGCCAGGCGGGGCTTCTGGGCCTCGTCCTTGGCCAGTGCCCAGGGCTTGTTCTCGTCGATATACTTGTTGGCCCGGCCGATGAGCTTGAACACCTCCACCAGGGCGTCCTGGAAGGCGTAGTGCTCCATCTGCGCCTCGTAGCGGCCCCGCAGGCCGGCGGCCAGGGCGATGAGCTCCACGTCGTACTTCCGGGGGTCGTCCTCCGGAAAGTCCATGGAGAGGTTCACCTCGCCCTGGGCCTGGGCCAGCATGGCGGCCAGCTCCAGCTCGTCCCCGGTGGCGCCGCAGTCCTCCGGCAGGCGCTCGCCGAAGTACTTGCCCACCATGGCGGTGGTGCGGCTGACCAGGTTGCCCAGGTCGTTGGCCAGGTCGGTGTTGATGCGGCCGATGAGGGCCTCGTTGGAGAAGTTGCCGTCGGTGCCGAAGGGGAACTCCCGCAGCAGGAAGTAGCGCAGGGCGTCCACCCCGTAGCGCTCGGCCAGCAGGTAGGGATCCACCACATTGCCCTTGGACTTGCTCATCTTGCCGCCGTCCAGCAGCAGCCAGCCGTGGCCGTACACCTTCTTGGGCAGGGGCAGGCCCAGGGCCATGAGGATGGCGGGCCAGATGATGGAGTGGAAGCGCACGATCTCCTTGCCCACAAAGTGCACGTCGGCGGGCCAGAACTTCTCAAAGTCGTGGTAGCGGCCGTTGCCGTAGCCCAGGGCGTTGATGTAGTTGGACAGGGCGTCGATCCACACATACACCACGTGGCCGGGGTCGAAGTCCACCGGCACGCCCCAGGAGAAGGAGGTGCGGGAGACGCACAGATCCTCCAGGCCGGGCTTGATGAAGTTGTTCACCATCTCATTGACCCGGCTGCGGGGCTCCAGGAAGTCGGTGTCCTCCAGCAGATGCCGGATGCGGTCGGCGTACTTGGACAGGCGGAAGAAGTAGGCCTCCTCCTCGGCATCCACCACGTCCCGGCCGCAGTCGGGGCACTTGCCGTCCTTGAGCTGGGTCTCCGTCCAGAAGGATTCGCAGGGCTTGCAATACTTGCCCACATATTTGCCCTTGTAGATGTCCCCCTGCTCATAGAGCTGCTTGAAGATCTTCTGCACGGACTCCACGTGGTAGTCGTCGGTGGTGCGGATGAACCGGTCGTTGGAGATGTTCATCAGCCTCCACAGGTCGAGCACGCCCCGGGGGCCCTCCACGATGTGGTCGACAAACTCCTTGGGGGATACGCCGGCCTCCTTGGCCTTGTCCTCGATCTTCTGGCCGTGCTCGTCAGTGCCGGTGAGGAACATGACCTCACAGCCCCGCAGGCGCTTGTAGCGGGCCATGGCGTCGGTGGCCACGGTGCAGTAGGTGTGGCCGATGTGCAGCTTGTCCGAGGGGTAGTAGATCGGGGTGGTGATATAGAATTTCTCAGGATTCATCGGGCGTTCCCTCCGTTGTATCGTTTTCGGCCCGGGCCAGGAGCTCCGGCCGGCCGGCATTGTACAGAAGCGTCACCGTGGACGAGAGCAAATAGAGGATGGCGAAGCCATAGAGCAGAGTCGTGGCCAGATCGTGCTGGTCGGCCAGGGTGGTCAGGCAGAAGTAGATCCCCAGCAGGGAGAACAGCCCAGCCCAGAACACCCGGCCCCGCTCAAAGGAGAAGCCGGCGTGGAAGTAGAGTCCCAGCAGGGAGGCGATGATGGCGAAAAGCTCATACACATAGTCCAACTGCACCGGATCTCCGGCCCGCACCTGGTAGGCGGCGATCAGCCACACGCAGCAGGTGTAGGCGGGCATCAGCAGGGTGAAGCTGTACTTGCCCCTGTCCAGGCCCTTGAAGCTGTTCTGCGCCGTCTGCATTACGCAGAAGAAAGAGACCGCCGCCAGGGCGGCCAGCAGCAGGCGGGTGTAGACGGTGTTGGTCCCCTGGACAAAGGAGAGCACCATCAGCACCGCCGCCCCCAAGAGCAGGAAGGCGGAGAGCACCATAGCGGTGGCGTACAGGGTGTTTCCCTTGGCCTGAAAGGCCTCGTCGTAGCCGGTGAAGGAGGGGTATTTGCCCCGGCAGAGCAGGGCCAGAACCGCCGCCATGGCAACCGAAAGGGCGATGAGGGCGAGAGTGGCCGGGGCGCCGGGAATGGGTAAGCCGGTGTCCGCCTCAAAGGCCGTGGCCAGCTCCCAGCGGCGCAGGACAAAGCCGGCCCCGCCGCCAGCCACCGCCACGGCGGGCAGCAAAATTTCTTTTCGCATGAAAACCACCCTTTCCGGATGAAATGAGTTCAAATCCATAGTATAGCACACTTTGGCGGAAAGTGCACGATTTTTCTTACAGGCGCAGGCCCTTGATGTCCTTGATGCGGGAGAGGATGATGTTGCAGCTCAGGCTGGCAACGCCGGGCAGACGGTGGATGACCCGGTCCAGAAAGTCCTCCAGTTCCCCCTGGCCAGCCGCCACGGCGTGGACGTGGAGCTTGTTGCGGCCGGACACCTGGTAGATCTGGGTCACGGTATCGCTGGCGCGCAGGGTATCCACCACCGCGCTGAATTGGGCGGGCTCTACCTCAAGCTCAAAGTAGCAGGACACAGCACCGCTGATCTTCTGGGGATTGACAATGGTGGTGTACTCCTCGATCACGCCCCGCTCCTCCAGGGCGCGGACGCGGGCCTTCACCGCCACACGGGACAGCCCAACCGCCTGGCCCAGATCTGAGTAGGACATACGGGCGTTGTGGATGAGCAGCTCCACCAGCCGCCGGTCGATGTCGTCCAGACCACTTAAAAACAACGCCTCCGCCCCCTCTATCTGTCAAGCTGTGTTTGTTATCTTATCCCGGCTGAAGAAAAAAGGCAAGTATAGCCTTGTATTTTTCCTCTGGATTTGCTATGATTCTTACGAAAAGAAAGATAAAACATTCAAAACGAAAGTGCGTGAGCCAATGCAGATGGATTTGACCCGGGGTGGAATCACCCGCCCTATGCTGCTGTTCGCCGGTCCCATGATCGCGGGCAACCTGCTCCAGCAGTGCTACAACATTGCCGACACCCTCATTGTGGGCCGGGCGCTGGGGGCGTCGGCCCTGGCGTCGGTGGGGTTCTCCTTTACCCTGATGACCTTTCTCACCTCGGTGCTGCTGGGCCTGTGCATGGGCAGCGGCGCCCTGTGGTCCATGCTCTACGGCGCGGAGCGGGAGGAGGAGCTGAAGCGGTGCCTCTTCGCCTCCTTTGTGTTTATCGGCTCCGTGGCGGTGCTGCTCAACGTGGGGGTGCTGGCCCTGCTGGAGCCGGTGATGACCCTGCTGCGCATCCCCGCCGGGGCCTGGGACGAGACCCGGGCCTACCTGCGGGTGGTGCTGCTGGGCGTCTGCTTCACCTTCCTCTATAACTACTTCGCCTGCCTGCTGCGCTCGGTGGGCAATTCGGTGGCCCCGCTGGCCTTTCTGGCCGTGTCCACCGTCCTCAACATCGGGCTGGATCTCTGGTTTGTCCTGGGACTGGGCTGGGGGGTGGCCGGGGCCGCGGGGGCCACGGTGCTCGCCCAGGGGGTGTCCGCCGCCGGTATCGCCCTCTACGGCTGGCGGCGGGTGCCCCTGCTCCGGCTGGAGCGGCGGCACTGCAAGGTGTCCCGGGGGGAGCTGGGGCGCATCATGAACTACTCCCTGCTCACCTGCGTGCAGCAGTCGGTGATGAACTTCGGCATCCTGATGGTGCAGGGGCTGGTGAACTCCTTCGGGGTGAACGTGATGGCCGCCTTTGCCGCCGCCGTCAAGATCGACGCCTTCGCCTACCTGCCCGTCCAGGACTTCGGCAACGCCTTCTCCACCTTCGTGGCCCAGAACACCGGCGCGCAGAAGACGGAGCGCATCCGGAGGGGCATCCGCTCCGCCGTGGGGGTATCCATCGGCTTCTGCCTGGTCAGCTCCCTGCTGGTGTGCCTCTTCGCCGCCCCCCTCATGGGCCTGTTTGTGGAGCCCGGCGAGACAGAGATTATCGCCGTGGGGGTGGAGTACCTGCGCATTGAGGGCATGTGCTACTGCGGCATCGGCATCCTGTTTTTGCTCTACGGCCTGTTCCGCGGCCTGGGGCGGCCCGGCGTGTCGGTGGTGCTCACCGTGGTCTCCCTGGGGACGCGGGTGGCCCTGGCCTACCTGCTGGCCCCCATCCCCGCCGTGGGCCTGAAGGGCATCTGGTGGGCGGTACCCATCGGCTGGGTACTGGCCGATCTGGCCGGGCTGGTGCTCTACCGGAGAAAACCACTTCCGGCGGAAACAGCCTGCGCGCCGGAGGGATAAAAAACCGCCGCGGACGGAACGCCAGTCCGCGGCGGTTTTTGCTATTCCGGTCAATCAGTCGGCCTTCTGGCTCTCCAGGTACTCGTCGTAGGTCATCTTGCGGTCAATGAGCTTGCCGTCGGAGGTGAAGTCGAACACCCGGTTGGCCACGGTCTGCACAAGCTGGTGGTCGTGGGAGGCGAAGAGCACGTTGCACTTGACGGCCTCCAGGCCGTTGTTCAGGGCGGCGATGGACTCCAGATCCAGGTGGTTGGTGGGCTGGTCCAGCAGCAGCACGTTGGCCCCGGAGAGCATCATCCGGGAGAGCATGCACCGCACCTTCTCGCCGCCGGAGAGCACCTTGACGGGCTTGTAAACCTCGTCGCCGGAGAAGAGCATCCGGCCCAAAAAGCCCCGCAGATAGGCCTCGTGGGGGTCGGAGGACCACTGGCGCAGCCACTCCACCAGATTGTCGTCGCAGTCCTTGAAGAACTTGGTGTTGTCCTTGGGAAAGTAGGAGAAGGTGGCGGTCTGGCCCCACTTGACGGTGCCCTCGTCGGGCTCCAGCTCGCCGGTAAGGATCTGGAACAGGGCGGTCTGGGCGTTCTCGTTGTCGCCCACGAAGGCGATCTTGTCCCCGTGGCCCACGATGAAGCTCACCTTGTCCAGCACCTTCACCCCGTCGATGGTCTTGCTGACGTCGGTGACGAAGAGGATGTCCTTGCCCACCTCCCGGTCGGGAGAGAAGGCCACCCAGGGGTAGCGGCGGGAGGAGGCGGGGATCTCCTCCAGGGTGATCTTCTCCAGCAGCTTGCGCCGGGCGGTGGCCTGCTTGCTCTTGGACTTGTTGGCGGAGAAGCGGGAGATGAACTCCTTGAGCTCCTGGGCCTTCTCCTCGTTCTTCTTGTTCTGGTTCTTCATCAGGTTCTGCATCAGCTGGGAGGCGTCGTACCAGAAGTCGTAGTTGCCCACGTACATCTTGATCTTGTTGTAGTCGATGTCCACGATGTGGGTGCAGATGGTGTTGAGGAAGTGGCGGTCGTGGCTGACCACAATCACCGTGCCCTCAAAGTCCAGCAGGAAGTCCTCCAGCCAGTTCACCGCGTTGATGTCCAGGTTGTTGGTGGGCTCGTCCAGCAGCAGGATGTCCGGGCTGCCGAACAGGGCCTGGGCCAGCAGCACCTTCACCTTCAGCCGGGCGTCCAGGGTGGCCATGTCGTTGGAATGGAACTCGGTGCCCACGCCCAGGCCCTGGAGGATGCGGCTGGCGTCGCTCTCGGCCTCCCAGCCGCCCAGCTCGGCGTATTCCTCCTCCAGCTCACAGGCGCGGATGCCGTCGGCCTCGGTCATCTCCTCCTTGGCATAGAGGGCCTCCTTCTCCTTGCCGATGTCGTAGAGGCGCTGGTTGCCCATGATGACGGTGTCCATGACGTTGTAGGCGTTGTAGGCGTTCTGATCCTGCTTGAGCACCGACATGCGGGTCTTGGGCAGGATGGAGACCTCGCCGGAGGTGGGCTCCAGCTCGCCGGAGAGGATTTTCAGGAAGGTGGATTTACCCGCGCCGTTGGCGCCGATGATGCCGTAGCAGTTGCCCTTGGTGAACTGGAGATCCACGTGGGAAAAGAGGGGCTGGCCGCTGTAGGCCAGGCCCAGGTCGGAAACTGTAATCATGTCGTACTCCTTTTTATGCGAAAATCATCATACGGAGCGGATTATATCACAGATTGCTCAAAGGGGCCAGAGAAAAATTGGACAAGACGGCCGTATGAAGGGAATGGATCGTTCAAAGCTCTGGCGGAGTCCGGTAAAATACGCAAGGAAAGGGCCGCGCCCCAGGCGCGGCCCTTTGCTGACGGAAAGCGGTTACGCGGCGGTGATGGCCAAAACGCCCTCCACCAGGGCGGACTCCGCGCCCAGCTGGGCGAGGAAGCCTTCGGCCAGATAGTAGTTGCCGTTGACGAGTACGGCGGGCTGGCTCACCGCAGTGCCGTCCACGGTGAGAGTCAGGCTGACGGCCTCGCCGGTGGGGGCGGAGCCGGGCATGGCCAGGGCCTCGCCCTCGTAGGCGGAGCCGGTGGCGACGGCCACGCTGCCGTCCCACGTCACATTGAACTGGGCGCCGGTGCCCTTCAGGGCAAAGGCGAGGTCGCGCAGGCGGTAGTAGGTATTCCCCTGGGCGTCGAAAGCCGTGGCCACGTCTTTGGCCGCGCCGTTTACGGTCACGGTGAGGGTCTCGGCCTTCGCCTTGGCCTGGGCCACCAGGGAATCATAGTCGGACAGGTTGTAGCTCTCGGCGTAGGGGGTGTCCAGCAGGCCGGCGTTGATGTAGCCCACCAGCTCCGCCCGGCGGGGGTCGTCCTCGCTCAGATCCACGCCCACGATCTTCCAGTTGTGGTCCACCTCGGGGGCCACGGGGGAGTGCTCGGCAAAGTAGGTCACGATCATATCCCGGATGGAGTTGGAGGACTCCCACTCCTTGGTGCCGGAGATGATGTTCTGGGCCTTCAGGGCGGAGGAGTAGCGGTAATTATTCACCGCCAGGGTCAGCTCCTGGTCATCCTGGAGGGGCGCGCCGTGGAACATGACGTTCTGGATGCGCTGGCCCTTGGGCTGGGACAGGTCGATCTCATAGTCCACGCCGGCAAACATATCGTAGAGGTAGTCGGGGTACTCGGGGTCGAAGGAGATATTGATATCCCCCTCCTGCCACTGGTTGTAGCACTCGGCGGACCACTCCATGTAAGCCTTGAGCTCCGCGCCGGTGACGCTCACCCGGTAAAGGGTGTTGTCAAACTTGTAGATGTCGAAGATGTTGCCGTAGTTGATGTCGCCCTTGGGCAGATCGCTGGTACCCTTGAAGAGGGCGGCGGCGGAGACGTCGGCGCCGGAGTTCTCCAGCTGGACGGTGTTGATCAGATCCATGACGGCGGTATCCATCACCCGGCCGGCGGGGATGCCGCGGATCTCGTTCTCAGGCTGGAAGCGGGCGGTAGTGCTTCCCAGGGACGCGCCGCCCTCGCCCTCGTCGCCGGAGCCGCCGCCGTTGATGTAGTCGATGGTCTTCTGATGGGCCTCGGCCACCAGGGGGATCTCCCGGAGCTCCTGGCTGGGGGTCACGCCGGTCATATCCACAATCTCCACCGAGCTGTCAATGATCTGATTGTCGGCGTCCAGGGTCAGATCAAAGCGGGCGATGTCCCGGCCGCCGTTGCGCACGCCGCCGATGACGGTGGAGCCCTGCTTCTCGTTGACCACCACATGGTTGTGGGCCACCTGGAGCACGTCGATCTCCGGGTTGTCGTCCAGAATCTTCTGGGCGGAGTCGGAGCCGCCCTCCTCGTCAAATTCGGCGTACATGCCCATGTGGGCGGACACCATGATTACGTCGGCCTGGTCGCCGATCTCGTCGATGGCCTTGCCGACGGCCACGTTGGCGGCCTCATAGACGGCGTCGTCAATGCCGTCCTTGCCGCTGTCCCAGATGGGGACATCCGGGGTGACCACGCCGATGACGGCCAGCTTCACGCCGCCCCGCTCCACAATCGTCCAGCCCGCGCCGGTGACCGGCTCGCCCTGGGCGCCGGTGACGTTGGCGGCCAGAACCGGGAAGCTGGCCTGTCCCAGAATGGCCTGCATGGTGGGGATGCCCCAGTTGAACTCGTGGTTGCCCAGGGTCATGGCGTCATAGCCCATGTAGTTCATGGCGGTGACGACCGGATGGGGCTCCTCCGGGGTCTTGTTATACAGATCGTCGGTCATGATGGTGCCCTGGATGTCGTCGCCGGCGTCGACGAGGAAGGTGTTGGGGTTCTCGGCCCGCACTTGCTGGATGTAGGTGTAGAGCCTGGCCATGCCGTTGTTGTCGGTCTCCGCGTTGTCTTCGTAGGAATAGCCCCAGATATTTCCGTGCATGTCTGAGGTGCCCAGGATGGTGATGTGCTTCTCGCCCTCTGCCTCAGCCGCAAAGGCGGCGGGCAGCAGGGATGCCAGCAGAGCTGCCGACGCCAGCAGGGAGAGCAGATGTCTTCCGCGGTGCTTTTTCATACGAGAGGGGTCCTCCTGATTTTATATTTGCCAGGCCATGTCCCCTGGCTGGTATCTTAATGGTAACACGGTCCGCCTGGCAAGTCACCTGATTTTTTCTTTATTTACAAAATTTTTTCTCAGCAATGACTTTGCCGGCGGGTTTCCATTTTCCCATTTCTATGCTATAGTGCAGATGATATCGCGTTTCCCGGCCCAACCGGGCGGGAAAGGAGAGGAGAGAGCTGACATGGGAGAGGGCGCGCGCTGTCCCTGGGCAAAAACGGAGCATGAGATTTTGTACCACGACACGGAGTGGTGCCGGCCCTGCCGGGACGACCGGGCGCTGTTCGAGCTGCTGGAGCTGGAGGGCTTTCAGGCCGGGCTGAGCTGGAAGCTGATTCTGGAGCGGCGGGCGGCCCTGCGGGCGGCCTTCGCGGATTTTGAGCCGGCGGCGCTGGCCGTGTGGGGGGAGGACGAGGTGGAGGCCGCTCTGGCCGCCCCCGGCGTCATCAAAAACAGGAGCAAGGCCCGCTGCGCCGTCACCAATGCCCGGGCCTTTCTGGCCGTGGCGGAGGAGTGGGGCAGCTTTGCCCGCTACCTCTGGCACTGGGTGGACGGCGTGCCGGTGGACCACCGGCTGGAGCGGCCGGAGGACATGCCCGCCGAGGACGACCTGTCCCGCCGGGTGAGCGCCGACCTGAAAAAGCGGGGCTTCCGCTTTGTGGGGCCGGTGATTGTCTACTCCTACCTCCAGGGGGCGGGGCTCATCAACGACCATCTGGTGACCTGCCCATGGCACGGAGAGGGACTATAATTTGCAGGATTGCTTGCAAAATAAAACGGATGGTGCTATGATGTCCCTATAAAATGAAGGACTGCTTGCGAGGAGGCACCTGTACCATGAGCATCCAATACCGCTCCGAGCACGACTCCGTGGGGGAGAGGTCTGTCCCCAAGGACGTCTACTACGGCGTCCAGTCCCTGCGGGCGGCGGAGAACTTCCCCATCACCGGGCTGGCCGTACATCCGGAGCAGATCAACTCCATCGCGGAGATCAAGAAGGCCTCCGCCATCACCAACCTGGAGATCGGCCTGCTGGACAAGCGGGTGGCCGACGCCATCGTGCGGGCCTGCGATGAGATTGCGGCGGGCCGGCTCCACGAGGCGTTCATCGTGGACCCCATCCAGGGCGGCGCGGGCACCAGCCTGAACATGAACGCCAACGAGGTCATCGCCAACCGGGCCATCGAGCTGCTGGGCGGGGAGAAGGGAGACTACGCCCTGGTCAACCCCAACGACCACGTCAACTACGGCCAGTCCACCAACGATGTGTTCCCCTCGGCGGGCAAGCTGGCGGTGCTCAAGCTGCTGGTGCGGGCCCAGATCCAGCTCGAGCGGCTCTCTGAGGCCCTGGAGGCCAAGGCGGAGGAGTTTGACGACGTGCTCAAGATGGGCCGCACGCAGATGCAGGACGCGGTGCCCATCCGTCTGGGGCAGGAGTTTCGGGCCTACAGCCGGGTGGTGCACCGGGACATCGCCCGCTTCGAGCGGGCCAAGGACGAGATGCGCCGCCTCAACATGGGGGGTACCGCCATCGGCACCGGCATCAACGCCGACGAGCGGTATCTGCGCCGCATCATCCCCAACCTGTCCAAGGTCACCGGGCTTGAGCTGGTGCAGGCCTTCGACCTCATTGACGCCACCCAGAACCTGGACGGGCTCGTGGCCGTGTCCGGCGCGGTCAAGACCTGCGCCGTCAACCTGTCCAAGATGTCCAACGACCTGCGGCTCATGTCCTCCGGCCCCCGCTGCGGCTTCAGCGAGATCAACCTGCCGCCCCGGCAGAACGGTTCCTCCATCATGCCGGGGAAGGTCAACCCCGTCATCCCCGAGGTGGTCAGCCAGGTGGCCTTCAACATCATCGGAAACGACGTCACCGTCACCATGGCCGCCGAGGCGGGCCAGCTGGAGCTCAACGCCTTCGAGCCCATCATCTTCTACAACCTGATCCAGAGCGTGGAGACCCTGACCTACGCGGTACATACCTTTGTGGACAACTGCGTCACCGGCATCACCGCCAACCGGGAGCGGTGCCGGGACATGGTGGAGCACAGCGTGGGCATCATCACCGCCCTGTGCCCCCACGTGGGCTATGAGAAGGCCGCCGAGGTGGCCAAGCGGGCCATCGAGACCGGCGCGCCGGTGCGGCGGCTCATTCTGGAGGAGGGCCTGCTGGACGAGGCGGCCCTGGACAAAATTCTGGACCCCTACTCCATGACGGAGCCCGGCATCTCCGGAAAGGAGCTGCTGGAGGGGTGAACGGCCGGGGCCCCCGGCCGTGCGGGGGCCCAATTTCCTGTCATACCTTCCACAAAGGAGAGAGGTTCTGTGGAAAAGTC
>ENA-USYR01000480-USYR01000480.1-human-gut-metagenome-genome-assembly--contig:-NODE-480-length-21456-cov-24.492072_pt1 | contig 21456 bp, 10 predicted proteins | sample MGYA00250064_ERZ773510 | MGnify/ENA primary metagenome ERZ773510 (study PRJEB29103, sample SAMN06112082) | human gut metagenome | biome: human gut; feature: ankylosing spondylitis patient; material... | reverse complement strand
TTCAGGTATTTTATGAACAGAGTAACAACGAACAGGAATGCTGCAAGTCAATTCTTTTTTCAGTAGAAGAAAGGTAGAAAATTATTATTATCATACTCTTTAAACGGCTTAAATCAAGGAAAACGAATAAGAGATTCAGTAATACATATACTGGTTATCAATTATTTACATAAATAATTAGTTCCGCAAAGACTTTGGTAGTTTCCTTTATCGGAATGGCTACACAAGAAGTAGCTATAAAACAGACTGTTAATATCATTTTAAAATCTGATACTAAAGTGCTTGGAGAAGTGATGGTTGTTGCATATGGTACTGCAAAAAAGGAATCTTTTACAGGATCAGCATCCGTTATTAATAATAAGAAACTGGAATTACGTCCTATAAGTAATGTTACTAAAGGATTGGAAGGACAGACTACAGGTCTGTTAACAACTTCAGGCTCAGGTCAACCTGGCGAAGCTGCCAAGATCGTGATTCGCGGTTACGGTTCCATCAATGCCTCACAAGATCCTTTGTATGTAGTTGACGGAATACCTTTTAGTGGAGATATGAGTTCTATCAATCCTGCCGATATTGAAAGCATGACAGTTTTAAAAGATGCTTCAGCCGGAGCCCTTTATGGAGCCCGTGGTGCAAATGGTGTAATTATGATTACTACCAAACAAGGAAAAGAAGGCAAGACTAAGGTATCTTGGCGTTCTACGGCAGGTTGGTCTTCACGTTCCTTGAAAGCCTATGACATGGTTGACCAAAAAGAATTTGTACAGTTAACGTATGAAGGTTTACGCAATGGATATATCTTTGACAATGGATATAACTGGGAAACTGCCGGTAGACAAGCATCAGCAGATTTAGGTGGCGTTTTAGGTGGAGAACAATATAATCCATTTAAAAATTACACATGGGGAACAATTATAGATCCTGCAACAGGTAGAGTGCAGGATGATGCTACATCCGCATGGAATGAATCTTGGATGGATGCAATACAAAGAGACAATGCATTTCGTCATGAACACCAGTTGTCTGTTAATGGAGGTACAGAAAAGACCAAATATATGTTCTCTTTGGGATATTTAAATGAAGATGGCATCTTGATTAATACCGGTTTCCAACGTTATAATGCCCGTGCAAACATAAACACTGAAGTGAATAAATGGATGAAGACTGGATTGAATGTGTCACTTTCCAATTCCACACAAAATTTTAGTGATTACGAAGGTTCATCTAATTCAAATGTATGGTACTCTGCACAATTTATGGCTCCGATTTACCCGGTGTATATAAAGGGAGAAGATGGTAAAGATGTATTAGATGCCGATGGAAATCGCCAACTGGACTACGGTGACGGTAGTGTACAACGCCCACAGTATAGTGATTTCAATCCCGTAGGCGGTTTGGTAGATGACAAGGCTGATATAAAAACAGATGTAGCTGGTTTGCGCACATTTTTGGCATTTGGCTCAGATTCGGAAGATGCCGGATGGGCTAAAGGTATTAAGCTGACTTTGAACTTTGGTCTGGACTACCGGAACAAATCTCAAAAATCATATATGAATATGCACCATGGTAATCAGGCAGCTGCCGGCGGTTTGTTGATGAAATATAACAGAAGAACCCAATCTTATACTTTTAACCAGTTACTGACATGGGGGCGTTCTTTTAACTTTCATAACATCGATCTTTTGGTTGGTCATGAATTTTATGCATACAAATATGAATTTCTGTCTGCCGGAAAAACCAATTTAGTAGATGGTATTCTTGAATTGCGTCCGGGTACAAATCTATACAATGCGGATTCATATTCGGAAGATTATCGTGTGGAATCCTTCTTTGGGAGATTCAATTATAACTTTAATGAAAAATATTATTTTTCAGCCTCTATCCGTACGGACGGTTCTTCACGCTTCCAAAAAGATAACCGTTGGGGTACTTTCTGGTCTGTCGGTGCCAACTGGAGAATTTCACAAGAAAAGTTTATGCAGAATTTGACTTGGATTTCTAATTTATCAGCTAAAATCAGTTATGGTGAACAAGGTAATGATAATCTGTTAAGATATGATAGTCTTGAAGGAGGATATGTACCAGATTATTATCCTTGGCAAGGACTCTATCCATTGGAATATCCGAATGCCAATCAAGTAGGAGGCCTGATCGGTGCTTTGGAAAACAAAAAACTTTCATGGGAAAAAAGCGGTAATTTAAATGTCGGTATTGAGGCAAGTATGTTTGACGGACGCTTGAATGTCAGTGCTGAATATTATAACCGCAAAACAACGGATATGTTGCTGGGATACCCCAAGGCTACTTCTAGTGGATTCTCTGAATACAACGCGAATATCGGTTCTATGCGTAATACCGGGTTTGAATTTAGCTTAGGTGGTTCCCTTATCAAAACCACTGATTTTATATGGAACTTAACTTGGATGGGCTCTACTGTAACCAATAAAGTGCTGAAACTGACTGGGGAATCTCCTGAAATTATCAAGGGAGTTTTCAGTATTAAAGAGGGAATGCCTATTAATACATATTATATGGCTAAATCTGCCGGTGTGGATCCTGCAACAGGAGCGCAACTCTATTGGGTATATGATAAGGATGATAATGGCAACATCACTAACGAATATATCAGCAGTGACTATCAAAAAGCTGCGAACAGCAAATATTATTCCGGCAGCCGTATACCTGATTTATATGGTAGTATCAATACCGATTTCTCTTACAAGAATTTCGATTTGTCAATATTGGGTACATATTCTATAGGAGGTAAAGTTTATGATTCATTATACGCTGGTTCTATGGAGGTTATGTATGCAGGCAATACATGGAACAAACATGCTTTGAGACGTTGGCAACAACCTGGTGACATCACAGATGTACCTCGTATTCAAATTGGAGGTTCCTACACAGCTTCAGACCGTTTTTTAGTTGATGCTTCATACTTTGCTATCAAAAATATCACTTTGGGCTACACTATTCCCAAACAATGGCTAAAGAAGGCCGGGCTAGAGTCTGTCCGCATATTCGGATCGGTAGATAATCTCGCTTTATTTTCTCATTTGGACGGTATGGACCCACAGTATAACTTCAAGGGCGAAACAGACTATTCTTATGCTCCCAACAAGACTTATTCAGTAGGTTTTGAAATTAATTTCTAACAATTTAAAAGAATACAGGAAAGTATGAAAAAAATATTTAAATACATATTTGCCGGGATGGCTGCAATGTCTGTGGTAGCTTGCAGTGAGGATGCTTTGGAAACCAGTCCTTCATCTTCTGTTTCTGGCAACGAATTATTAGGAACAGCAACTAATGCATTAGTATCATTGAATGGTGTATATCGAGCAATGTATACAGCAGGGGTTTCAAACAGCTCTAACACTCATCAATGCTTCGGTATCACAGCTTATAATCTGGTGGCAGATGTTATGGGTGAAGATTGCATTATGAACGGACAAGGTAGCGGCTGGTTTTGGTATGATTGCGTTTACAATGTAAAATCAAGATATACCTCTACCGGATGGCGTTCTTATGATATGTGGAATGGCTATTACACTTGGATTTCTAATGTCAATTACATTTTGGCAGAAGAGGAAACCATGTCTGGAAGTGAAACCGAAAAGAATTATGTGCTTGGACAAGCCTACGCTGTACGTGCTTACAGTTATTTTATGCTGGCGCAAATGTTTTCTCGCACTTATAAAGGACATGAAAGCGAACCTTGTGTACCACTCTATACAGAACCGACTGATATTGCAACAGAAGGTAAAGGGCGCGCAACGGTTGAAGAAGTATATCAACAAATCACTTCGGATCTTGACAAAGCAATTACCATGCTAGGCAACTCAGGTAAAAGAAAACATATCAGCCATATCAATGAGGCTGTTGCCTCAGGTATAAAGGCTCGTGTCGCTTTAGTGATGGAAGACTGGCAGACCGCTTTGGATGCCGCGAATGCCGCAATAAGCAAAAGCGGGTGTAGTATCGGCACTGGAACTGCGGTAACCGGTGGAATGAATGATGCTACTGCCAATAATGTGATGTGGGCGGCCGAAATCATAGCCGACCAGTCCGGAATGTATGCAGGTTTCTTTACACACATGGATGCGGATCAAGGGAAATATGGAGCTAGTGCTCGAAAACAGATAAACAAACTGCTTTATGCAAAGCTAGGCACAAATGATGTCCGCAAAAAATGGTGGAATCCACAAGACGAGAATAATGAAAAGAATGGTTACCAACAAGAAAAATTCAAGTTTAAAGATTATGCGAAATGGACAGGTGACTATATTTTTATGCGTATTGAGGAAATGTTCTTAACCGCAGCAGAAGCATCTTGTCGTTTAAATGATGACAAAGGCGCACGACTGATGTTGAACAGTTTAATGCAAAAACGTGATGAGGATTACACTTGCAAAAAAACAGGAACGGCATTAGGTAAGCTCACCTCGGATGAAACCGGTTCTTTACTTGAAGAAATTATAATTCAACGCCGTATTGAACTTTGGGGAGAATTTGGACGTATCTATGATATACGTCGTCTGAAACAAGGGTTCAGACGTACTGCAGACATGGGCTGGCCATCCAGTGCTTTAATTGCTGGTACAGATACGGAAGATCCTGAGTCGTATGCATGGGTATTAACTATTCCTCAAACGGAATTTGATGGTAATCCGAACATGGATCCTAGCAAAGATCAGAATCCGATAGGTGATCATAAATAGTATTAATCTGTAAGCAAGTAAATTATGAAAGTAAATAAATATATAATCGGCATGTTTGTTGCCACTGCAACTCTTTTTGTTTCGTGCAACACCGACAATGAAGGAGATATATACAATGGCACAACAATGGGGGTGACATTCGCCACAGGTACACAATCGGTTTCCTTTCCTTCCACAGGATATGAGGGTTTTGATGTGGAAGTCTTACGCGCGAAATCTTCGGAAGCTACTACAATTAATTTATCAGCAACATTAGTTGTCGGTGATAAAGAGCAGGAACTCCCTGCCTCCATTACCGTACCTTCCTCGGTTTCATTCGCAGCAGGGGAATTTAAGACCAATATTCATGTTACAGTTGGAGATATAACTCCTGGACAGAATTATAAAGTCAAGATATCTTTGCCGGAGGAAATGGTTACGATAGACCAGACTTCGGATAAAGTCATAACTGTTTATAGGGATTATACTTTTTCTTCATTAGGAACTGGAACATTTAAATCTGCGGCTATGGCAGAGGAAGGGGAAGATTTTACAACTTGGGAAGTAGAAGTTCAAAAAGCAGACCAGATATCATGGTATAAAGCTATGAACTTATATGAAAAAGGATATAACATTGTCTTCAAAGTTAATGAAGCCAATGAGGTCACTGTAGAATCTCAGCCGGCATGGAAGCACGCATCCTATGGAGAAGTTTTTGTTTCAGGAAAAGGTGCTTTGGAAGACGGAGTTATTACTGTGAAGCTGTCGCATGATGTACCCAATGTTGGTGGTTTTGGTGAATTTAAAGAAATACTTTACCTACCTGCTAAATAATTTAGATTTAAGATATGAGGAAAAGATGAAGCTTTCTCCTTAATTATCCAATAGATTATTACCCAAGTATACAAAATTAATGTATACTTGGGTAAATCTATATAGTAAATCGGTCTTTGGAAATTATCGATAAACATCTGTTAACTCAAATTCGATTACTATATAAATGTGCCTGTAAAGACATATATGTTAAATATTTAGTTACATATTTGGAAGGAACACAACAAACCACCATCAATCCTTATGAACTGATTGTAATTCCTGACGGGAAGTCAAATTCTGATTACACACGGAATCTTCCATCAGTTTTTTAATGTTCTTCCCAGCCAAAACTCAAAAAAACGATCATAGACCGGATATAGCATATTATGCCGTCAAACAGTTGATATATTTCAGATATAACATTTTTATTAATGTACTTCCCGCTTTTCTGGAAATGGTGTGTAACAAATTTTGTATATTCTTTCAGTCTGATAGATTGTTGATCCAAAATCATAGTACTTTGATAAAAAGCCAGAAGACTTATAAAAATTTCTCCCGTCATATGACATTGTGAACCTAAATATATAAAATGGGCATTGTACAATGTTATATATCGATGTTCAAAATGGCTTTAACGTTCTTTCTCGAATCGGATCTTGAGCAATAACTTGAAATTAGTCAATCGCCACTAGGCAGATTTTGTCTGCTTTTCCTAGATAGCTAAGTATTTCGTCCAAAGTAACAGACGTTTTTTGCTCTCTCCCATTTCTAAATTCCAATTTGGATCTCCTCTTTCATTATTTCATGCATTTTTTTCAAAAAGATTATAATCTTATTACAATACAATTATCATAATGAGATTTATCGCAATTAGACTTTTTTATCGTATAAAGTAATTCTGAGGTAGAACAAAAGTAGAAAAAAGGTTATCATAACTTTGTTTAAAGTAATTCCCGCAGAGTTAATAAATAGAATCGACAAATTTTAATCTTTTGATTATAAACACTTTATATATTTTGTTAGTTCCGCAAAGACTTTGGTAGTTTCCTTTATCGGAATGGCTAGTCAAGAGGTTTCTATTAAACAGAATGTTAGCATCATTTTAAAATCTGATACAGAGATGCTTGACGATGTAGTGGTTGTAGCTTATGGTACTGCGAAAAAGTCATCTTTTACAGGATCAGCGACTGCTGTTAGTGGAGAAAAAATAGCAAAAATGCAGGTTTCTTCAGTATCTAAAGCCTTGGAAGGTGCAGCAGCAGGTGTACAAGTAATCAATACCAGTGGGCAGCCTGGAGAAAATGCTAAAATAAGAATCCGTGGTATTGGCTCTTTTAGCGCATCATCGGCTCCTTTATACGTAGTTGATGGTATGCCTTATGACGAAGAGTCGGTTAATGCATTAAATCCTGCCGATATTGAAAGTATGTCTATATTAAAAGATGCTGCATCTGCAGCCCTTTATGGCTCACGTGCAGCAAATGGTGTTGTGATGATTACTACTAAAAAAGGTATGGTAGATAAATCCAAAGTTACTCTTGATGCACGCTGGGGAGTAAATACTCGTGGTGTTCCAGAATATGATATCATGAAAGATCAAAGAGAATACGTACTAACAGCCTGGAATACTTTAAAAAATCAATCTACAGGTGCAGAAGCTTCCGAAGAATTAATAGGTAGCATTGGATACAATCCATTCATCGGTGTAGCTAATAATGCCATGGTTTCAGCAGATGGCGTAGTTAGTTCTGCGGCTCTACGCCATAATGACGATTGGGCTGATGCCGCATTACATAATGGTATGCGTCAGGAATATAATTTGAGTCTGCAAGGTGGTAACGCTAAGACAACTCATTTTTTATCATTGGGATATTTGAAAGATGAAGGAATCTTAAGACATACTGACTTTGAACGTATTTCAGCACGTGCCAATATTAATCATACTGTAAATAAGTTTATTGATATCAATGGTAATTTGGCTTACGCAAGAGCGGAAAAAAATGCAGGCCAGTCACAAAATGCTAGTTTGTCTAATTACTCTAATGCTTTTATGTTCACTCAGCAAATCGCTCCTATTTATCCTGTATATGCGTATGACGAAAACGGAAATCGCATATATGACGAAGAAGGCAACACTGTTTATGATTTTGGTGATGGTACATACAGTACACGTATGGGCGGTTTCAGTAATCAAAATGTTGCAGCTAATTCTGGGTTGGATGTGCATCAGACTTTGAATGACAATTTTAATGGCCGTGGTACTATTAACATTAATATTATTGATGGTTTAAAAGCGACTGCTAACATTGGTTATGATTTAATGAATCAAATCCGTACAGATCACATGAATCAGTTATATGGGGATGCTGCTAATGTGAATGGTCGTACTTATAAATATAATCAACGTATTGAATCGTTTACAGCAAATCAACTTTTAACCTATAGTAAAGCATTTGGTCATCATAATATTGACATAATGGCTGGTCACGAATCTTATTCATATACACTGAAATATCAGTATACTCATAAATACAATTTTTATACTATTGGAAATCCTGAGTTCAACAATGCCATAACTATGAGTGATATGAATTCATATACACAAGAACATAGTATGGAAAGTTTCTTTGGTCGTGTAAACTATGATTTTGATAACAAATATTATCTATCTGCAAGTATTCGTTCAGATGAATCTTCCAAATTCCATCCTGATCACCGCCGTGGTACTTTTTGGTCTGTCGGAGGTTCTTGGAGATTAACACAGGAAGAGTTTTTGAAAGATGTGGAATGGTTGTCTAATCTTAAACTAAAAGCAAGTTATGGAACACAAGGTAATGATGGAATTCTTGATATAAATGGTTATGTAGTCTATCAACCATATCTGAAGCAATATTCTGTAACCAATAATAACGGAGATTTCTCTGTAGTCGAAACTTATCGTGGAAATAAAGATTTGACTTGGGAAAAAAGCAAAAATTTAAATATCGGTTTGGAAGCTGCTTTTCTTAATAACCGTTTGAAACTAGAAACTGAATATTTCTTGAAGAAGACTTCGGATATGTTGTACAATATGCCTTATCCTATTTCTTCTGGAATTTCTTACGTTCCAATGAACCTGTTGGATATGCAGAATAAGGGGATTGAATTTACTATTTCTGCCACCCCAATTCAAACAAAAGATTTTATATGGAATTTATCTTTTAACGGTACACATTATAGCAATAAGATTTTGAATCTTCCAGAAGACAAAAGAGAGAATGGAATTATTCATGGTACTGCTTCTTTGTTCCGCTTAATGGAAGGAGGGTCTATTTATGATCTTTATACCTATGAATACGCAGGTGTTAATCCAGAAACAGGAGCAGCACAATGGTATATGGATGAGAAAGATGCTAATGGCAAAGTGACTGGAAGGACCGTAACCGAAGACTATACTCAGGCAAGCAAATATGAATTAGGTTCTACTTTGCCCGATTTCCAAGGAGGTTTTTCAACTGATTTTGCATACAAAGGAATCGATCTTTCTATAGCTACAAACTTTCAAATTGGTGGAAAGATATATGACAGCATGTATTCTTCTTTCATGCATGCGGGAAGCAATATTGGCAGTAACTGGCACAAGGATATCTTGAATGCTTGGACTCCGGAAAATAAAAATACAAATGTGCCTATAATGGATGGTGCACAAAATAGTAATAGCCAATCTTCACGTTTCTTGATAAATGCATCATTCTTTAACATCCGTAACATTTCATTAGGATATACTTTTCCGAAAGAATGGATGAAAGCAATATCAGCAAGCAGTGCACGTATTTACGTATCTGCCGATAATGTAGCTTTATTCTCTAAACGTAAAGGTATGGACCCACGCCAATATGCTTATGGATATTCGGCTGCTAATTATTCTGCGATTCGTACTTTATCATTCGGCATTAATTTGAACTTTTAAAAGAATAAAATTATGAAATATACAAAATATTTAGCAATATTGGCTGCAGCGTTTATGATGGGATCTTGTAGCGATGACTTTTTGGACAAGGAACCTTCAGAAAATGCATCAGAAGACCAAATTAAAGATTTGCTTGATAAAGATCCTACAGCTATTCAAGCATATATTACAGGATATTACAAAAATATGTTTTCTCCGGAAGCACAGCAAAGTCATGATGATTTCGGATTAAAGGCATTTGAATTGGCTACAGACTTGATGGGAGATGATATGGCATATATGACTTCACACTTCTTCGTATATGATTATCTGCTTGACAACCGTGCTTCAAGTTATCGTCGTACGACCACTTATTGGCAAGAATTATATGCTGTAATCAGTGGTGCAAATGAAGTAATCAGCGGTCTGAAAGAACAAGCGGATAGCGGTGATGAGAGTGTTGAGAAGATGTTGGGACAAAGTTACACCATACGTGCTTACTGCTATTTTTGGTTAATAAACATGTACCAGCAACCTTATGAATGGAATAAAGATAAATTAGGTATTCCTATTTATACTGAATCTGAAACCAAATTGAATCGTGTTCCTGTAAGTGAGGTCTATGAACAGATATTAAGTGATATAGATAAAGGATATAATTATTTGAAAGGAAAAGGAATAGCCAAGAAAGATGAATTAAATGAATATGCAGCAGCTGCTATTTATGCAAACATTCTTTCATTTGTTAATGATTATCCCGATCAATGGAATGAAGTTGCTAAATACGCAAAATTGGCTATTGAAGGTGGCTCACTGATGAGTGAAAAAGAATTACTTTCCGGCTTTAATGACCTTTCTTTGAGTGAAGTGTTATGGGGGGCTGATATTAATGGTGAAACAAATACATTCTACGCTTCATTCATGAGTCAAGTTGATCCTTACGGCCCGGGATATGGTGGTAATTTAGGAAATTACAAAATGATTTCCAGTGATTTGTATGAAAAAATTTCAGATGATGACATTCGTAAAAAATGGTTTGGAGTTGATTTGGGAGAAACAAATACTCATTATAAAGTAAGACAATATGTGCAGCGCAAATTTATTGATATAGGTTCTACCGCGCCTGGTTTTACTCCTACAGGTGATACTTTTTGCTCTGACTATATTTATTTGCGTACTGGTGAAATGTATTTTGTAGCTGCAGAAGCATTATATAGGGCAGGGAAAGAAAATGAAGCCAAAACAATGCTGACTACGATTATGAAAACTCGTAATCCAAAATATGAAACATCCGCAACAAGTGATGCACTTTTACAAGAAATTGAACTTCAAAAGCGTATTGAAATGTGGGGTGAAGGTCGTCGTTTATTTGACATGAAACGTCGTAATGAAAGTTTGGATAGAACACATGCAATTAATCATAGTGCGATTGCTCCAAAGGAAGTCCCTGCAGGTAGTAAATTATTCATTTATCAAATCCCTGATAAGGAGTTAAATGCCAATAGTGAGATTACTGATAAAAACGAATAGCTAATAATAGGTCTATAATAAAAAAGATGCTTAGATTACTAGGCATCTTTTTTATGTTTAAGGTAGAATAAAAGTAGACATAAAATCAAATTATTTTTTTTATGTTATAATATATAGTTGATTTATAGTTTGTTATAATAGATGTAATATTGTATATCTACAAGAGAGCAGAATGCTAAATATTTGATTACTAGATGTTTTTTTGTATATTTTAGTTCCGCAAAGACTTTGGTGGTTTCCTTTATCGGAATGGCTACACAAGAAGTGCCAGTTAAAGCAAACTTGAATATTGTATTGAAGTCTGATACAGAACAGCTTGAAGAGGTAATGGTGGTGGCTTATGGTACAGCGAAAAAATCTGCATTTACAGGTTCGGCTGCTACTATAAAAAATGAAAAAATAGCGACGAGACAAACTTCAAATGTGACAAATGCTTTGGCGGGTCAAGTAGCCGGAGTACAAACTACAAGTAATAATGGTCAGCCGGGTAAAGATGCTGAGGTGCGTATTCGTGGTATTGGATCTATATCGGCTAGTAACAAGCCTTTGTATGTAGTAGATGGAGTTCCGTATGATGGTGAAATTTCTGCTATCAGTACTTCTGATATAGAATCAATGACAGTGTTGAAAGATGCTGCTTCTAACGCTCTGTATGGTGCACGTGGTGCCAATGGTGTAATCTTGATTACTACCAAGCGTGGTAAGAGTGGGGAAGCCCGTGTTACTTTTGACGCTAAATGGGGTGTAAATAAACGTGGAGTACCTAATTATGAAACAATTACGGATCCGGCTACATTCTATGAATTAAACTATTCTTCTATTTATAATGCCGATTTGAAAGGATATGCGGCAGCCGGAGATTTGGCTAAAGCTAATGCGTACGCTAATCAAGAGATGCTTTCTTCTAAATATTTGGGATATCAAGTGTATTCCATTCCTCAAGGACAGCAACTGATCGGTATGAATGGCAAATTGAATCCTAATGCGACATTAGGTTATTCTGATGGTACATATTATTATACTCCGGATAATTGGTCGGATGAAATTTTTGAAAATAACCTGCGTCAAGAGTATAATTTAAGTATCAGCGGTGCGACTGAAAAAATGAATTATTATATGTCGGCCGGCTATTTGGATGATAAGGGAATTGTTCCTAACTCTGGTTTCCAACGTTATTCTGCACGTTTGAAAGCTGACTATCAAGTGAAGCCTTGGCTGAAGATGGGAGGAAATGTATCATTTACTCATTATGATAGCCGTGAACAGGATACTGCGGGTGGTACATCAAATGCAAACATCTTTTATGCATCAAATATTATGGGAGCCATTTATCCTATGTATGTTCGTGATGCACAGGGCAATATTATGGTAGATAATCGAGGTTTCCTTCGTTATGATTATGGAAAGCCAGGACAAGATTCAAATGGTAGCCGTAATACGATTCCTAATGCAAATCCGTTGGCAAGTTATATGCTGGATAAAATGAAATATTCGGGTGATGTGGTTAGTGGAAAATGGTCTGCTGATATTGATATTTGGAATGGAATCAAGGCAAAAGTGAATATAGGTGTTGATGTAAATAATGTGCGTGCTACAGAGATGGTTAACCCCTTCTACGGACAGTATTCTGAAACTAGCGGAGTCGGAGGTTTGATCAGTGTAGCTAGTGAGCGTACATTTAGTGTAAATCAGCAGTATTTGTTGACATACAACAAAACATTTAATGATGTTCATAATGTGGATATTTTGGCCGGACATGAAAGTTATGACTATAAATATCAATATTTGTACGGACAACGTGAGAAATTATATGATCCAAATGTTCCTGAATTAGGCAATGGTATTATGAACCAGAGCAATAATTCATATTCTCGTAATTATGCAACAGAAGGATGGCTGTTCCGTGCGCAATATGACTATGATGGACGGTATTTTGTTTCAGCTTCTTTCCGTCGTGATGCTTCTTCTTGTTTTCACCCGGATAATCGTTGGGGTAACTTCTGGTCTGTAGGAGCAGGATGGTTGTTAAGCAAAGAGAAATTCTTGGAAAACCAGTCTTGGATTGATATGTTGAAATTTAAAATCAGCTATGGTTTGCAAGGTAATGATAACTTGATGTTCCAAGGTGGTTTGTACCGTAACTACTATCCGTATCAAGACCAGTATACATTGGCAAACAGTAATGGTGATTTTTCAACTTCTCTATATTATAAAGGTAATAAGGAAATTACTTGGGAAACTTCACACAGCTTTAATACTGGATTTGATTTTGCTTTTTGGGGTGGTAAGTTAGGTGGTTCTGTTGAGTACTTCTCACGTAAAACAACCGATATGCTTTATTTCAAACCGGTAGCAGCTTCAATGGGTTATTCCCGTTTCCCCGAGAATGTGGGTTCAATGGTAAACCGTGGGGTTGAATTGGATTTGTATTCCAATATAATTGAAAACAAGAACCTTTCCTGGAATGTAAATTTTAATCTTACACATTTCAAGAATAAAGTCTTGGAATTATCTCCTGAGCTGAATGGGCAATTGATTGACGGTGCCCGGATTTATCGTGAAGATGAGTCTATGTACCAGCTTTATTTACCTAAATATGTAGGTGTGGATTCTGAAACAGGAGAGAGCCTGTGGGCGCTGGTGACTCCGGATGAGAATGGTAATACAGTTACGAAATCTTATTCTGTCGCTTCTGAAAACAGATTCGCATCAGGTGACATTTTACCTAAAGTTTATGGTGGTTTTGGAACAAGTGTCACAGCCTATGGCTTTGATCTCTCTGTTTCGTTTGCATATCAGCTTGGTGGACGTATTCTGGACTATACTTATCAAGGATTAATGGATGTGGCAGCCACGGGTAGTGCTTTGCATAAAGATATGTTAAAAGCATGGACTCCTGAAAATAAAAATACGGATGTTCCTCGTATGAATATTAATGACCAATATACGAACAGATTAACAGATCGTTTCTTGACTAGTTCGGATTATTTAAGCTTGCAGAATATTACATTGGGTTATACTTTGCCGAAGAGTCTGACACGTAAAATGCAGATTGACAGTGTCCGTGTATTCTTTGTTGCAGATAATGTGGCTTTGCTGACAGCTCGCAAAGGGTTGGACCCACGTCAAGGTTATGTGGCTGCTGACAATGTATATTCACCTATCCGCACAATTTCCGGAGGTATATCTTTAAATTTCTAATTTAGCAACCCATTTTTAAGAATATGAAATTGTCAAATAAATATATAGCATTTGCAGGTGTCGCTTTATTAATGGCATCTTGCGATTTGGATAAATTTCCTGAAGGAGATTACATATCTGAAGAACAGAAAGAAGATATAATCAATGGCAGACCCAATTTGATAACTGCTGAAGTGAACGCCATGGCAGCCAAATTAAATACTTTTGGTACGATTTCAGATGATGCCACTACTTATCATAATGACTATGGAATTCCTGCCGTGTTTATGATACTGGAATCAGGAGGACAGGACTTGGTTGCATTGGTTAATGGATATAACTGGTTTAGAACATCTCAAAATTATAGCGACAGGGTATACGATAGTTCAAGCGATGAATTGATTTGGAAAACGTTCTATAATCACTTGAAAGCTGCAAACAATGTGCTGAAATTGATAGCGGCAGATACGGAAGATTCTTCTTTGAAGGTTTATCGTGGCCAAGCTTTAGCTGCTCGTGCTTATGACTATCTGAACTTGGTTCAAATTTATCAGTTTACTTATGCAGGTCATGAAAATAGTCTGGCAGTACCTATTGTTACAGAAACAATGACTGATGAAGATATGCAGAATAATCCGCGTGCAACTGTACAGCAGGTGTATGACCAGATTATGAGTGACTTGAATACGGCTGCTGATTTATTGACCGGGTATGATAATGGCTCAAACAAAGATCAGATTGACGAGGCGGTAGTTTACGGATTGCGTGCTCGTGCCAATCTGTTAATGCAAAAATGGGCGGATGCAGCTAAAGATGCAGAACGTGCCATTGCTGGCGGTACACCTCAGACTTTAGCCCAGGTATCTACTCCTACCTTTAATTCAGCATCGGCAAGTTCATGGTTATGGGGAGTGATGATTACGCCTGATAATGATGTTGTCCAGACAGGTATTATCAACTGGCCTTCGCACTTGTGCTCTTTTACCGGGAACGGTTATACTTCAGGAGTGCCTGATGGATATAGAAAGGTGAATTCTGCATTATATGATTTAATACCCGAAACAGATATCCGTAAACAATGGTTCTTGTCTCCGGATAATAAATCTTCATTGATTGATAATGAGCAGATTGAGGGTACTTCCATCGTTGAATATTTTGGTTTGACTCCGTATGTAAATACAAAGTTCGGAGCTTATCAAAGTATATTTGGTAACACAACCAATGCGTCAGACTGGCCTTTGATGCGTGTTGAAGAAATGTATCTGATAAAGGCTGAGGCAGAAGCCATGGGTGGTAATCTGAGTGGCGGAAAGAGTACATTGGAAAATTTTGTACGGACATATCGGGATCCTTCTTTTACAAGTAAAGCTAATTCAGCACAGGATTTTCAGGATGAGGTTTGGTTGCAGCGTCGTATGGAACTTTGGGGAGAAGGTTTCTCACTGTTCGATATCCTACGCTTGAAAAAGCCGGTGGTTCGTAAGAATACGAATTATGACCCGTCTGTACAATATAATTCAGCAGCAGAAGCGCAGATCCTGATCTATCGGATTCCGCAATGTGAAATGGAAACCAATTCCGGAATCAGTGACACTGATAACAATCCGGCTGCTCCACAACCACAACTATAGGGAATAACTGTAATAAAAAAGAGGATGACGTTCAACGTTCATCCTCTTTTTTTGTTATATTTGTCGCGAACTTATTTAGATTGATAGATAAATGAAAGAATTTGTAATTTCTGAAGCACAGGTTGAAACTGCCATCTTAGTTGGTTTGATTACTCAGACACAAGATGAGCGTAAGACCAAGGAGTATTTGGATGAGTTGGAGTTCTTGGCCGAAACGGCCGGAGCAACAGTGGTGAAAAGGTTTACTCAGAAACTGCCTGCTGCCAATTCCGTGACTTATGTCGGTAGAGGAAAGCTGGAAGAAATCAAGGAATATATTCATCAGGAAGAGGAAAATGAGCGTGAAGTCGGAATGGTGATTTTTGATGATGAACTTTCTGCCAAGCAGATACGTAATATAGAAGCTGAACTGAAAGTGAAGATTTTGGACCGTACTTCGCTGATTCTGGATATTTTTGCCATGCGGGCTCAAACTGCAAATGCTAAAACACAAGTGGAGTTGGCCCAATATAAGTATATGCTGCCTCGTCTGCAACGTTTGTGGACTCACTTGGAGCGTCAGGGAGGTGGATCCGGTGCCGGTGGAGGTAAAGGCTCTGTGGGATTACGTGGGCCGGGTGAAACTCAGTTGGAAATGGACCGTCGTATCATTTTGAATCGTATGTCATTGTTGAAAGAACGGTTGGCTGAAATTGATAAACAGAAGTCCACTCAACGTAAAAACCGTGGGCGTATGATACGTGTAGCTTTGGTAGGGTATACCAATGTGGGAAAATCTACTTTAATGAATTTGCTTTCAAAAAGCGAGGTCTTTGCTGAAAATAAACTTTTTGCAACATTGGACACCACAGTACGCAAAGTGATTATTGAGAATCTGCCATTTCTGCTTACAGATACCGTAGGATTTATCCGTAAATTACCAACGGATTTGGTTGATTCCTTTAAATCAACCTTGGACGAAGTGCGTGAAGCAGATCTGCTGATTCATGTGGTGGATATTTCTCATCCGGATTTTGAGGAACAAATTTCTGTGGTTGATAAAACGATTGCTGACTTGGGGGCAGGTGGAAAGCCTACCATGATTGTTTTTAACAAGATAGATGCTTATACCTATATAGAGAAAGCAGAGGATGATTTGACTCCTAAAACCAGGGAGAATATTACATTGGAAGAACTGATGAAGACATGGATGGCAAAATTGAATGATAATTGTATCTTCATTTCTGCCAGAGAGAAAATAAATATGGATGAATTGAAGACTATTATATATAATAAGGTGCGCGAGCTACACGTACAGAAGTATCCTTATAACGATTTTCTTTATCAAACCTATGATGAAGAATAAATACATATAGAAGATGAAAACTTATCGTTCACTTACACAAGAAGAAATACAACAATTAAAAGAGAGATCATGCACTGCGGTTGATTGGGATGAAATTGAAGTAGTAGAGAACTTTAAGACGGACTATATTTATCATACCCGTTTTTCCGGAAAGGTCAGATTGGGGGTCTTTGAAGATGAGTTTACGTTGGCAGGTGGTATGCGTAAACATTCCGGATTGTATCATGCGACCTTGCATAATGTAACGGTGGGCGATAATTGTTGTATTGAGAATATAAAGAACTATATAGCCAACTATATCATTGGGGATTATGCATTTATAGAGAATGTAGATATCATTCTGGTAGATGGCCGGAGCAAGTTTGGGAATGGCGTTGAAGTAGCTGTATTGAATGAAACGGGTGGACGTGAAGTGCCTATTCATGATCGTCTGTCAGCGCATCAGGCCTATATTCTGGCATTATACCGTCATCGTCCTGAATTGATTTGCCGGATGAAAGCCATTATTGACCGGTATGCTGAAGAGAATGCTTCGGATACAGGTACTATTGGCCACCATGTTACCATTGTTGATGCGGGATATATAAAGAATGTACGAATAGGTGATTATTGTAAGATAGAAGGGGCGGGACGATTGAAAAACGGTAGCTTGAACAGTAATGAGCAAGCGCCTATTCATATCGGCTATGGAGTGGTATGCGATGATTTTATTATATCAAGCGGCTCCAATGTGGAAGATGGAACTATGTTGACCCGTTGCTTTATCAGCCAGGCATGTCATTTGGGACATAACTATTCTGCATCCGATTCTTTGTTTTTCAGTAATTGTCAAGAAGAGAACGGTGAGGCATGTGCCATTTTTGCCGGACCCTTTACGGTGACTCATCATAAGTCTACTTTGCTGATTGCCGGAATGTTCTCTTTTATGAATGCGGGTTCCGGCTCTAATCAAAGCAACCATATGTATAAGTTAGGTCCGATTCATCAGGGGGCTATGGAGCGTGGGGCGAAGACTACTTCCGATTCTTATATTTTATGGCCCGCACGTGTAGGTGCATTTTCTTTGGTTATGGGGCGTCATGTGAATCATGCCGATACTTCTAATCTGCCTTTTTCTTATCTGATAGAGCAGCAAAATACCACTTATCTGGTGCCAGGGGTGAATTTGCGGAGTGTAGGTACGATTCGGGATGCTCAAAAGTGGCCTAAACGTGACAAACGTAAAGATCCGAACCGTTTGGATCAGATTAATTATAACCTGTTGAGTCCCTATACTATTCAGAAAATGATGAAAGGGCGTAGTATTCTGAAAGAATTACGTAAAGTATCCGGAGAAACTTCAGAAACTTACTCTTACCAAAGTGCGAAAATTAAGAATTCTTCTTTAAATAATGGCATTCGTTTTTATGAAACGGCTATTCATAAATTTTTGGGTAATTCATTAATCAAGCGTTTGGAGGAGGTTCGTTTTAGCAGTGATGAGGAAATCCGTGCCCGGTTGATTCCTGATACAGAGATAGGGACAGGAGAATGGGTGGATATTTCCGGATTGATCGCTCCTAAAAGTGAAATAGAGAAGTTGATGGCAGATATAGAATCTGGAATCCTGACTAATGTGGATCAGATTCATGACCGTTTTGTTGAGATGCATCGTAATTATTATACATACGAGTGGACATGGGCGTATGGGAAGATGCTTGAGTTTTATAATCTGCGTTCCGATGAAATAACGGCAAAGGATGTTATTGCTATCGTGAAGAAGTGGCAGGAGGCTGTTGTCGGATTGGATAAAATGGTCTATGCCGATGCGAAAAAGGAATTTTCTTTGTCTGCTATGACGGGGTTCGGTGCAGATGGATCACGTGAAGAAATGGAGCAGGATTTTGAACAGGTGCGTGGGGTATTTGAAAGTAATCCGTTTGTGACAGCGGTATTGCAGCATATTAAAGCGAAAACAGCGTTGGGTAACGAGTTGATAGAACGGATTGCTTCTATATGATATTTTTGATGAGAGTATCCAGACTAAGATGAACCTTCGGAAAAGTTACAGATGGTAGTTACATATAAAAAGAGCCGTATGAATGCTGGAGTAGTCATACGGCTCTTGCTATTGGATGACATTTGAGCTTGTTTGGATACTCCCTTTTTATTTTTTTACCACAGGTAGTATAACTCTGCTTGCAGCTCCTTGCTGATGATAAATTTTGATCTTTTGTTTCATCACAAAATCTTCTACCGTACAATGATAGGTATCAATAAACCTTTGTGGATTGCGGTCAATAATGGGGAACCAGGAACTTTGAATTTGAATCATCAGTCTGTGTCCCGGCAGGAATGTGTGTGCCACATCATACAGTGTGTAATTAACCGGAGTTATTTCTTCCGGTTTGAAAGGCAGGGGATTGTCGAATCCCTTACGGAAGCGTCCTCTGAATAATTCGCCACGAATCATCAGCTGGTACCCACTCATTGGGTAGTCACTCTTTAAATAACTGCGTGCAGTTTTGGAATATTCAAATTTTTCAGGATATACATCAATTACTTTCACCATAAAATCAGCGTCAGTACTACTGATGGCAGTCATTAATTCCACTTCTATAGGACCGACCAATGTTAATGTATCACATAGCGGCTCCGTCATGAAAGTAATGACATCGGGACGTGAAGTAGCAAAGCGTTGGTCATCTACCATGAATTCTTTTGTCCGGTAAGTGGTAGGGTTTGCCGTATAGGGTACCGGACGTGACATATCTGAAATATATTCTGAATAAGACTCTTGTTCTGCCGGTGCTTGTGTGGATACTGATCCGTTCTTATGTATATAATAAGGTGTACCGGCAGTCTTTTGTACAGGCCATTCGTTGTATGTTTTCCATTCGTTTTCACCTGTATGGAATATATTTACTTTATGCTTGGGCTTTTCTCCCTTTCCTTCCAGGAAATATCGGGAAAAAGGATATTCTATTTTGTCCATGTAATAAGCCGAAGTGCTTTTACCGAAATACAGATTACCGAAACCTTGGAATCCGCGTACTGTCCATGCTCCATGCCACCAAGGACCGAATGTCAGATATAAATCTGTGTCCGGTGATTGCTCTTTGATGGCTTTATAAAGATTCCAGGCTCCGTAACAGTCTTCGGAGTCATACAGTCCACCTACCACCAATATGGCTGGCTTCAAGTTATAACAGGAGGTGCGTGCATCGCGCTCTTTCCAGAAATCATCGAAATCAGGATGGTTTTTGATATCATTCCACAATGTCTGTGTGGTATCACGTACCAGGTCGTCTACATTCTTAAAGGTACCGAGTGCCAGAAAATCTGTGTAAACATCATTCTTTACAATTTGGTTCATCACTCCTTTTCCCATGTGGCGTCCTTCCAGTCTGGGAAGGAAATTAGTGGTTTGCAGCAAGGTGAAGGCTCCGTTGTGATGACGGTCATCTCCACGGAACCAGTCGGTGACGGGAGCTTGCGGAGAAACAGCTTTCAAAGCCGGATGATTGGAGGAGGCTGTCATAGTGGCATAGAAACCATCATAACTGATTCCCCATGTTCCTACATTTCCGTTATTATATGTGTTGTGAATCAACCATTCTATGGTATCGTATGTGTCCGTAGCTTCGTCTATATTCTTTTTATCTTTCTTACCCTTTTTGTTTTTGTTGAGAGGGCGTACTTGGATAAATATTCCTTCACTCTTATGTCGTCCACGTACATCTTGGAAGACGATAATATATCGGTGCTCTATATAGTTTTTCAGATTAGTTCTGAAATGACGGTCAAATCCTTCTCCGTATGGGGAACAAGAGTAAGGGCTGCGGTGCATCAGGATAGGATGCTGCCTGCTGTTGTCTTTCGGTTCGTAGACAGCGGTGTAAAGCTTGATTCCGTCACGCATGGGAATCATGACTTCCCGTTTTGTGTAGATTTCCTTCAGTTTGAGTTCGATACTGTCCGGTTGGTTTTTTGCTTGGGTTTGTGTCCATCCTCGAGGGATGAGAAAGCATAACAGTAATGAAGTAATAAATAAGAATTTGCCTAATCTTTTCATGTATAATGTGATGTTATTTTAATGAGTTGGCAAAGGTAAGGACATTCCTTGAAAGTTTTCACGCTAATTAAGGAAAAATTTCGATAATAGTTACTACCTTTGTCACACTAATAACTTTTAACTAAAATAAGTATCAATATGGCAACACCTCCGTTCCATTATCAGCACATGTTCCCGTTGGGACCTGATAAAACCGAGTATTATTTGCTGACTAAAGATTATGTGTCAGTAAGTGAGTTTGAAGGAAAACCTATCTTGAAGATTGAAAAAGA
>ENA-USYR01000466-USYR01000466.1-human-gut-metagenome-genome-assembly--contig:-NODE-466-length-21978-cov-8.378978_pt1 | contig 21978 bp, 21 predicted proteins | sample MGYA00250064_ERZ773510 | MGnify/ENA primary metagenome ERZ773510 (study PRJEB29103, sample SAMN06112082) | human gut metagenome | biome: human gut; feature: ankylosing spondylitis patient; material... | reverse complement strand
AGCTGCTGAACTGATTGTGAGCGGTACCCGGATTTCTGAAGTGGCAGCGCAGGTAGGCCGTGCAGAAATATCTCTCTGAAAAATGGAATATGCCGAAAAAAGAAGATGTGGTATCGGAGATTATTGAAAAGGCTGCGCCTGTGCTGGACAACAGCGCACAGGACTATTCGGATGTGCCTGTCTACTATGAGCCGTTCAGCTATGCCAAAGAAAATGACGAGGTGGATTTATACCGCACTTCCTATCGGCTGAACAGCGAGTGCAAGCAGGCAATCCATGAAGCGATTGCGGACAACTATGATGGGATGTACCTTGGCGATGGCGCAGTCGATCAGGTGGTGCGGCAGTACGGTATGGAGCGTGTGGGGTACATTCTGGCAAATACTCTGCACCATAAAAGCTACGATGGCCGCTTTTCTCACAGCAATAAAGAATGGTCAGAGAAGGTCAGCACCCCGGAGCATAATGCAGACCGCATGACCTTCCGCACGGATTGGGTGGTTGACAGCCACCCGGCTATTCTGGATGGCTTTGTAACAATGTTCAGAAAAGAACTGGAAGCGCAGCGAGAACAGGAACAGCCTTTCGTAAAGCAGTTCTATGTGGTCGAAAATTTGCAGGCCGCGCCTTTGAAAATTGAGCGAAGATATTCCTTTGCTGGCACGTCATTTTGCCGACCGTCAGGCGGTAACCAACGGATTGCCGTGTAGAATGGATGGCACTTAGAACAGATTTCTACATGGATTTCTTCCTTTGTTGAACCTGTTACGAACTCGTTACCGCAGTTACAAACAACCTTTGCCTGATAGTAATCTGGATGGATTCCTTCTCTCATGATTTCACCTCTTTACAAATTATTAAGTATTACAATTGTGAATTCCGCCTTAGGTTCCCTTTCTAGCCCGATGGGATCTATGCGCATTAGACACAATGACCTCTTTATCTGTCATAAACAGCTTTCATATTGTATCACGATGTGACATGTTATGCAAGCATTTTTTCAAAAAGTTCTAAAAAGAAAATATACTTTAAATATAATGGTTCTTAATTACAGTTCTTACCAGCTCTTCGTTATTCTTAGTCTTAACAAAAAGGTCAAGAATTCTTTCTGCTGCCTCATCTGTCTTTAAGCCATTAAGCGCTTTCCTCATAATATCCACAGCTTCCTGTTCTTCTTTATTAAGAAGCAGATCCTCTCGTCTTGTACTTGACTTTGCTATATCAATGGCAGGGAATACTCTCTTTTCTGAAAGCTTTCTGTCAAGAACAAGTTCCATATTACCAGTTCCCTTGAACTCCTCGAATACTACATCATCCATCTTGCTTCCTGTCTCAACAAGAGCTGTTGCAAGAATTGTAAGACTTCCGCCTTCACGCATATTTCTTGCTGCACCGAAGAATCTCTTAGGCATGTGAAGTGCTGCCGGATCAAGACCACCTGAAAGTGTACGTCCACTTGCCTGGACTGTGAGGTTATATGCTCTTGCAAGTCTTGTGATACTGTCAAGAAGGATTATTACATCCGTCTTCTGTTCAACAAGCCTCTTGGCTCTTTCTATAACCATCTCTGATACTCTCTTATGTCTTTCTGGAAGCTCGTCAAATGTTGAATAAATAACCTCTACATTATCTCCTACAATTGACTCCTTGATATCTGTTACTTCCTCAGGTCTTTCATCAATAAGAAGAATCATAAGATGCATTTCAGGATTATTCTTAGTTACTGCATTGGCAATCTGCTTAAGAAGCGTTGTCTTACCTGACTTAGGCTGTGAAACAATCATTCCTCTCTGACCTTTTCCTATAGGGGATATAAGGTCAACCATTCTCATTGCCACTGTAGTTGAATTCTTTTCAAGATGTATTCTTTCATTAGGAAAGATTGGTGTAAGACTTTCAAATGCCGGTCTTCTCTGTGCAACAGAAGGATCCTTTCCATTAACGCTTTCAAGATACATGAGTGCTGAGAACTTCTCACCTGATGCTTTCATTCTCTTAGGTCCCTGAATAATATCACCCGTCTTTAAGTTAAACTTCCTTATCTGTGATGGAGAAACATATACATCATTCTCTCCCGGAAGGAAATTCTCACATCTTATAAATCCATAACCTTCTGACAGAACCTCAAGAATACCATCTGCCATAGGCATATCCTGTTCCTGCTTTGGCTGTTCCTGTCCTCTCTGTGACTGTGCATGATAATTTTCCTTGTGTTCTTCCTTGACATACTGTTCAGACTTCTGATGTGAATATTCTGATGTCTTATGAGTATTCTGTACATCTGCTTCGTCTTCTGCAACAACACTGGCAACCTCTGCAGGCTCATTCTTTTCCTCGCCTTCTGCCGCTGCGATAATTGCCTCTATAAGTTCGCTCTTTCTCATTGCTGAGATATTCTTAATATTCTTGTCCTTTGCAAATTCACGCAATACACTAACTGACAATGTTTCTAACTTTGCCTTCATATAATCCACCTCTGTATTCATCTAAAAAATCAATAGGGAAAATGATGCAGAAAACGCATCAAAGATATAATAATTATACAACACATTATTCTAAAAGAAAAGACTAAAAATGCTTTTTTTAGTCAATGCAATATGTTATTATATATAATGCTGTTATAAGCACTATTTATTGAAAGGAAGATTAGATATTATGACTAATGCAGAGAAAGCCTTACAGCTCCATGAAGAGTGGAATGGTAAATTTGAAACAACTCCTAAAATGAAGATTCAGACAAGAGAAGATCTTGCACTTGCTTATACACCTGGTGTAGCAGAACCTTGCAAGGTTATTGCCAAGGATAAGGAGGCAGCTTACAAGTACACAATCAAATCCAACACTATCGCTGTCGTATCTGACGGAAGTGCCGTACTTGGACTCGGTAATATCGGTGCTCACGCCGCTATGCCTGTTATGGAAGGAAAAGCTGTTCTTTTCAAAGAATTCGGTAACGTTAATGCCGTACCTATCTGCCTTGATACACAAGACACTGAAGAAATCATTAAAACAGTAGTTAATATTGCACCTGCATTTGGCGGTATCAATCTTGAAGATATATCAGCTCCAAGATGTTTTGAAATTGAGACAAGACTTAAGGAAATTCTTGATATTCCTGTATTCCATGATGACCAGCATGGTACTGCTATTGTTGTTTTAGCAGGTATCATTAACGGACTTAAGGTAACAGGCAAGACCAAGGAAGATTGTCAGGTTGTAGTTAACGGTGCCGGTTCTGCCGGAGTTGCTATTACAAAGCTTCTTCTTACATATGGTTTCAAGCATGTTACAATGTGTGATAAGTCAGGTATCCTTTCTAAGACTTCTGAAGGTCTTAACTGGATGCAGCAGTCAATGATGGAAGTAACTAACCTTGAGAACAAGACTGGTTCTTTAGCTGATGCACTCCGTGGTGCAGATATATTTGTCGGAGTTTCTGCTCCTAACATCGTTACAGCTGACATGGTTAAGACAATGAATAAAGATGCCATTATATTTGCAATGGCTAACCCTGTTCCGGAGATTATGCCTGATGTTGCCAAGGCAGCAGGTGCAAGAGTTGTTGGTACAGGACGTTCTGATTTCCCTAACCAGGTTAATAATGTTATCGCTTTCCCTGGTATCTTCAAGGGTGCTCTTGAAGGCCGTGCAAGACAGATAACTGAAGATATGAAGCTTGCGGCTGCACTTGCAATCGCTAACCTTGTTCCAGATGATGAAGTAAGTGATGTCAATATTCTTCCGGAAGCATTTGATCCAAGAGTTGCTGATGTTGTAAGCAAGGCTGTAATCGACCATATTGAGAAGTAATTATGCTTCCATATTATTATTCTGTAAGTGAATATCTTAAAGACACTTATAGTAAGAAATTATACAAATTAAGTCTTTCCGGAAACATGACCTGTCCTAACAGAGATGGAACTCTCGGTACAAGAGGCTGTATATTCTGCAGTGGCCATGGTTCCGGAGATTTTGCCGTTAATGATATTGACAAAGCAAAAGAAATAGTATCTAATAAATATTCTGGCAGTGAATATATTGCTTATTTTCAATCTTTCACCAATACATATGCAGATGTTAACTATCTGCGTAATCTGTTTATGCCAGTAATAAAAAGAGATGATATAAAAATTCTGTCCATTGCAACACGTCCTGACTGTCTCGGCGATGATATACTTGACCTTCTTGACGAACTTAATCACATAAAGCCGGTGTGGATTGAATTAGGGCTGCAGACGATCAACAATTCAACTGCTGATTATATCCGCAGAGGATACAGCCTGCCAGTATACGATAACGCAGTAAATAATCTGCTTTCAATTGGAATTGCACCTATTGTACATATGATTATCGGGCTTCCGGGTGAAACAATCAGTGATTACACTGCTACTGCTAGGTATATTGCGCAAAGCGGTGCATCGGGAATCAAGATATCTTTGTTACACATTTTAAAAGACACGGACCTTTATGCTGAATATTGTACTGGATTATTTAAAGCTATGACTATAGAAGATTATCTTGCTGCTATTGGAGCAATTCTTCCTGTATTACCTGAAAATATGGTAATACACAGACTTACAGGGGATGGACCTAAGAATATTCTTGCAGCGCCATTATGGACTGCTGATAAAAAGAGAGTGCTTAACACTCTGCATCATTACCTCAAAGAAAATAAGATTTATCAAGGAAAATATTTATGAACACCGATTCTACTACATTATACAAATTAATGATTTTATATATGCTGAACAAAGTCAATTTCCCTTTGTCCAATACACAGCTGTCTTCTTTTATGCTGGACAAGCAATATACTGATTATTTTACATTTCAGAAAACTATCAGTTCACTGGTTGAAGATGGATTTATAAGAGGTACTACTCATCAGAGCAGCACACATTATACTTTAACCAAAGAAGGCGAAGAAACTATTGCTTTCTTCTATACAAAAATATCATCAGCTATCAGGGATGATATAGAAACTTATCTTGCTGATAATAAGTATGAATTAAAGAATCAGGCTGGAACAGTAACAGACTGTTACAAGCTTCCTAACGGAAACTACATTGCACACTGTCAGGTAAAAGAAGGGGATACAACTCTGATTGAACTTAATCTCAATGTCCCAATTGAGGAACAGGCTGAAATAATATGTGCAAGATGGCGCGAAAACAGTCAGGAATTATACGATTATATCATTCATAAACTTATGTAAAAAAGCGTTCTGCTGGTAATCATCCAGTCAGAACGCTTTTTATTATTCTTCTACAATTGTATCACTTTCAGAATCAGTCTCATTTTCTTCCTGTGGCAATACATATGAATCTACAAGCTGCCATAATTCTTTAAGCCCCTGCTTGGTCTGTGATGAAAAAGGTATAAGAATATCTTCTTCTCTCAATCCAAGTCCTGTTCTTACCGCTTTTACCTGCTTGCTTATCTGGCTTCTCTTAATCTTATCCAGCTTGGTTGCTACAATTACAGGTCTGAAACCATTATTTACAATCCAGTCGTACATCATTCGGTCGTTATCTGATGGGTCATGACGGATATCAATCAATAAGAACACCTGCTTTAGCTGGCTGCTCTTTCTTAAATACTTCTCAATCATCTTGCCCCATTTCGCCTTAACAGAAGCACTTACGCTTGCATATCCATACCCCGGAAGATCAACTAAATACATGCTGTCATTAATGTTATAGAAGTTAATTGTCTGTGTCTTACCCGGCTGTGACGATGTTCTTGCATATGACCTTCTGTTCATTAATGCATTGATAAGTGAAGATTTACCCACATTTGACTTGCCTGCAAATGCAACTTCTGGAAATGCTGTTTCAGGAAGTGTGCTTGTGACCCCGACTACTATATCCAGATTAACTTTTTTAACAACCATATACTTCTCCTTTCATTTAATGCATTAATGCCTGATTAAAGACATCCATTGCCGTATTAACATATATTATATTCATTCCTTCAGTTATCTCAGCGTCAAGTTCTTCAACATCCGACCTGTTATCCTGTGGAACAAAAACATTTGTTATGCCTGCTGTCTTGCTTGCAAGCAGTTTTTCTTTAAGACCGCCAATAGGAAGCACTTTACCTCTTAAAGTAAGCTCTCCTGTCATTGCGACATCTGCTCTTACCGGAATACCTGTAACTGCTGACAATACTGCTGTTGCCATTGTAACACCGGCAGAAGGTCCGTCTTTTGGAGTTGCGCCCTCTGGAATGTGAAGATGGAATGCATGCTTCTGGAAATATTCTGCATCCACCTTGTATCTGCCTTTTTCCGTAACAGACCTGATATAAGAAACTGCTATGCTGGCTGATTCTTTCATTACATCACCCATATTGCCTGTAAGCTTGAATTCACCTTTACCCGGCATTGTTATAACCTCTATCTCAAGGGTATCTCCACCTGCCTGTGTCCATGCAAGACCTCTTACAATACCAATTTCGCCCTTTGGATTCTTCTTATCCGGTCTGTATTTAACTTTTCCAAGATAATCAGTAATATTCTTATCTGATATATTAACTGTTTTCTTTACTGACTTATCTCTCGTTCCATCAGGTGTGAATACGCCTGCTTTATACAGCTCGCTCACTACTTTTCTTACAATCTTTGCTATCTGTCTTTCAAGTCCTCGCACACCTGCTTCTCTTGTATACGAATTAATAATTGTTCTTATAACCTTATCCGTGAACTTAACATCAGATACAAGCAATCCGTTTTCTTTAATCTGTTTCTTAATAAGATGTTCCTTTGCAATATGAAACTTCTCATTAGCTGTGTATGAGCCGACCTCTATAACTTCCATTCTGTCAAGCAGAGGACGGCTTATCTTAGATAAATCATTAGCTGTTGCAATAAAAAGCACATTTGACAAATCAACAGGCATTTCAATATAGTGGTCAACAAAATTAACATTCTGCTCGCTGTCTAATACTTCAAGAAGTGCAGCTGATGTGTCACCCTTATAATCACTGCTTATCTTGTCTATCTCATCAAGAAGCACAAGCGGATTATTAACCTTCGCGCTCTTAAGCCCCTCAATAATTCTTCCCGGCATAGCGCCGATGTAAGTTTTCCTGTGTCCTCTTATCTCAGCCTCATCTCTTACACCGCCAAGGCAGATTCTCACGTACTCTTTTCCAAGTGCCTTTGCAACTGATCTTGCTATAGATGTTTTACCTGTTCCCGGAGGTCCGGTAAGACATATAATAGGTGCTTTTCCACTGCTTGTAATATTTCGTACAGCAAGTGACTCAAGTATTCTCTCCTTGATATCCTTCATTCCGTAATGGTCTGAATCAAGCACCTTTGCAGCATTATCTATATCTTTATTATCCTCAGTTGATACATTCCATGGAAGTTCAAGGCATGTCTCTATATATGTTCTCTCAACATTTGCCTCTGAATTATTGCCTGCAAGCGATTTCAGCCTCTTGATTTCCTTGTTAAGCTTATCCTTTACATACTGAGGTGCATCAAGTTTTTCAACAGCTGCCTCATACTCTTCTGCCTCTGTTAAACTTCCCCCGTCAAGTTCCTCATTAATCGCTGCAAGTTCTTCCCTTAATATGTAGTCTTTCTGGTTCTTGTCAACTCTTTCTCTTACAACATTGCCAAGTTCTTCCTTAATTCTGTATGCATTAATCTCATTAACAAGTAATGTTGCTGCAAATGTGTACATTTGCTCATAATCTTCGGCTTCAAGAAACTGCTGTCTCTTGTCATAATCCATCATGAATTCCTGCGCGAATTCCATCATCAGCTTTTCCGCATCATTGTAAGAAAGCCATCTTTTAATTGTATCCTTTGCAAACTTTGGATTAACATGTGCATACTGTGTTAAAAGTTCTCTCATGCCGACAATTATGGCTCTTGAAAGCATCTTATCAGGCTTTTCAAGCCCTTCAATAACACTTACATCAGCAATCATCATTCCTGATGCTTCTTCAAAGCTGTTTACAAGTGCCTTCTCAAGTCCTTCTACCTGAACCCTTAATATTTTACCCGGCATCTTAATTATCTGCTTAATCTTAGCAATTGTTCCTACTGTATATAAATCCACTATTCCCGGTTCACCAACCTGCGAATCTCTCTGTGTCACAAGATATATAAGCTCATCAGCAGCCATACTTGCTTCAACAGCTTTTACAGACTTCTTTCTGCTCACATCAAAATGCATCACCATTCCCGGAAAAACAGTTACATTTCTTAATGGAATAGCCGGATAATGTCTATTATATTCGTTATTCATATATTCCTCTCTATCTAAAAAACGGACCGTCCTTTACGAACAGTCCGCCTGAATCAATTCATTACTGTGCTTTTTTAACAGCATCTGTTCTGTATTCTAACAGAGGCTTTGCGCTTCCCTCTACAGCTTCCTTGGTTATTATACATTTAGCTATTGTCTCATCCGATGGAATCTCATACATTACTTCATTCATGACTGATTCTAATATTGAACGCAAGCCTCTTGCTCCTGTTTTTCTCTCAAAGCTCTTGTGAGCCACTGCCTCGATTGCTTCATCTGTAAACTCAAGTGCTACCTCATCAAGTCCAAAAAGCGCCTGATACTGTTTTATAATAGCATTCTTAGGTTCTTTAAGAATTCTTACAAGTGCTGCTTCATCAAGTGAATCCAATGAAACAACAACCGGAACTCGGCCTACAAACTCAGGGATAAGACCAAACTTAATGAGATCCTGCGGAAGTGCTTTATGGAACATCTCACCAACATCATCATTGCTCTTTTCCTTAAGTTCAGAGTTGAAACCTATTGAACTCTTATCCATTCTTGACTCAATAATCTTCTCAAGTCCGTCAAATGCACCACCGCATATGAAAAGAATATTAGTTGTATCAATAGGAATAAGCTCTTGCTGAGGATGCTTTCTTCCTCCCTGAGGCGGAACAGATGCTACTGTTCCCTCTAATATCTTAAGAAGTGCCTGCTGTACACCTTCACCAGATACATCTCTTGTTATTGAAACATTTTCTGATTTCTTAGTAATCTTATCTATCTCATCAATATATATAATACCATATTGTGCTTTTTCAACATCATAATCCGCAGCCTGAATAAGCTTTAAAAGAATATTCTCTACATCTTCACCAACGTATCCTGCTTCTGTAAGAGTTGTAGCATCTGCAATTGCAAAAGGTACATTAAGAAGTCTTGCAAGATTCTGTGCAAGAAATGTCTTTCCCGAACCTGTTGGTCCAAGCATAAGAATATTACTCTTCTGTAATTCTACATCCAGATCAGACTGTGACATTATTCTCTTATAATGATTATAAACAGCAACCGCAAGAACTTTCTTTGCCTCGTCCTGTCCAATAACATAGTCATCAAGGAATTCTTTTATCTGCTTTGGCTTAAGAAGGTTGATATTCATTCCGTCAACTGCATCTACGCCATCTGCCTCTGTCTCAAACTCTTCATCAAGGATATCGCTGCATATTTCTACACATTCATCACAAATGTAAACACCATTATGTCCTGCGATAAGCTTTTTAACCTGATCCTGTGTTTTATTACAGAATGAGCATCTAAGCTTCTCGTCAATATTTCTGCCTGCCATACTATCCTCCAAATCACTATAAATCCTTTAAATAAAGGTTCGCTTATCACACAAAAACAAGGGAGACACCTGCAAATATATTATCTGCAGGCATCTTCCTTTTCATAAGCAATTATTATCTCTTCTCTACAACACTATCAATAAGTCCATATGCAACAGCTTCCTGTGCTGTCATATAGTTATCTCTCTCTGTGTCGCGTGAAATTTCTTCAACTGACTTACCTGTATTAGCAGCCAGTATTTCATTTAACTTATTTCTTGTCTTAAGTATATTCTCAGCAACGATTCTGATTTCAGTTTCCTGACCTCTTGCACCGCCTGATGGCTGGTGAATCATAATCTCTGCATTAGGAAGAGCAAGTCTTTTTCCCTTAGCACCGCCTGAAAGAAGGAATGCACCCATACTTGCAGCCATACCAATACAGATTGTAGATACATCACATTTGATGTACTGCATTGTATCATAAATAGCAAATCCTGCTGATACAGAACCTCCCGGGCTGTTAATGTAGAAATGTATATCCTTGCTCGGATCTTCTGCTTCAAGGAATAACATCTGTGCTACTACAAGATTAGCAGAAACATCTGTAACCTCTTCTCCTAAGAATATAATTCTGTCTTTAAGCAGACGTGAATATATATCATATGATCTTTCGCCTCTGCTGTTCTGTTCAATGACATAAGGTACAAAACTCATTACACAACCTCCAATATACTAAAATGTTTCTTTAAGATTCAATTACTTTTCAACAACTGATCCTACGATAACATCTACAGCCTTCTGAATTGCAAGATCTTCCTTAATCTGCTTCTTCTCATAGTCTCCCATGAATTCCTTAATCTGATCAAGTTCCATCTTGTATGCTTCAGCCATCTTCTTTAACTCTGCTTCGAACTCTTCGTCTGAAGTCTCGATATTCTCAGCCTTAACAACTGCCTCAAGAACAAGTCTTGACTGGATTCTCTTAACAGCCTCTGGCTTCATCTCTTCCATAATCTTATCAGCTGTCATACCTGTGTACTGGAAGTACTGCTCAACTGATAATCCCTGCTGCTGTAATCTCTGAGCGAAATCCTCAACCATTCTGTTAACCTGTGTGTCAACCATAGCATCTGGAATATCCATCTTAGATGTTTCAATAATCTTAGCGATTGCTTCGTCTTCCTGCTTAGCCTTAGCTTCTCTTGACTTTCTGTCAGCAATCTTATTCTTTAAATCATCCTTATATTCAGCAAGTGTATCGAAATCAGATACATCCTGAGCGAACTCATCATTAAGTTCTGGAAGCTGCTTCTCCTTGATTTCCTTAACAGAAACCTTGAACATAGCTGGCTTACCCTTAAGATCATCTACGTGATACTCTTCTGGGAATGTAACATTGATTTCTTTCTCATCACCGATATTCATACCGATAATCTGGTCTTCAAATGTATCAATGAATGAATGAGATCCGATTGTAAGTGGATAATCTGTTCCCTTACCACCTTCGAATGCAACACCATCAACAAATCCTTCGAAATCGATAACTGTATTATCGCCATCCTTAACAGCTCTGTCTGTTACAGCTACTGTTCTTGAATTCTGATCCTGTACTCTCTTTAACTCTTCTTCAACATCAGCATCTGTTGCTTCTGTATCAGCCTTAGTTACCTCAACACCCTTGTACTGTCCGAGTTCTACTTCTGGCTTAGTAGCTACAACAGCTTCGAAGATAAATGGCTTTCCAGCCTCTAACTGTGTTACGTTAATCTTAGGCTGTGAAACAAGTTCAAGACCACACTCATCAGCAGCCTTAGCATATGCATCTGGAATGATTGAATTAGCAGCATCTTCATAGAATACTTCTGCGCCATACATCTTCTCAATCATCTTTCTAGGTGCTTTACCTTTTCTGAAACCAGGAAGGCTGATCTTGCTCTTATTCTTATTATATGCAGTATTAAGACCTGCCTCAAATTCCTCAGCAGTAGACTCAATAACAAGTTTAACCATATTCTTCTCTTCTAAATTCTCAACTGTGAAACTCATTATAAATTATTCCTCCTTAATATGTATTGTTACTATCGTACAACATACCCACGAATTATAACACAACTGTTTTTAGATTACCAGTACTATTTTAAAAAAATAAAAGATAGGACTGCAATCCTTATATTTGCTAAGAAATATGCGGATTACAGCCCCATTTATTACTTAGGATAAATCATTCTTTCCTGAATCAGATGATTACTTACCGCTCATCTGCTCTTCCTGTCTTCTGATCATCTCTTTTACCATGTTACCACCAACTGAACCAGCCTCTGCTGATGTGAGGTCTCCATTGTAACCATCCTTTAAGTTAACACCGATTTCTGAAGCAACCTCCATCTTGAATCTGTCAAGTGCGCTCTGTGCTTCCTTCTTAGTCTTATAATTAGAACTTGTTGATTTAGCCATAATAAGCCTCCTTATTAAACACATTTTAGGTTTAAGCCGAAAAGTTATGGCGCCATAACTTATCGTCTTGATATTATTATGTGTCTGTTAATTCTGATTATTATGACATATTCTGGCTGTTAATAATTAGGAGACATTTTGGTTGTTTCTGTCTCCAGATCCTTTTCTGAAGCCGGAATTATATTCTTGTAGACATATATTTCATCATAAACAGGTGCCCATCTGTATGTAGCCCCACTTGAACAAAATACATATGCATGCCCCTTATTGGTTACAGCATAACTGACAAGACAGCTTCCAGACTGATTAACAAATCCTGTCTTACCGGCAGTAACTAAAACTCCCGGCGCTTCATTTCCATATATTCTTGAATACATAGTGCTTGTAAGCTGTATTCCTTCCGGATGCTTTGTAGTTGCCTTAGTTGTATATTGATATGTTCCAAGAACTTTTGCTCTTACTTCATCCTTCATGGCATATTCCATAATCATAGCCATTTCAGCAGGGGTTGTATACTGGTTATCATCATGCAAACCGGATGGATTGGCAAATCTTGTATTTTTAAGTCCCAGTTCTGCACATTTCTGATTCATCAGTTCAGCAAATCCTTCTATAGAACCAGCCGTCATGATTGCCAGTGCTTCTGCACAATCTGCCCCTGACGGAAGTATCAGTCCATACATCAAATCTTCAACATCTACAGTCTCTCCCACCTCAAATCCGGCTCTGGATGCCTCTTCAATATAAAGTCTGTTAAGCATTTCGAATTCAAATGTATAAGTCTTTGGCATACTGTCAAGATGCTCAGATACAACAATAAGAGTCATAACTTTTGTCATTGATGCCGGATAAATCTTTTCTATTGCATGTTTTCCTGCAATTATCTTGTGATTATCAACGTCCAGCAATGCAGCATATGGAGATGCTACATTTGTATCTGATGACAAATCCTTATAATCAGATGCCACCTGTGAATATACCAGATTTGGCTTTGTCTCTTTTTCATTTTGTGATTCATTCTGTGCATCTGTCTGTACAACAACAGAGTCTGCATCAGAATTTACAGTCTTAGATTTTTTTCTGATTCCGGAGACCGCATTAATTATAACAACAGCAAGAATCACCATAAGCATTATCATGGCTGTCGCAATAATGCGTCTTCTGATAAGCTGCTGCCGTCTTTTTTTCATCAGTTCCGCTTTTCTTCTCCTCGCGCGGCTTCTCTTCATCGCTTCATCGTAATTATAAAAATCCTGTTCCATTGTTCCTATCCTTTACTCTATACATACTGGGTAGAAGTTCTGAGACTGTCTGCCAGTTCTTCTCCTTTAATAAGTTTTACAAGCTCAAGTCCAAGATCAATAGAAGTTCCCATTCCTCTTGATGTTGTAATATTACCATCTGTGACAACACGTTCTGGTGCTGTTATTACAGTTGCTCCTTTTAACTGTTCTTCAAAACCCGGGAATGCAATTGCCTTCTTTCCTTCAAGGAGTCCAAGATTACCAAGAACTGAAGGTGCCGCACATATAGCTGCAATTCTGTTATTTTTCTTATTGTATTCTTCAAGAAGTTCCAGCAGATCCTTACAATCATAATATGACTTGTGTCCAGGACCACCAGGAAGGAATAAAAGTTCATCTCCTTCAAAAACATATTCATCTAAAAGCTCATCAGCCTGAACAATTACACCCTGAGCACTTTTAACATTAATGTCACCTGTAATCGAAATCATATCTGTTTTAATATCTGCTCTTCTTAATATATCTATAACTGCAAGTGCTTCTACTGTTTCAAAACCATCTGTAAGAAATGCACATACTTTCATTATTTATTTCCTCCGCACGCAAAAAATATACATTTGAATTGATTATACAACAATTTTTTATTTTTACAAACTTATATTTTACAAAATATTAATATTTATGTATTGTGGTTTTAAAAACTATGTGTTATCATTCCAATTAACAAAACAAATCGTTTTTGCAACGCGGAGGATATTATTTATTATGTTTGATATAATTACTGATTCAGCCTGTGACATTGTAAGAGAATACGCAGAGACACATGATCTCAAGCTTGTCCCTCTCTATACAACATTTGACGGTGTGAACTATCTGAAAGAACAATATGACATTACCCATGATGAATTCTATAGAAGAATGACAGACGAAGGAGCTTTCCCTAAGTCTTCCCTTCCAAGTGTACAGGATTTCGTTGATGCAATCATGCCAAGTGTTGAAGCTGGCAGACCTGCTATAGTATGTACAATTACATCATACTTTTCAGGATCTTATAACTCAGCCTGCACAGCTAAGGATATTATATTAGAAGATCATCCTGACGCTAAAGTTACAGTTATTAATTCACTGCTTAACTCAGCATCATTTTCACTCTTCATATATCAGGCTCTCCAGATGAGAAAAGCAGGATATTCATATGAGGATACAATCAAGGTTCTTGAAGCTTTAAGAAACGATGGCCGAATAATGTTTACTACAGAATCACTTGAATACTTAAGCAAAGGCGGACGTCTTGCCAAGACTGCAATTACAATCACAAGCAAGTTAAGCCTCCGTCCTATCATCGTTATGAAAGAAGGAGAAATCGGACTTGGTGGATTTACCCGAACAAGAAACAAGGGTAAATCTAATGTTATTGACATGATTCAGAAATACATTGAATCAAAGGGAATGCCAATTGAGAACTGGGATATTACTGTTGGATACTGTACTAACCTACAAGAAGCTGAAGAATACAGAGATGCGGTTGAAGCACAGCTTGGTATTAAGCTTCTTGAAAGACGCGAAGATTTCAAGACAAGAATCAGTATTATTTCAGGATGCCACACAGGTCCTTATGCATTAGGAATTGCGTGCATACCTAAGTACACAACTATCAAATTATAATAACCGGCAGCTTCTTTAACAACTGCTGATACAAAAAGCGGAATGGTTCACAACAGCCATTCCGCTTTTTATACATTTTATGAATTCATATGATCTGTAATCCAGCCATATATCTCCTCATATATATCTTCCTTATTAAGTTCATTGCACAGCTCATGCCTGCAATCCTCGAAAAGTCTTAAGTCAATATCATCAAGATGTCCATGATATGAATTGTATGCCCTGTAAACGCCTTTGCCATACTCTCCTACAGGATCATCAAGTCCTGATACCATAAGCATTGGAAGATTCTCTGGTATCTTTGCTATATTCCGTGGCTTTCTTACATACAGAATCATGTTCATAAGTCCTCTGTAACCATTTACTGTAAACAGAAATGTTGTAAGCTTTCCGGCATTATATTCATCTACCACGGCTTCATCTCTTGTCAGCCAGTCATTAGCTGTTCTTATATTCTTTATACGTTTGTTATATGCACCAAACATAATCTTAGATATCAGTTCACTTCTGTATCTGTCACCTTTTATAAGCTTAGTAATGTTAGCAAGCAGCTTTCCTCCAAGTACAACCGGAGTTGGCTGATGTCCTGTTCCCATTACAATACCCCCATCAAGTTCATGTCCATAATCACATATATATTTTCTTGTAACAAAAGAACCCATGCTGTGTCCTATAAGATAATACGGGATATCCGGATACATTTTCTTGATAAGAACTGTAAGATGGTGTGCATCTTTTGCCAGCGCTTCGCCAGGTTTCTTCTCCTTAAAAAATCCAAGGTCCTCATCTGAACACACTGACTTTCCATGTCCAAGATGGTCGTTACCTACAACAACAAATCCTCTCTCTGCCATGAATCTGGCAAATCCGTCATATCTGTCGATATACTCAATCATTCCGTGACATATCTGCAATACCGCTACCGGCTTGTCATATTCAGCCTCATCAGGACACCACATAACAACATGAATAGATGTTTTTCCGTCACACGACAGGAAAGAATTACTTTTTTTCTTTACCATTAAATTTCCTCCTCATTGTTTTATAACATTCTCAATTCCTTCAAACGCTTCATTTCCTATATACTCAACTGACTTCGGAACAATAATCTCACTTATATTCATATCCGAAAATGCTCCATACTCAATTCTTTTGACACCTGATGGCAGTTTAACTTCTGCAAGCCCTTTGCAGCCTGCAAATGCATATGCCCCAATTTCTTCGATGCTGTCCGGGATATTAATTGCTGTAATGCCCTCTTTATTATAAAAAACGCCAGAAGCAATTGTTTTTACACCATCCGGAATATTGTATGTTCCACTCTCTTTCTTTACCTTACACAGCACTTCATTAACTATAAGTTCATCCTTATCTGCAAGCTGGTCATACTCCCACTGTGTATCAGTAAATGCATTCGTTCCAACAGAATTAACTGATGCCGGAATTTCAATTGTTTTAAGGTTATAACAGCTTAAAAATACATTTTCTGCAATATAGCTTATTCCGTCCGATATAACAACCTCAGTAACTGTCGTATCATCACGGAACACTCCGCTTCCTATTCCCTCAACCTGCTTTCCGTCAATAGTGGCAGGCACTATAATCTTTGCATCTGCTCTTCCTTTGTCTGTAAGCCCTGTTATAACTATATTCCCTGCGTCATTCTCCTCATATGTAAATGTTGCTGCCTTGGGAGTCTTTTTACATCCCGACATACAGACTATCGCCAGTACCAACATAATACTTGTAATAATTCTTCTACCTTTTATCATATCGTTGCCTCTTTATTATTAATTTCTTGCCCACATATAACAGAACGCCTGTGTTCTCGCCGCAAAATGCTTATCTTTAAGAAGCGTTTTCACTTCTTCCTTCGAATACCATGCTGCTGTTATTTCTTCAAATGTAGATGTACTTGGGGAAAATTCCCCTGTGGCTTTCCCAATAACTACAGCATTAGTCTCATTAGAAAAACCTATAGCACTGTAGCTGTCATACAGCTTGTCCTCAATTGTAATAAGGTCAAGTCCTGTCTCCTCTTTAAGTTCGCGTTTTGCCGCTATCTCCGGAGTCTCTCCCCCATCAATAAGCCCTGCCGGGAAATTATATACATAATCCCCTACCGACATTCTGTACTCTTTGTTAATAAGGATATGTTCGTCTGATTCGTCTGTTGCAACAATAACCACACCGTCGGTCTTTTCATTTCTTATATCCTCAATAGTCTTTATATCCTTGTTCCTGCTTATGATTTCATAAACCTTTTTCTTATCATCCTCAGTTGTATAATACAGGTCATATCTGTTTATGAATCTGCCCTCTGAAACCTTTTTAATTCCATCAAACTTCATTTATCTGCCCTTCTTTTCCTTCATCTTACCAGCTGCTTCATGGACAACATCCATCATCCATCCATTAGCCCTGCCTCTCATTGCAATTCCATATTTCATTGAAACTTTCATCTTATCGTTAGAACACTCCCTGCTTACAGCCTTTTCTATTTTTGCTAATATACTGTCAGCTTCTTCAAATGAGAAATTCTTCAATACAACAACAAAATCGCCTTCATTAAGTCGTGCAATATACGCGGAATCCTTAAGCATTTTCTTTAATACTCCTGCCACATTTATAAGCACAGAATTACCGACCTTCTGTCCATGTTTAAGATTAATCTCTGAAAGCCCGTCTATATCACATACAGCTAATGCCATGCTTCCCTTAAATCCATCATATGTTTTACAGTGCTCCATAAAACTGTACATGCTGTAAACACCTGTAAGCTGGTCATATATAACCATATTTTCAAGCTCTGTATATGCCCTTTTAAGCTCAGTAACATCCTGCATTACAATAATTGTTCCAAGCAGCCTTTTCCTTTCATCAGATAAACGCTCTATCCTGCAGTCATATATTTTATCATCAAGCTTCCATTCAAATGTATCATTGCCTGCTGTAACCGGAACACATTTGTTCTTAATAAACCAGTCAATAGTCTGCTCCCTGTCATCATATTCCAGATCATCAAACAACGCTTTCATGGATGTGTTAAAATCTGCAAGCGCGCCTTCATAGTCAAAAAGAATAACAGGAACATGCATATGGTCTATAATCATGGTATGAGTTATTGTAAGCATGTTCTTTTTAGAATACCAGAATGTATTCCAGTAAACCATTACCCCTATAAATGCATACAAAAAGATTGATATATCGAATCTTAAATCTATTATCTTATATATGAAAACATATTTAATCAGGACAATAAATACCAGCCCTGCTGCCATAACAATATATCTTCCCCAGTAAGCACCTGGTATGCGTATACATTTTATAACCAATACCGCAATTATAAATGCAACTATAAGCATGCTCATTACAGCATGTATACCAAACCAAAGTTCACCTTCATAACCAAGCACATATATGCCATCACATTTTACCAGACTGTACTTCAAGGCAATCTCATTAAATATATTGACAATGAATACAACTGAATCAACCAGCGCAAGCGCAAATGAAGCAATCGTCATTACTTTGGTTGCCTTATTGCGTATCCTTGTAAATGCTGTTGTATATATAAAAAGTGTCACAAGCAGAAAATCCTGCACAACCATCATAATACTTGTGGCAGCAGACATTATATTGTAGTTATCCGTCATGAAATTCACAGAATAGCTTACAATACATATCATGGTAAGAGTCAGCGATATCAATACCTTCCTGTTCATAATATCTTTTTCCAGATATGTCTTAACCATCACAAATCCTACAACCACTACTGCAATTGCATACAATAACAGGTACACTATATTCATTATTTTATCCCCCAATACACTTTTAGCATATAAAAAGATTTTAACATTTAATTCTGCGTTACTCAACTAAAAAATCTCCGTCAGACAATTGTCCGACGGAGATTCTTAATTCTTATATTAATTACTTAACTGCTGTCACCTTGTAATCCTTATCCACAACAGTCTTCTTTAATACATCGTTATCAACTTCTTTAGAAAGTGTAACAACTGCTGTTCCGTTCTCATGGCTTACAACTGCCTCTGTAACGCCATCAACAGCCTCAAGTGCCTTCTTAACTGTAGCTTCACAGTGTCCGCACATCATACCCTCAATATTCATAGTCTTTGTCATAGTTTTGTCTCCTTTTGTCGTTTTATTTTTAATTTTGCCAGACTTTTTCTTATAAATGTGGTCTTTTCCTGTATCATATATCTTTACAAGATTAAGTCTTAATGCATTAGTTACTACACAGAAGCTTGATAAACTCATAGCTGCTGCACCAAACATTGGATTAAGTGTCCATCCAAATACTGGTATCCATACCCCTGCTGCAAGAGGGATTCCTATGCAGTTATAGAAGAATGCCCAGAACAGGTTCTCGTGTATATTTGTAAGTGTTCTCTTTGAAAGTCTTATGGCAGCAGGCACCTCTGACAATCTGCTCTTCATAAGAACTATGTCAGCCGCATCAATCGCAACATCTGTTCCTGCTCCGATTGCAATACCTATATCAGCTCTAGTAAGTGCCGGTGCGTCATTAATTCCGTCACCAACCATTATAACACTTCCCTGCTCCTTAAGTCTTGCAATCTCTTTTTCTTTTCCTTCTGGAAGAACGCCTGCAATAACCTCATCAACTCCGGCGACTTTTCCTATTGCCTTCGCACTTCTTTCATTATCTCCGGTAATCATTACAACCTTGATTCCCATATTTTGAAGTTCTTTGATAGCCTGTGGGCTGTCCTTCTTAATCGTATCAGCAACAGCTATTATTCCAAGCAGCTCATTATCTCTTGCAAAGAAAAGAGGTGTCTTTCCTTCTGATGACAGGCTGTCAGCCTTGTTTCTTAAATCATCAGAGACATTACAGTACTCTGATATGAACTTAAGATTACCGCCTGCCACCACATTTGTATCAAGCTTTCCTTTAAGTCCGTTACCAGCAACCGCCTTAAAGTCAGTCACTTCTTCTGCAAATATGTTCTTATCCGAACTCTCTTCTACATAATTAACAACAGCCTTTGCAAGCGGGTGTTCACTCTTCTTTTCAAGTCCATACGCTATGGCAACAAGTTCTTTCTGTGAGATTCCATCATCTGTTACAATGTCTGTAACCTTTGGTTCACCCTCTGTGATAGTACCTGTTTTATCGAGCGCAACTATCTGCATCTTGCCTGCCTGTTCCAGTGAAACAGCTGTCTTGAACATAATTCCGTTCTTAGCACCGACTCCGTTACCAACCATAATTGCAACCGGTGTCGCAAGTCCCAATGCACAAGGACAGCTTATTACAAGCACAGAGATTCCTCTTGCAAGTGCGAAACCTAAATCTTTGCCGCATAAAAGCCATACTATTGTTGTGATAACCGCTATTGTAATAACTGTAGGTACGAATACTCCCGAAACCTTATCAGCAACCTTTGCAATAGGAGCTTTAGTCGCAGCCGCATCACTTACCATCTGTATTATCTTGGAAAGTGTTGTGTCTTCCCCGACTCTTGTCGCTCTGCATTTTATAAATCCTGATGTATTAAGTGTAGCTGCACTTACCGAATCACCCTCCTGTTTATCAACAGGAATACTCTCACCTGTAAGCGCTGATTCATTAACTGCCGTGTTACCTTCAATGATGACACCATCTACAGGTATATTTTCACCCGGTCTTACAACAAATATATCACCGGTCATAACCTGTTCAACGGGTACTTCTTTTTCCTGTCCATCAACATAAAGAACCGCTGTCTTGGCAGCAAGCTTCATAAGACTCTTTAATGCATCGGTTGTCTTTCCCTTTGAGCGAGCTTCAAGCATTTTTCCTACTGTAATAAGTGTAAGAATCATGGCTGCCGACTCAAAATAGAATTCGTCCATATAGTGCATTACGCCAGCCATATCACCTCTCACCTGACAGTCTGTCATGGCAAAAAGTGCATATGTACTCCACCCAAATGCTGCTCCTGAACCAAGCGCAACAAGTGTGTCCATATTAGGTGAACGATGTAACAGGCCCTTGAAGCCGCTTATGAAGAAATGCTGGTTAATAACCATTATCATTATTGTAAGCAGCATTTGTATTAGACCCATAGCCACATGATTGCCTTCAAGCACTGATGGAAGCGGCCAACCCCACATCATATGTCCCATGCTGAAATACATAAGCACAACTAGAAATACTAATGAAGCTATTAATCTCTTCTTTAAAACAGGGGTTGTCTTATCTGCCAGTGCATCTTCCTGCTCCTGCATTGAAGGACTGCTGTTCTTTGTCCCCTTTACTGACGCGCCATATCCAGCAGCTTCCACAGCTTTAATGATTACATCTGTGGGTGCAGTTCCCTCAACACCCATCGAATTAGTAAGAAGACTTACTGAACAGCTTTCCACTCCAGGTACTTTGCTAACAGCCTTCTCAACTCTTGCCTGACACGCTGCACAGCTCATTCCTGTAACATTGTACTGTTCCATTATTTTCCTCATTTCCGCGCACGCATTTTGCATAATTGGTTTGTGTCATGTGCGCTAAGACACTAATCCCGCGCGTAAAAAATCACATTTTCACACTATGCCTCTTTACGGTTAGTTGTTATTCCTGTAACCTTGAAATCAAGTCTCTCTATTGCAATTCTTATATCAGCGTCATCGATTTCTCTGTCAACTTCAATAGTTGCCTGCTTCTTCTTAAGATTAACCTGGCATGAAGCACCATCAATCTTATTCACAGACCTTTCAATACTGTTCTTGCAGTTCTCACAATGCATGCCTTCAATATCTACAGTCTTAACAGCAATTACAGGATTATCAAGAACCTTCTTCTCTTCTGCAACAGTCTCTCCACCGCCACCACAGCAGCCGCTTTCACCTTTCATATGCTTAACACTGCTTATAACTGCAATTACTACTATTATGGCTAATATGCCGATTATTATAGCTGTTCCCATATTATACATCTCCTTTTATATTTGCTCGAATTCTTATCGCATGAATTTGCCAATTGTCTTAACAAGCTCCTCCACAGTATCGTCCTTGCCT
>ENA-USYR01000425-USYR01000425.1-human-gut-metagenome-genome-assembly--contig:-NODE-425-length-23622-cov-8.303589_pt1 | contig 23622 bp, 20 predicted proteins | sample MGYA00250064_ERZ773510 | MGnify/ENA primary metagenome ERZ773510 (study PRJEB29103, sample SAMN06112082) | human gut metagenome | biome: human gut; feature: ankylosing spondylitis patient; material... | reverse complement strand
GAATATGGTGAACGCGCCGAAGATATTCTTCACGGTATCCTGCGCCGCCAGGGCGAAGGCGATACCGCCCAGGAAGTCTGTGCATGTGGAAAGAGTAATCTGTGGAATAGGACAGTGTCTGAAAGGCGGACAGTAAGAAATATGGAGATTGTATTAATCAGACATGGAGCAACAGCAGGAAACATTGAAAAAAGGTATATAGGAACTACCGATGAACCATTGTGTGATACAGGAATGGCTCAGATACACGAGTATATGAGTGCCGGATGTTATCCACAGGTACAGGCATTATATGTAAGTCCTTTAAAAAGATGCAGGCAGACAGCAGCATTTATATATCCTGACACGAAGCAGATAATTGTGCAGGATTTCAGGGAATGTGACTTTGGTAAATTCGAGGGAAAGAATTATAAAGAACTGACGGGCGATGAGTATTACCAGAAATGGATTGACAGTAATGGAACAATACCTTTTCCGCAGGGAGAAGATATAGCTGATTTCAGGACAAGATGTGTCCATGCGTGGAACAAGGTTGTTAATGAGTGCATGGAATCAGGGGTGGGAACGGCTGCATGTGTTGTTCATGGAGGAACTATAATGGCGGTTTTGTCAGAAATCTATGGTGGAGATTATTATGATTATCATTGTGGCAATGGGGATGGATATATCTGCGATGTTACTGAGGAAGGACATATAAGTACAATAAAAAAGATTACGGAGAAATAATGAATAATAATATTTTTACATGTATATTTACATGTCAGACTATAGCAATCGTGTGTGGATATGTGCTTGATCTGATTATCGGAGATCCGCACTGGCTGTATCACCCGGTACGCCTGATAGGAAAACTGATTTCATGGCTGGAAAGCATTTTGTTAAAAGAAGATTATTCAGTAGCAAAGAAATATAAAAGAGGCATAGTTCTGGCAGTTTTAACACCATTAATAACAGGTATTGTTACAGCGGGAATACTTGCAGTCTGCTATTATATTAATATAGTGCTTGGATGTGTAGTCGAAACAATTATGTGCTATCAGATTCTTGCTGTGAAATCACTAAAAACAGAGAGCATGAAAGTATATTATGCTTTGAAAAATGAAGGGATTCCACAGGCAAGACAGGCTGTATCAATGATTGTCGGAAGAGATACCAGCCAGCTTGATGAACATGGTATTACGCGTGCGGCTGTTGAGACGGTTGCGGAAAATACATCAGATGGTGTTGTTGCACCATTGTTTTATATGATGTTTTTCGGTGCTGTCGGGGGCTTCGTATATAAGGCAGTTAATACCATGGATTCAATGATTGGCTATAAGAATGATAAATATCTGCATTTCGGAAGATTTGCAGCTAAAATGGATGATGTTGTTAACTTTATTCCTGCAAGAGCAGGCGGATGTCTTATGGTTGCAGCTGCCGGAATTGCACAGCTTGCAGAAATGTGTATGGGAAGGAATAAAGATTTATCACATTACAGCATGGGCAATGCATGGAAGATTTTTTTAAGGGACAGAATGAAACACAGCAGTCCTAATTCTGCACAGACAGAATCGGCATGTGCAGGAGCATTGAAGGTTTCGCTGTCAGGAGACAACTATTATTTTGGTAAACTTGTGCATAAGCCGCAGATTGGAGATTCAATCCGGGAGCTGGAAATTGAAGATATAAAAAGAAGTAATATTTTATTGTATATCACCGCATTTATTGTGATTATTATTGTGCTCATTATAAGAAGTGCAGTGATGTGTTATTTCTGTTAATCAGACGAAAGGTTATCATTTATGGAAAAACAGATACATGGCGGGAATATCTATGACAAGGAAGTGTCACTTGATTTTTCGGTTAATATTAATCCGCTTGGAATGCCGGATGGAGTGCAGGAAGCGATTCTTAATGATATAAACGGATATGAGACATATCCTGATATCAGGTATACGGCGTTAAGAGAGGCAGTTGCCGGTAAGGAGAGGGTACAGGCAGATAGAATACTGTGTGGAAATGGTGCTTCTGAACTTATAATGGCTGTGGTTAGGGCAGTAAGACCTTATAAATGTGCAGTTGCAGCCCCATCTTTTTCGGGGTATGAACGCGCTGTCAGTGCGTATGGTGCAGAAACTGAATATTACAAACTTGATGAAAAGAATGGATTTGGTTATGCAGATGCATGCAGTCAGCTTAAGGATATGGAAATCCAGATGTGTTTTATATGTAATCCCAATAATCCTACAGGGAACCTTATACCTGAAGATATTCTTGTTAATATACTTGATATATGCAGGGACAGGAACATTGTAGTTTTAGCTGATGAGTGTTTTTTAAGGTTTAATCCGCAGTATGAAATTATAAGCTGTAAAAGATTTCTGGATGATTATGATAATCTTGTGATTATAAATGCATTTACAAAGTTTTATGCAATGGCGGGAATCCGATTAGGATATATGATGAGTGCCAATACAGAATTAATTAACAGGGTTTCATTACAGCTTCCGGAATGGAATGTGTCATCTGTGGCACAGCGTGCAGGAATTGCGGCATTTGCGGATAAAGATTATGAGAAGCATACGCATGAACTCATTCAGAGGGAACGGCAGTTTCTTATCAATGAATTATCAGATATGAAATGTATTGTTTATCCGTCACAGGCAGATTATTTAACATTCAGACTGCCACAAAGTAAAGCAGGATGTATGTTACAGGAAGAGTTATTAAAGCATGGGATACTTATACGGTCATGTGGGAGTTATCATAATATGCCGGCTGACTGCTACCGTATAGCGGTAAAGCAGCATGCGGATAATGAAGTCCTTATTAATAACATGAGACAGATACTGGAAGTGTAAAAGAAAGGCAGAGTGCAGTGATTATGGCAAAGAATCTTATGATTCAGGGAACAATGTCTAATGCAGGAAAGAGCATTATAACGGCAGGAATATTAAGAGTGCTGAAGCAGGACGGGTATAATGCAGCACCTTTTAAATCACAGAATATGGCATTGAATTCATACATAACAGCGGATGGTCTGGAAATGGGAAGAGCACAGGTTATGCAGGCAGAAGCGGCAGGAATAGCACCATGTGTAGAAATGAATCCCATATTGTTAAAGCCGACAAGCGATGTGGGTTCACAGGTTATTGTAAACGGAACACCGTTTAAAAATATGCCGGCTAAAGAATATTTCCAGTATAAAAAGAAACTGATTCCGGACATATTAAAAGCCTATGACACTCTTGACAGAAAATATGATGTGATAGTACTTGAGGGCGCAGGAAGTCCGGCAGAGATTAATCTTAAGAAAGATGATATTGTTAATATGGGAATGGCGGAGCTTGTAGATGCACCGGTGCTTCTTGTTGGAGATATTGACCGTGGTGGCGTGTTTGCGCAGCTTGTTGGAACAATCATGCTTCTTGAAGAAAAGGAACGCAGGCGCGTAAAAGGTCTGGTCATGAATAAGTTCCGTGGAGACAGGAAGATACTTGAGCCAGGTATAAAACAGTTATATGACATATGTCCGATTCCTGTTGCCGGGGTAATTCCTTATGTAAGGCTTGATATTGAAGATGAAGACAGCCTTGCTTCAAGGCTTGAAACATCGGACTCAGATGTTTCCGGGGAAAAGCTGGATATAGTTGTAATAAGACTGCCTCATATTTCAAATTTTACAGATTTTAATGCACTAGAAAGGCTGCCGGAGGTTAATTTAAGATATGTCGATAAGGCAGAACAGATAGGAAATCCCAATCTTATAATTCTTCCGGGAAGCAAGAATACAATTAATGATCTAAAATGGCTGCGTAAGAATGGAATTGAAGCACAGATTATAAAATGTGCAAGGCAGGAAATACCTGTATTTGGAATATGTGGCGGTTACCAGATGTTAGGGAATGTTATTGATGATTCATGTAATGCAGAAACCGGTGAGGTTGTTCCGGGAATAGGTCTTTTGCCGGTTACAACTACATTTACACTGTCTAAGCACCGTACAAGAGCAAGAGGAATAATCTGCAGCCAGTCAGGAATGTGGGAAATGCTTGGGGAGAAAAAATGTGCCGGGTATGAAATTCATATGGGAGAGAGTACTGTGAATGAAGGACAGGCACATGCATTTGCAAAAATATATAATACTGTCGATGGAACGGAATATATGGATGGGTGTGTCTGTGGGAATGTGGCAGGAACTTATCTTCACGGAATATTTGATGAGAAAGAATTCTGTGACGGTTTTATAAATATGCTTGGTAAAAGATGTGGGATTGTGACACACGGTGGTTCAGACATAAGTTTTGAAGAATATAAGCAGAGAGAGTATGACAAGCTGGCAGATGCAATCCGTGAAAATATGGATATGAAGTATATATATGAAATTATGGGATTGTAGACAGCAGGAAGGGAGATACATTATATGAATAGTACAAAGAAGGCGTATTACCATCTTCCGGGGCTGTTTGAATTCTATGAGTTGTATGAAGCATTTTTGCCGATATATCGGGAGCACAGAGAGTATTTCTATGACTGGTGCGGGATTGGTTCAATATATGGTGCGCCTGCAGACTGTATCTGGGGCGGCGGACGAATCGGTTCCGGTGAACATGGTGTGCAGGAAGTTATGAATCTGATGAGTGAATATGGGATATCGGCAAGGCTGACATTCAGCAATTCACTGCTTCGCGAAGAACATTTAGCTGATGAAAAATGTAATGCCTTATGTAAGGCACTTAATGACAGCGAGGGAATTAGCAATGGCGTGATTGTACATTCTGACATTCTTGCCAGGTATATCAAGAAGCATTATCCGAATCTTTATCTTGTCTCATCGACAACTAAGGTGTTGACGGATTTTAATGATTTTCTGAATGAAGTAAAAAGAGAAGATTTCCAGTATGTAGTGCCGGATTTCAGGCTGAATAAAGTATTTGACAAGCTGGTGAAGCTTACAGATAAAGAAAAAGATAAGGTGGAATTCCTGTGTAATGAGTGCTGCTGGTTCGGATGTTACGACAGAAAGAACTGTTATGAGATTGTGAGCCGTCAGAATCTTGGTGAGGACTGTCCAGATCATGTATGCGTTGCACCGGATTCACAGAGTGGATACCGGTTTTCTAAGGCAATGGAGAATCCGGCATTTATCAGTGTTGATGATATAAGGAATACATATATGCCGATGGGATTTTCCAATTTTAAGATTGAAGGACGCGGGCTTGGAAGCGCACTGGTTCTGGAATTTCTGTTGTATTATATGACGAAGCCGGAGTATCAGATACATGTGAGAGAAGATATATATCTGGATAATATGCTGGATTTATTCTGAAAAATGGAGAAGAGAGTTGAAGGGGATGATGAAAAATTTGATGGGGAATGTTATGTTAAATAAAAGAATAAAATATTTTGTATGTATGCTGGTATTCTTTGCACTATTATTTATTGGATATAAGTATTTTAAAGCACAATCAATAATTAGGGACGGAGAAGTATTGGCGGGGATGGTCAGGATAGCAGATCAGAAGTATGTATATCAAGCATTTATGACGACTGGAAAGAAAAAGAAAATTGCAGAGATTGATAACTGGGATGTATATGAGATAGATGAGGATAAGAGTCATACTTTTTTATTATTAAAATCATTTACAGGGGAACAATATATAGTTAAAGAAAATTATCAAATACCAACTGCGGGAAAAGTCAATTGTGTTTATGTAGATGGACAAAGAATAGAAGATAAAGAAATACTTGAGGCGTTTAATGAAATTTTGACAACGAAATATAATGATGGAACATATTATTATATTTCTAATAACAAAGAGGAGCAGAAAAGATGGAAACATTTTGTACTTGGGTATGAAGATTGCCCTGTGGGTACGGATAATTCTATCTATGGTATAGCTAAGATAGATTCAAAGTGGGTGATTGTGTTTAACAGTGATTTAGGTCAAAAAGATGAGAATGGTTATCAAGCTATTTATTATGAGATTAGTCCTGAATGTGGGAAAATATTTGAAAAAAGTAATATATGGAAATATTGATTTCAGAAATTAATATAGAATATTAAAATATTGTATGAGCGAATAACAAAGATTTTAAAGAACAAAAGGGCATTGTATATCCGGATATGGATTATTTGGAATACAATGTCTTTTTTATGTTCAAATGCAACTTAGCATGCTTAAAATGCATCTTAGTAGTAAGCGTATAGACATGGGGATGGAAAAAGTATATATATGAATATTGTGGTAATGGTAAGCTGGATATAGTAGAATGGATTAATAAATACATGAAGTAATTCTCAATAAGGAGGGGCGTATGTCGGATATTATTAAGATAGAACATCTGAATAAATGTTTTGGCGATGTGAAGGCAGTTAATGACTTAAGTTTCCGTGTAAAGAAGGGAGAATTGTTTGCATTTTTAGGTGTAAATGGTGCTGGAAAAAGCACAACGATTTCTATTATATGCGGGCAGTTACGCAAGGACAGTGGAAATGTGTGGATTAAGGATAAAGAAGCAGACAGGGCAGGCAGTGAAACAAAGAGGCTGCTGGGAGTTGTGTTTCAGGACAGTGTTCTTGATAAACCTCTTACAGTTAAGGAGAATCTCAAAAGCAGGGCGGCATTGTATGGAATTACTGGAAATGCATTTGAAAAAAGACTGGCAGAACTGGTGGAGATACTTGATTTCGGGGATTACATTAACAGACCGGTTGGTAAGCTGTCAGGCGGACAGAGAAGAAGAATTGATATTGCAAGGGCGCTGATTCACAGACCGGAGATACTGATTCTTGATGAGCCGACGACGGGACTTGACCCGCAGACAAGGCTTCTTATATGGAATGTTATTGAGAGACTTCGTACAGAGGAGAACATGACGGTATTCCTTACAACTCATTACATGGAGGAGGCGGCAAGTGCCGGATATGTTGTGATTCTTGATAAGGGAAGCATCGTGGCAGAGGGAACTCCTTTGGAATTAAAGAATGAATATGTTCATGATACGATATCTTTGTATGGAGTTACAGAGGATGAGATTAAAGCTTTGAAAACAGAGTACAAAGCAATCCGTGATGGTTACAGGATTCAGGTTAAGAACACACTTGAAGCTACGAAAATGATTGTGAAACATCAGGAGATATTCCGTGATTATGAAGTCGTAAAAGGTGGTATGGACGATGTATTTCTTGCTGTGACTGGGAAAATATTGGGAGGTGGTCAGTGATGAAAGAGATAACCGCACTTGTAAGCAGAAACAGAAAACTCTTTTTTAAGGACAAAGGAATGTTATTCTCATCAATGATAACTCCGGTAATTCTTATTGTTTTGTATGCAACATTTTTAGCAAATGTATACAAGGACTCCTTCGTTTCTGCAACTAAGGACATGATTGATTTATCAGACAAAATAATTAACGGCACAGTGGCAGCACAGTTAGCTGCAGCACTTATTGCAGTAAGCTGTGTAACTGTTACATTCTGCGTCAATCTTACGATGGTTCAGGACAGAGCCAGCGGAGCAAGAAAAGATTTTGATGTTTCGCCTGTAAGTAAAACAAAGATTTATATAGGATATTTCTTATCAACAGTACTTAATTCGCTTATGGTTAATGGCACAGCACTTGCATTATGCCTGCTTTACATATTGAAGATGGGCTGGTATATGAGTGCGTCAGATGTAATATTTGTTATATTGGATATGATTCTGCTGGTGTTATTTGGAAGCACGCTTTCAAGCATTGTAAGCTATCCGCTAAAGACGCAGGGGCAGTTGTCGGCGGTTGGAACTATCGTAAGTGCAGGGTATGGATTTGTGTGTGGTGCATACATGCCGATATCTAATTTTAGTTCAGGGCTGCAGAAAGCATTGTCCTACCTTCCGGGTACATATGGAACTTCCCTGGTTAAGAACCACATGCTAAACGGAGTGTATAAAGAGATGGCGGACACAGGGCTTCCGTCAGAAGCGGTCACAGTCATAAGGAACACTCTCGACTGTAATCCTGTATTCAGGGGACATGTTGTTGGCGTGTCACAGATGTATTTAATCATGGCTGGGAGTATAGTTGTATTCGGAGCAGCTTATCTTCTGATTATCATGATTCGGGAGAGATAATAATCTTAATATAATCTTAATATCATATAAAAATGCTTAACCCCTTTTTTAACATAATTCTGGTAGATTTCAATTATGTTAGAAAAGGGGAATTTTTTATGTTTGACAACAGGATAAGAAAACATTTGTCATCATTCCGGGTTATAACAATTGGATTTGGTGGATTAATCATATTAGGAGCATTGCTTCTTATGTTGCCGGTTTCATCAGCCAGTGGCTGTGTAACACCGTTTAGTGATGCATTATTTACATCTACATCAGCGGTATGCGTAACCGGATTAGTAGTACTGGATACAGGAAGTTACTGGTCTTCATTTGGGCAGCTTGTAATAATTACGCTTATACAGATAGGAGGACTTGGCGTAATTACTGTTGCCATTGCATTTTCTTTATTGTCAGGAAAGAAAGTGTCTTTAATGCAGAGAAGCTTTATGCAGGAATCTGTGTCAGCACCGGTGGTTGGAGGAGTAGTCAGACTTACCGGATTTATATTAAAAGGAACATTCATCATAGAATTATCAGGAGCATTGCTTATGATGCCGGTATTCTGCCGGGATTATGGATTGAAAGGAATCTGGTTTGCAATATTTCATTCAATATCAGCATTTTGTAATGCAGGATTTGATGTGCTGGGAACAGCGGATAATCAATTTGCTTCAATGACGACATATGCCTGTAATCCTGTTATTAATATTACATTGATGCTTCTTATTGTGATAGGTGGAATTGGATTTGTTACGTGGGAAGATATTAAGAATAATAAGTATCATTTTAAAAGATATAAGATGCAGAGCAAATTAATAATTGTTACAACAGCCGTTCTTATAACAGTACCTGCAATTATATTTATGATAAATGATATGATGACTGGAAGCGAGAAAATGCCTGTATTTAAGGCACTTTTTCAATCAGTGACATTAAGGACTGCTGGATTTAATACGGTTGACCTTAATGCAATGAAACAGGCATCTGTAATGATTATGATTGTTCTTATGCTTATAGGTGGTTCACCAGGTTCAACAGCAGGTGGTATGAAAACAACTACATTTGCAGTTCTTATGGGAAACATGGTTGCAACATTTAAGAGAAATAAGAATATTCATTTTTTTGAAAGAAGAATAGATAACGATACAGTTAAAAATGCAGCTACGATAGCTATGATGTACATTACATTATTTGTTACAGGCGCATTTATTATAAATGTCACAGATGGAATTTCAATAGGAAAATGTCTTTTTGAAACAGCATCAGCAGTAGGTACGGTCGGATTGACATTAGGTATTACTCCACAGCTTGGAATATTGTCAAGAATTGTTCTTATTATTCTCATGTTTATGGGCAGAGTTGGCGGTCTTACTTTAATATATGCTGCTTTTTCTGGAAATGGAAATAGCTATTCAAAATTTCCTGAAGAAAAGATTAATATAGGATAGGAGCACAATATGAAAAAGAATGTATTACTTATAGGAGCCGGAAGATTTGGAAAGCATATGGCTATGCAGCTTAATCAGCTTGGACATCAGGTGATGGCAGTTGATACTGATGAGAACAGAATTAACGATGTTATGAATATAGTCACAAATGCGCAGATTGGAGACAGCACGAATGCTGAATTTTTAAAATCATTAGGCGTTGGGAATTTTGATGTGTGTATGGTGACAATTGGTAACAGTTTTCAGAATTCGCTGGAAACAACATCACTGTTAAAGGAACTTGGTGCCAGATATGTGGTATCAAGAGCAGAGCGGGATGTACAGGAAAAATTCCTGCTGCGCAATGGTGCAGATGCAGTTGTATATCCTGAAAAACACGAAGCAAAATGGGCTGCAGTACGCTACACTGCGGATCATATTCTTGATTTAATACAACTGGATAATACTCATGCAATTCTTGAAGTGGAAGTTCCTGAGCCGTGGTTAGGAAAAAGTATTATTGAACTTGATATAAGAAAAAAATATGGAGTAAACATAATGGCTATAAAGCATAATGACTCAATAAATGTAAATGTTGAACCAGATATTGTACTTACAGAAGATATTACATTACTTGTGTTAGGAGATTATAAAAATCTGAAAAAATGCTTTAAGGTTTAAGATTAGGGGGCATGAGCATGAAGACGGGATTAATTATAATAATACTGATAGTTGTGATATTATTATTTATGGCAGCAGGATGGTATGTTATGAATAAAATAGACGGATTTATGAACAGAACAAGAAGAACCAATGACAAAGATACAATGAATGCTGTATTGAATGAAAGTGATGATAACGAAAAAAAGAGATATTAAATTGAAAATGTGTTATTATATACAAAATAAAATAAGGTGGTAATTATAACGGAAAAGACATTGAAAAAACTTGTAAAAGAATTCTTAATAACAATAGGCTTTTTAAGTATTGCAACAGTAATAGGAATGCTGCTTATATATATTGGATTTACAGAATCAAATGTTATTATGGTATATCTTCTGTGCGTGCTTTTGATTTCGATATTCACTAATGGATATATCTGGAGTGTGGCGGGTTCGCTTGTAAGTGTTGTTCTGATGAATTTCTTCCTGACAGAACCAAGATTTACTTTTCATACATATGACACAGGATATCCGCTCACATGTGTTATTATGCTTGCTGCGTCAATGCTTACAGGAACTCTGGAATCTAAACTGAAAAAACATGTTCGTATGTCAGAACAGGCTGCTTACAGGGAAAAGACACTACAGTTAAGGGCTAATCTTTTAAGGACGATTTCACACGATTTAAGAACACCACTCACATCAATATCAGGTAATGCCAATAATCTTATGTACAATTATGATAAGCTTGATAATGATACGAGAGAGCAGATATTTACAGATATATATGATGATTCAGAATGGTTAATCAGTCTTGTAGAGAATATATTGTTTGTAACAAGATTTGAGGATGGAACAGTAACTCTTAATATGTCTGACCAGCTGATAGATGAAGTTATTGCTGAAGCGTTAAAACATATCAACAGAAAAAGCTGTGAACATAAAATACATGTGGATTGCGGCAAAGAACTGCTTCTTGTGAAAATGGACGCCAGACTTATAATACAGGTTATTATTAATATAGTCGATAATGCGATAAAGTATACACAGGAAGGCTCTGATATATATATTAAAGCAAGAAAAGAAGGTAGATATGTAATTATATCCATTGAAGATAATGGCGCGGGAATACCTGATGACATGAAAGAAAATGTATTTGATACATTTTTCACATGTAACAATGAAATTGCAGATAACAGAAGAAGTCTCGGACTTGGGTTATCTTTATGTAAAACTATTATAAATGCACATGGAAGTGAACTGGAATTAAGGGATAATACACCACATGGATGCATTTTTGAATTCAAGCTGCAGTTAAGTGAGGTACATTTAAATGAATAAAACACAGGTTCTTGTAGTTGAGGATGATTCACCAATAAGAAATCTCATAACAACAACATTAAAAACTAATAATTACAGGTATTTAACTGCTGTGAATGGAGAGAGTGCTATTTCACAGACTGCATCACATAATCCTGATATAATTCTGCTAGACTTAGGACTTCCTGATATAGATGGGGTGGAAGTTATAAAAAAGATAAGAACATGGACTAATACACCAATAATTGTTATAAGTGCAAGAACTGAAGATGCGGATAAGATAGAGGCACTTGATGCAGGGGCAGACGATTATCTTACAAAGCCGTTTTCAGTAGATGAGCTTCTTGCAAGGCTGCGTGTAACAGTAAGAAGACTGTCACTTATGCAGACGGATATGACTCAGAATACAAGTGTATTCGAGAATGGAGATTTAAAAATTGATTACGCGGCTGGATGTGCATATCTGAATGGAGAGGAGCTGCATCTTACACCTATTGAATATAAGCTTCTCATATTATTATCAAGAAATGTCGGAAGAGTGCTGACATACACTTATATTACTAAGAATATATGGGGCAGTTCATGGGAAAATGATCTGGCATCACTTAGAGTATTTATGGCAACATTAAGAAAGAAAATTGAAAAAGATGTCAATTCCCCACAGTATATACAGACGCATATTGGTATAGGATACAGAATGCTAAGAGTATAATTATGTATCCACAGCACAAATACAATTATAAAATGTTGTTAAAACAGCATAAAATGCTTGTTACTTTGAAACAAATGCTTGTTGTTTGTTATATTGATTGTTATAGTCAGACCATATTAATCAATGCCATTTGATATTTGAATTCAGTGTTAATATCTTAGGCAGGAAAAGAGGTATAATATGGCTGGAAAGAAATTTATTAACGCAAAGTTAAAAGGATATAATGAATTACAGGAAATACTTGTTGAGGATGGAGTATTTAAGGCAATTGCACCACATATAGATGTAGATAGTGATTGTGAAATTGAGGATTTGGGAGGCAAGCTTACACTGCCACCATATGTTGACCCACATATTCATCTTGATTATGTATTCACAGCAAGAAAGCAGGGGGCAACTAACGGAACAGGAACATTATTTGAAGGAATTCAAAGGTGGAGTGAAACTAAATCAGATTTAACAATTGATGAGATAAAGGCAAGAGCAATAAAGGCAGTTAAAATGGAGGTGTCACACGGTGTCCAGTTCATAAGAACACACGCTGATGTAACTGACCCTAACCTCACAGCCTTAAAGGCACTTCTTGAATTAAAGGAAGAATTAAAAGATATTGTAACAATCCAGATTGTATCATTTCCACAGGAAGGAATGTATTCTTACAAAGATGGCGACAAGCTTGTTGAAGAAGGACTTAAAATGGGTGCTGATTGTGTAGGTGGTATTCCACATTTTGAGTATTGCAGGGAATTTGGTGAGAAATCAATTCATAAGGTTGTTGAATTAGCTGTGAAGTATGACAAGCTTATTGATGTACACTGTGATGAGAGTGATGACCCAATGAGCAGGTTTGTGGAGCTTCTTACTGCACTTTCAATTGTTGAAGGAATCGGACCTAAGACAACAGCAAGCCATACCTGTTCATTAGGTTCAGTAGATAACAGCTACGCATTCAGAATGATGAAGAATTTCAAGAAAGCAGGACTTAACTTCATTTCCTGCCCAACAGAGAATATATATCTTCAGGGCAGACAGGATACATATCCTAAGAGAAGAGGTCTTACAAGAGTTAAGGAATTATATGAAAATGGAATAAATGTATGCTTTGCACAGGATTCAATTCAGGATCCCTGGTATCCGGCCGGCAATGGCAATCTTATGAATGTGCTTGATAATGGTATACATATAGCCCAGATGATGTCGTTTGAGGAAATGGATAACTGCCTTGACCTTATAACTGTTAATGGTGCTAAGACCATGAACATATCAGACACATATGGAATTGAGGCAGGCAAGCCAGCTAACTTTATTGTTGTCGATGCCAGGAGTGAATTCGAGGCAGTATGCGAAAGAGCTGATGTTGTTGCAAGTGTCCGTAATGGTGAATATCTGTTTAAGAAAGCACCAGCTGCTTATGAGGCTTTGAGTGAATTTATGGCGTAGATAAAAAGAAAAAAATATAGGAGCAGCAATATGTTTCAATGTAAAGATCTTCTTACTCTCCCCTCAATGGCGAAAGCCAGAATAATAGCAGGAAAGAGTGGTTTGTCTAATAGAATAAGGTGGGTATATAAGCCTGAGAATATGAATTTTGCGAAGTGGGTAAAGGGACAGGAGCTTTTGATTATAAGCACGCCTGTTATACAGAGTAAGGATTTTGACCTGCAAGCAGTTATTAAGAAAGCTAAGAAGCTTAATATGGCAGGTGCATTGCTTCTTGTTGGTGATAAGTACATTGCCAGTATAGACAGTACAATAATATCCTATGCCAATCTTAACGATTTTCCGATATTTGTCATATCAGGTGAAATTCCTCTTGTTGACATTTTTGAAGAAATCGGACACGCTATTGCGTATAATAAAGACTCAGATGTATTAAGTGATGATATTCTTTCAGGAATTATATTCGGAAAGGACATCAATATAGAAGCATTTTCTATTAAATTTGAAGAAGCTGGCTATGACATCAATGGTAATAACCGTATGTTTATGATTAATATTCATTCAGTTGATAAGATAGAGAATTTTGATTATGATTTCATTATGAATAAACTGAGGGACAGTTTTGCACAGAACAATGGAAGTCTGATTTTATCAAGATATGCTAATAACATAGTTGGCTGTTTTAATTGTTTGGAAAATGCTGATGATACACACGGTCTTATTAATCAATCTTACGAAGCATTATCTGGATACGTGCAGGGCAGGTATAAGGATATAAAGCTTGTTATGGGAATTGGACGTGAATATAATGGGATATCACATTTGCAGAAAAGTTTTACGGAGGCTTCAAGGTGTGTAATCCTTTCGGAGAAGATACAGCTTAATGGAAGTGTGTTCTGGTATGAAGAAATGGGAATATATAACCTGTTCTCTGAATTTGGAGATAAAAAGCTTATACAGGACTTTGTTGACAGTACATTAGGAATAATTATTGACTATGATAAGGAGAATAATACGAATCTTTTACAGACGTTAAAAGCGTACCTTTGGAACAATAACAGCCTGCTTCATGCTTCTGAGCAGTTATTTACGCATCGTAATACAGTAAAGTACAGAATACAGAGAATAACTGAGCTTACAGGCAGGAATTTTGATGATGCGATGACACGTCTGGAGTTTATGAATGCTTTGATATGTCTTGAGGTAAGATAGATATTTGTGCTGTGAGAACAAATGAAGTAATACAAGATTGTTATTAGAAGTCATAACAATAAAATATTTATAAAAAAATGTTCAAGTATATATGTTTTAGTGATATATTCTTGGACATAGACAAGAAGCAAAGGGGCTTCTGCTAATGGTAATATTAGCGGAAGTCCCTTTTTGTGTATTAGTAAAAATTTATATAACAGGAGGAAATGATTATGAGCTACGGTCTTATAGCAGTAATAATTGTAATTGGTATTGTCATAGGTGCTATAGCTACTAAGAAATGTGAGCTATTTCTTATATGCGGTTCAATTATAGGAGCAATATTTTTATATAAGCAGGATTTTATAACCGAATGGGTTAATACACTTGAAGGTGTTATGAGTGATGAAGCATACTTAATACTTGTATGTGGTTTGTTTGGAAGTATAATAGCACTTCTTACAGCCTCTAAGGGACATTTTGGATTTGCAAAGATTGTTTCAAAGATATGTAACAGCGAAAGAAAGACTTTATTCACAACATTTATATTAGGTGTAATTATATTTATTGATGATTATCTTAATGTATTATCAATAGGTACAGCAATGAAGAAGGTATATGATAAAGTAAAAGTACCAAGAGAAGCACTTGCATATCTTCTTGATAGTACAGGTTCACCAGTCTGTGTTATGTTCCCATTCTCATCTTGGGCAGCATATTTTGGAGCTATCTTCTTCGCACAGGAGAGTGTTCAGGCACTTGGTGCAAAGACCTGGATGGGAGCTTATATTAAAGCAATTCCATTTTGTGTATATCCAATAGTTGCATTACTTATTGTAATTCTTTTCTCAGCAGGTGTATTTCCTAAGCTTGGCGGAATGAAGAAGGCTTATGAAAGAGTTGCAACAACAGGTAAGGTTTACAGTGATGCAAGTAAGAAGTACAATATGGACGATGGCGAATGCGAACAGGACGGCAACATATTCAATTTTCTTGTTCCAATGCTTGTACTTGTAGTTGTAGCCTGTGTTACAGGTAACCTTGTAGTAGCACAGATTATATGTCTTGCAGTAACACTTGTTATGTATCTTGCAGAAAAGCTGATGACATTTACAGAATACTGGGATAATTTCGTAAAAGGATTTGCAGATATGCTTCCTATTATAATTCTCCTTATAGCAGCACTTACATTCCAGACAATTGCAAGCCAGATGCAGATGACAGAGTTCTTCATAGATATTACACAGCCAATATTATCAGCAAAAATTTTCCCAATGCTTGCATTTATCATTACTGGTATATTAGCATTTATGATAGCAAATGCGTGGGGCGTATGTACACTTGTTGCACCAGTTCTTCTTCCACTTGGTGCAAGTGTAGGAGCCAATGCAATACTTATAATGGCAGCAATTCTTTCAGGTTGTGCATTTGGTAATCACGCCTGCTTCTACTGTGACACAACAGTTCTTGCTTCACAGGGTTCAGGTATTGATAACTTTGACCACGCAGTATCACAGCTTCCATATGTACTTATAGGAGCTGGAATAAGTATAATTGGTTTCCTTGTATTAGGATTTGTTATGTAAAATGTGTTAGTTTTATAAAATGTATATAGGAATTATAAGAATAATTTCAGAATGGAGGCAGTTATGAGTGATAAGAAATATGTTGTTACAATAGCAAGGCAGTTTGGCAGCCTTGGACGTCCAATAGCCAAGCTTATGAGTAAGAAGCTTGGAGTTGAATATTATGACAGGGATATAGTGGAGCAGGCAGCTAAGAAGCTTAATCTTCCAGTATCACAGATAGATGAACTTGAAGAAAAGGTTAAGAAGATATCAACTAATTCATATAAGAGAATGATGTATCCTCTTGGAACACAGTCAAGCACAGAGCAGGACAGAATATTTGAAGCCCAGCAGAATATTATGAAATTCTTAGTTGAGAGAGAAAGCTGTATAATAGTTGGACGTTGTTCAGATTTTGTCCTTTCTGATGAAGAAAATGCGGTGCATATATACATTTATGCTCCATATGAACAGAGAGTTAAGAACTGTGTCAATGATCTGCATTTAAGCGAAGAAGAAGCCAGGAAGATGATAAGGTCAGTAGATGAGGCAAGAGATAATTACCATATGCACTATGCAGGATTTCTTCCATCAGACCCTAAGCACAAGACTATAATGATAGACAGCAGTTCTCTGGGCGTTGAGGGTACAGCTGAGTATCTTGTGGATTTTATTCAGAAGAAATTTGATTTAATGAGTTAATAAATGTAATCAATAGAAAGAGCATATCAGGATAACCCTATGAAGATGAGTGTAGAACAGGCATATAAAATATTAGCAGTACCCCAGTCTGCTGATATAAAAGCGATTAAGAAAAAATATAAAAAACTGATGTTAAAGGTGCATCCTGATTCATTAAAGTCAGGGAAGAATACATATCAATATAGTGCGCAGGAGATTAATGAGGCATATTCAATTATTATTAAGAATTTATCTGATAATAAAATGTCCGGTTATTTCAATAATTCCAGCGATGATAATTATTCATCAGAGTACACATATTATGAAGAATATTATCAGGACTATAATACATATGCTTCTGATGGCGGTAATTGGGATGCACCTGTTAATGATAATGCGTATACAAGCCGCAATATATATCATTATGCAGAAGGTGCAAGAGGAAATATTACCGGAAGCTTTGTTATAGCAAAAGGCAAATATATCTGGACGATAGAAGAAGATTTTTCATTATTCATAAGGAGTATATCAGAAAGCAGAGATAAGCTGTTATCAGGTATAGATAACAGGAGGAAAGGAAGCATATCGGATACAAGCAGGGCAGTTATAAAAGCACAGCTTGCATACCTTTTAGCCCAGCAGTATATAGATGCAACCTACACACTTAATGAACTTATCACACCGGTAAAGCAGAATAATGCACAGATATTTTATATAGACTCAATGCTTGAAATGCCAGACAATGCCCCATTTTTGCGGGCAGGTATGACACTATACCCACAGTCACTTAAAAATCACCGTCTATATTTAAAGACCAAATCGGGAAATGCTGCAGGCTATATATCATTCAGGGACGACAGGCTCTATTACATAATAATTCCACTCCTTGAACAAAAAAGAGCACAGGTGAAAGTCCAGATTGCCGCCAGACAGGATAAGAATAACACAAGACACAATGTGAAATACAAGAATCTTGACTTTTGGATAAGAATTTTTGATGATAATTCAGGAACATTTCCTGAAAGCATAAATATGCAGATAGGGGAAATACTTACTAAATAGTCTAAAATGTAATTGGAGAACAATCAATTAATAGACATATAGATAAAGCAATACAGTTAAGAAATGAAACCCAGTAAAATCAAGGGGTTATGCCTAATTTAGTCCTTATTTTTATACCAATTTAGCGGCAGAACTAAGGCAGCGCTGTTATATCAAAACCGAAAATCCAAGTCAGTATCACATATGTCCGTAATCAGTCTGAGAGTGAATCTGTGTGCTTAACATCTTAAACCACCAGACAAATGTGGATGTGGATAACAGATTTACAGTCTATGGAAACAGGGACTTATCAAGTGTGGCTCGGTGGTGATTCCGTTTGATAATCAGATTAGCAAGGATACAGATTTGTACAAGCTGTACAATACCAACATTCACGAGATAATTGAGATGAAAAAGCATGCAAATGAAAAATGTTAATTCTTTATGAAGTCATGAATTTTGGATTGACATATTTTCATATGATAGGTAATATAATATTAAAGACAGGCAACTTGAGTGTCTGCCAAGCGGCAAAGTAAGGTGTTGTGCCAGAGAGCAGTGTCTTATGAGCTTTATAAGGGTTTGACATTTACCACAATCTGGCTAGAGGTTAATCCTCGAAAGAAAATGTTAGAAGGGCTCTGCTTATGCAGAGCCTTTCTTAATCTAAGGATGTAGTGGAGAACTGTAATGAGGAATGTTTTAGATTGCATAAATGCATTTATTCCGCTATTATCAACCGAATATGAGCTTGTACTAGGGAGAAAAGGTGTTTCAGTTACATTAAGAATTTCATTTGATAAAAAAGATTGTTTTCATCTTATGGGATTACAATATCTGGTAGACAGACCTGAATTGAGTCGAGACAGAGGCAGAGTATTTGATGAGATAGCAGATGGAACAATTACAATTGAAAAAATAGAGTCATCAGATTTTTATAATAAGATAGAGCAAAGAGTTCATTTCCTGCCATTGCTTGAACAAATGATTGATAATAATGATACTGTGTTTAAGTATAATAAGAAAGCAAATATGTATTCAATGATTGAGGCTGATTATCTTATGGAAAACAACATGGAGAACAGGAATCTATTCTTGTTTTTATCTAATGATGAAGGAGATGATTATTTCTGTCGTTCATTTTTTCCAGAGGAAAAGATGGATTATTCAAAAAATCAAGCATCGTGGACACTTCTTTATAAGAAAAAGATTGATTTATCAACCAGAATAGAGACAGTTCTTTACAATAGAATTAAATAGATTTTTACATAAGCCATTTGGACTAACAATCCAGATGGCTATTTTTTTACCCATTTTTGGGTAATGGATGTAGAAAGAAGGTGAGAACATTGAAGATAAAGAAAGTGGATGACAAACCGATGGTCATTCACACCAAGGAGAAAGCCAAGATTCATGCCCATGAACCAAAGGGAGCCAAGATTAAAGGCAGCAACATCTATACAGTAGAGAGAGGTCCGAAGACTATCGGTGTAAAGGTATCTGATGATAAAAAGAAGTCCTATCGCAAGAGTACCATTCATCAGTCAGAGCCAAAGAATAAAGGATTATCAAGATTCAAGCGAAACTATAGAGAATCCAACACTTCTATCAAGACCAAGAATACCAATCTTCACATTGCAGGAAGAACAGGTGCACTTGCAGCCGGGACAGGATTCTATCGGCAGTCAATGCAAAAGAAGAACACACAGTACATCCACATGGATACTTTTCAGGTTAGCAACGAGAAGTGCCAATAGAGTAAAGGACAGGGGGAAAAAACATGATGGATAAAAATGGGAAAATTATAGGATATTATGTATCTAGATGACAAATATTATATATGTATAAAAAGATGGGCATATAGAGATTGGTATTATACATTAAGAGAGTGGGAATTTAAGGAGAAAAAGTAAAAAAAGAAAATAAAATCCAGTAATACTATATGCTGAATAAATTTAACATATTTTTACGTAATTTTCTCATGACCATGATATTGGATTTTACATAACCTTATTATGATTAATGCGTTTTAATTTTTTAAAGCAATACTAATAAGGAGAATGTCATGAGAAAAAGAAAAAAGCGGATTGTGGCAGGTACTATGGTTGCTATTATGATGGCAGGCAGTATCTTATGCAACATCTCACCACTCAGAGCGAGTGAGACGGGCGGCAATGTAACAGTAAATGAGAAATTTAATAAAGAAGGACTTTGGATTACGGAAATTTATCAGAATGATGTAGACCGCAGTGAGAAAAATAATTCAAGAGAGACAAGTGGATATGAAAGTATCAGATTATACAAAAGCACGACTGATTTAATGGAATTTGTAGAGATTACAAGTACATATGACAAGCCAGTTAATTTTAATGATACATATGAATTTGTATACAATGACACAGCTTTACAGGTTTCAACTATGGATGGAAGTTCAGATGTTGTAATTCAGCCTGAGGAAAAGGTTGTATTGTGGAATTACAGAAGTGATATAAAAACCCCAATTCCTACAGAAGCAGAATTCAGGGAAGAGATGAGAATTCCTGATGATGCAGTTGTTCTTAAAGTAACAAGTGAAGTAAACTGGGGCGTTACATCAACATTTTCATTAAGAACAAAATCAGACCAGAATGTTATTTCTACATTTACGGCTACTGATAAGGTTGATACAATGGACGGATTTTCGGTTGAACTTGCAATCCCTGACATTGGAAATGAAATGCAGGTTTATCGTGAGATGTGCGAGCCTTCACCAGGATATATATATTCAGGGCAGCTTAATGGTCTTGTAAAGGCAAAAGTGCCGGATTCACAGATTGCAGATGGAGTGTTTATTACAGAAGTAAGACCAAATGATGTGAACAGAAAAAGCACATATGGAATTGCCGATGATTTAATGGAATGTGTTGAGATTGTCAATACAACAGACCATGATGTTGATTTGAATAATGAATATCAGTTTGGATATGAAGTTAAAGAGGGCAGCAGAAAAATTCTTGAACTGAATCATTATGATGACAATGCGGAGAATGGCATCGGCTCATCAGATAGTTGCATTATTCCAGCTGGAAAAACTGCTGTAATATGGTTTTACAGAGTTAAATTCCTTAAAGGTTATACAAGTTTTACGACAGAAAAAGAATTCCGGGATGCATATAAGATAAGTGATGATGTTCCGGTTTATCTTGTTACAGGTCAAAATGGCATGAATAATACCAATCGTGCGGTGGAACTTTATAAAAAGAATTCTGATGGAACAAAAAAACTGGTATCTTATTATGCTTATGTTGGCAATTCAGATTGCAAGGATAATAAGTCAGCAGAACTTATGGTCAATCCAGAAGGACCAGAGATGATTCTTAAAACTGCAAATGCAGCGACTTCTATGGGAAGTGTGTCAGAAGCACAGTATACATATGTTAAAGATGATGGCTCAGCATTAGGTTTGGCACTTGATGATGTAGTTCCGTCATCAATTATGCAGGGGGATGAGTTAAGAGTTAATTTCCGTTATGATGTTACAGGCAGTCTTCCAAGAACTGGTATTACAACATATTACAGATTTGATGGAGCAGGGAGCTGGTATAGTACAACAGAGGTAAACAGGCGTGTACCGAATCTTTATGAATCATTAATTCCAGCAGATGAGCTGTTTTCACACGATTATGTAGAATTTTATGTGAGTGCAGACAATAGATACAGAAGCACATATAGTGATATTTACAGAGTAGATATTAAAAAATTAAATGCAGTTGATGGAATCCGTACTAATATTACAGATAATGAACAGGTAAGAGGAATTGTGTCAATAACAGCTAATGACGGAGAAAATAACAGCAATTCAAAGATATATGTTGATGGTGTGCAGCGTCAGACTGAGCCAATGCTTGAAGATGGAGCATATTTTACATTTCATGCTGAAGGAAGAGACAGTTATTTCAAAAATGCCGTTACAACAACAGATAATGAAGTTATTGCTTCGATAGGCAAATGGCAGTATCAGATACTTGATGGACAGGCAATTCACATTGATAACAGATATTTTAAATATAACGAAGAAAAGGCAGCTTATGATGTGACACTCCGTTTCTGGGCTGGTACATATGGTGCAACTGTTGATGAATATCTGCTGCCAGATGCTAACAGAGAAGATTTTACAGTTAAAAATCTTGCATTGAAGCTCATTAATGGAAATATTTATTATCCAAAGGCAATCGGACCAGATAATGAAGATACAAGTACAAAGACAAATCTTAGCACAGATTATGAAACAGTTCATTATATTGGTGATTCAACAGGAATGTGCCCATATATGGATGTAAGTTTTACAATTCCGTCATCAGAAGTTACAGCGGTTGGTACGCAGGTAGACACAACAAAGTTATCAGATGGTGAGCATATATTAAAAGTGACAAATGGAACAAGTACAAAAGAAGTTACATTTATTGTGGATAACAAAGCTCCAGAGATTGAACTTGGTGTAAATGATGGTGATGTTTTAAGAGGAAATATTACATTAAATCCTAAAGTTACGGAAACAAATACACTAGATGAGTTTGTTGTGACACTTGACGGAGAACAGATTAGTGATGTGTATGAGACAACTTCTTATGCACTTGGAGATGGTGTGCATACAATAGCAGCATTTGCGAAGGATGCGGCAGGAAATGAGACAACAAAGAGTGCATCATTTACAGTTGAGGGAGCACAGATAACGATTATTTCCGGCGGTACATCAGATGTAACAGATAATAGTGCATCACTTTATCTCAATGTGAAAAGTGATAATTCAGATACAACGACAACATTTTATAAAGCAGAAAAAATTGATACAGACAGTATAAAAACTAATACATCAGAAGGAATTCTTCCATATATACAATATACAGTTAATGTGCCTGATGTAAAAGATGATGAGATTATAGCTGCGAACTGGAATGGAGAAGCTTCTAACAGCGATGGAACACACGCAGGTACAATGTATGTTTTAAATACCGCTTCAAATAAGTGGGATGAGATTGCAAAGGCAGATGAAAAAGGTAATATAAAAGAGGCATCATTTACAGCTGCTAATCATGTGAAAGATGGAAATGCAACAATTATAGTACAGTGTACTGCTGATTCTGCACTTCCGGAACTTGATACAGTTACAGACAAAAAGAAAGATAATAATGCCAGCTGGGATGGAACAAATGTACCAGAAGATTATGATTTCTGTTTTGCATGGGAAACTGATACACAGTATTATGCAGAAGAGTGGCAGCATCATTTTACTAATATAAATAACTGGATTGTAAATAATAAGGATGAACGTAAAATTAAATATGTTATTCATACAGGCGATATAGTTGATGATGTTGATATGACATATGAGTGGGAAAATGCAGACGCTGCAATGGGAATCCTTGATAAAGCCGGTATGCCAGCTTCCGGGGCTCCGTGGGAACGGCGGGGACCTCGTTGTAGGCGGTGATCATCTCCAGCAGCCGTTGGTGGATG
>ENA-USYR01000413-USYR01000413.1-human-gut-metagenome-genome-assembly--contig:-NODE-413-length-23993-cov-10.300510_pt1 | contig 23993 bp, 19 predicted proteins | sample MGYA00250064_ERZ773510 | MGnify/ENA primary metagenome ERZ773510 (study PRJEB29103, sample SAMN06112082) | human gut metagenome | biome: human gut; feature: ankylosing spondylitis patient; material... | reverse complement strand
TTTTTTTTTTTTTTAATGATACGGCGACCACCGAGATCTACACTCTTTCCCTACACGACGCTCTTCCGATCTGGGAGCAGATAAAGGAAAGAAGGAATCGTGAGAGGAAAGGTCTAAAGGAAAGGAATCCGGTCGGATTCTGCGGCGGGCATTTCACAGATGTGGAAAATTTTAAAAACCGAGCGCGCCCCGGACAGTCCGAAGCGCGCTCGGCTTTGAAAACAGGAGGGCGGGGAGGAGGTCATCGGATCCGAAGCTCTTTGACCAACTCCTCCCGGGGAGTGACCCAGGCGGTCTCATAGGTGGTGTAGGTCACCATGCCGGGGCGGGCCCCGTTGGGCTTTTTCACATATTTGACCGGGGTGTAGTCCACTGGGACCCGGCTGGCTCCCCTGGCCTGGGAGAACCAGGCGGCCAGGCAGGCGGCCTCGTTCAGGCTCTGGAGGTCGGGGGCCCGCCCCTCCGTCCAGAGAATGACGTGGGAGCCGTGGATCTTCTGGGTGTGGAACCATATATCGCTCTTGAAGGCCTGCTTGCAGGTGAGCAGGTCGTTTTGGGTGTTGTTCTTGCCCACGGAGATGCGCAGTCCGGCGGAGGAGCGGAACTCCATTGGTTTGGAGACCACCCGCTTCTCCCGGCCCTTGGCCTTGGAGGGACGGCGGAGATAGCCGGTGTCGGTGAGCTCCTGCCGGATCTCCTGAAGGTCCTTCTCGCCCTCTGCCAGGGGAATGGTGTCCAGCACGCTGTTCAGATAGTCCAGTTCCCGGCGGCCCTTTTCCAGCTGCTGAGTGAGCATTACCTCAGCTGTCTTGGCCTTGTTGTACTCCTTGTAGTACTTGGCGGCGTTCTGCTGGGGGGTGAGAAGGGGGTCCAGGGGGACGTCGATCTCTCTGCCCTCCGGGTCGTAGAAGTCCACCGTGCGCAGCCGGGCCATGCCCCGCTCCATCTGATAGAAGTTAGAGGTCAGGATGTCCCCCAGCTGGCGCAGGCGCTCCCGGTCATGGGTGGCAGCCAGCTCCTGTTCCTGGTGGGCGATCTTGCGGGCTGTGCGGTCCCGTGCGGTGGTCACAGAGCGGATCAGATCCTGTCCCCGCTGCTTGACCCGCTCCAGGTGCTCCCGTTCCTCATAAAAGCGGTCCAGCAGGGCGGAGAAGGTGGGGAAGGGGGTGCGCTCCATCCGGCCCTCATACTGCTCCACCGGGAAGAAGGTGAAGTCGGAGGGGGCCCCGTTCCGGGCGAGGAGGCAGGGGGAGAAGCGGCCCGTGCGGACAGCGTCCAGCAGGCGCTCCAGCCGGTCCAGAAGCCGTTTACGGCCCTCGGGACCCAGGATATTGAGCCGTATATCCACGGCTCCTCCGGCCTGGAAGGCCAGTTCCCGGCAGATCAGGGGGGACAGGCCGCCGAAGGTGTCCAGCAGCCACTGGTCGGCCTGTGCCTCCTCCGGCGCGGCGGACAGCAGGGCCTCGAGGGCGGCGCGGTCCTGGGCCATGGGGTCCAGCTTGGCCTGGGGAGGCGGGAGGCGGTAGAACATCCCGGGGAGGAGGGCCCGCTGGGCGCTTCCCGTCCCCAGGCTGGACTCCACCCGGCGGATGCAGTCCAGGATCCGTCCTTCTTCGTCCAGCAGGATCAGGTTGGAGCGGCGGCCAATGGCCTCCAGCACCAGCCTGCGCTCCACCCGGTCGCCCAGCTCGTTCAGCGCCTCCAGGGTCAGGGTGACCACGCGCTCCAGCGGGGGCTGGGCCACCGACAGGATGCGCGCACCGGACAGGTGCTTGCGCAGGAGCATACAGAACATGGGGGGCGTGTCCGGGTTCTCCCGGGTCAGCTGGGTCAGCTGGGGCCTGGGATGGCTGGGGTTGGCGGAGAGCAGCAGCCTTACGTTTCCTTGGGCCGGGGTGCGCAGGGCCAAGATCACCTCGTCCCGGCCGGGCTGATAGATTTTATCGATTTTCCCGCCGGTGACTGTCTGGTCCAGCTCACGGACCAGCCCGGACAGGCAGAGTGCGTCTAACGGCATACAAACACCTCATTGTGGAAGTGGGAGAGTTAAAGGACACGGGGGGCGCCAGTGTCGGGGGCCGGCGCTTCCGCGGGCTCCATAATGAGCTGAAAGAGCTCGTTGAGCCGGTCGGTCCGCCCCTGGAGATAGAGCCAGCCGAACAGGGCCTCCAGGCCGGTGGCGGACTGGTACTGGGCGCGGCTGGCCGCCTTGGGCACAGAGTGGGGGGCGGTGTTCCGCCCGCGGCGGTACACGCCGGCCTCTTCCTCCGTCAGGATGGGGAGCAGCCGCTCCACGGCCGCGGCCTGGGCGGGGGCGGCTACATATTTGACCGTGGCCCGGTGGAGGTCCCGGGGGCGGGCCTTGCCCCGCAGACAGAGCCAGGAGCGCACCATCACCTCGAACACGCCGTCCCCCAGGTGGGCCAGCCCCAGGCTGCTCATGGAGAGCAGCTCATCCCGGGGCATATCTAACTTGAAGTAGTCCATAAAAAATCCTCTTTTGCATGAAAATGCCTGCCAGTATGGCTATGCCATGATACCACATCCGGGCGGGAAAGACAAGGGGAGGGGACGGCAAAGAGCTCCCGGTCCGGAGACCGGGAGCTCTGAAATGATTAGCCTGGGATCAGTCCTCGACCTTGGGGCCGGCGGCCACCAGAGCCTTACCGGCGTCGTTGCCGGTATACTTGACGAAGTTCTTCACGAAGCGGGAAGCCAGGTCCTTGGCCTTGGTCTCCCACTCGGCAACGTCGGCGTAAGTGTCCCGGGGATCCAGGATGCCGGAGTCCACGCCGGGCAGGGCGGTGGGCACCTCAAAGTTGAAGTAGGGGATGGTCTTGGTCTCGGCCTTCAGGATGGAGCCGTCCAGGATGGCGTCGATGATGCCGCGGGTGTCCTTGATGGAGATGCGCTTGCCGGTGCCGTTCCAGCCGGTGTTGACCAGATAGGCCTTGGCGCCGGACTTCTGCATCTTCTTCACCAGCTCCTCACCGTACTTGGTGGGGTGCAGCTCCAGGAAGGCCTGGCCGAAGCAGGCAGAGAAGGTGGGAGTGGGCTCGGTGATGCCGCGCTCGGTGCCGGCCAGCTTGGAGGTGAAGCCGGACAGGAAGTAGTACTGGGTCTGCTCCGGGGTCAGGATGGACACGGGGGGCAGCACGCCAAAGGCGTCGGCAGACAGGAAGATGACGTTCTTGGCGTCGGGGCCCTTGGACTTGGGACGAACGATCTTCTCGATGTGGTCGATGGGGTAAGAGACGCGGGTGTTCTCGGTGACGGACTTGTCCGCGAAGTCGATCTTGCCGTCCTTGTCCACGGTGACGTTCTCCAGCAGAGCGTTGCGCTTGATGGCGTTGTAGATGTCGGGCTCGGCGTCCTTGTCCAGGTTGATGACCTTGGCGTAGCAGCCGCCCTCGAAGTTGAACACGCCCTCATCGTCCCAGCCGTGCTCGTCGTCGCCGATGAGCAGACGCTTGGGGTCGGTGGACAGGGTGGTCTTGCCGGTGCCGGACAGGCCGAAGAACAGGGCGGTATTCTCGCCGTTCATGTCGGTGTTGGCGGAGCAGTGCATGGAGGCCATGCCGTTGAGGGGCAGGTAGTAGTTCATCATGGAGAACATACCCTTCTTCATCTCGCCGCCGTACCAGGTATTCAGGATGACCTGCTCCCGCTCGGTGAGGTTGAAGATGGCGGCAGTCTCAGAGTTCAGGCCCAGCTCCTTGTAGTTCTCCACCTTCGCCTTGGCGGCATTGTAGGAGATGAAATCGGGCTCGAAGTTCTCCAGCTCCTCAGCGGAGGGAGCGATGAACATATTTTTAACAAAGTGGGCCTGCCATGCCACCTCCATGATGAAGCGGATGGCCATGCGGCTGTCGTGGTTGGTGCCGCAGAACACGTCCATGACGTACAGCTTCTTGTTGGACAGCTGCTCGACAGCCAGACGCTTGCACTCGTCCCAGGCCGCCTTGGAGGCGGGCTTGTTGTCGTTTTTGAACTCGTCAGAGGTCCACCACACGGTATCCTTGGAGACGTCGTCCATCACGATGAACTTGTCCTTAGGGGAACGGCCGGTGTAGATACCGGTCATCACGTTGACGGCGTCCAGCTCAGTCAGCTGACCCACGTCATAGCCTTCCAGTCCGGGCTTCATCTCTTCCTCAAACAGAGTCTCATAGGAGGGGTTATGGAGGATTTCAGTGGTGCCGGTGATACCGTACTTGCTCAAATCGATGGTTGCCATTTTAATGACCTCTTTTCTAATGATCTTCCTGCCGGGCAGGCGGCGACCCACGGGGCGGAGAGAGCTCAAAGCATACATAATAATACACGGAAGCGGGAATAAAGTCAATCATATTGGCCCTGGTTATTTCGTTATGGCAGGTATTACAGTTTGGCTATGGGGTGGCGGGCGGCTCCGGCATTACTCAGAGGTGGAGGCGGCCTCCTCCCGGCGGAGGGCCCTGGACAGGGCGGCGAATTCGGAGATGGACAGCCGCTCACCGCGGACGGCGGCGGGCAGGCCGCAGGCCTCGATGGCCCGGGCCACGGCCTGCTTGCCGCAGGAGCCGCCCAGAGAGGCGCTGAGGCTGTTGGCCAGGGTTTTGCGGCGCTGGGCGAAGGCGGCCCGGACCACCCGGAAGAAGTGGGCCTCGTCATCCACCTCAGCGGGCGGAGCCTTGGGGACCATGCGCAGCACGGAGGAGGTCACCTTGGGGGCGGGGAGGAAGCAGTCGGGCGGGACGTCAAAGAGCAGTTCCGTGTGGGCGTGGTACTGGCAGAACACGGAGAAGGCCCCGTAGTCCGGCGAGCCGGGGGGGGCGCAGATCCGGCGGGCTACCTCCCGCTGGATCATCACGGTGATGGCGGAGAAGCATTTGGCCTCCAACAGGGCGGTGATGGCGGGGGAGGTGATGTTATAGGGTAGGTTGGCGCAGGCCAGAGGAGTCAGCCCCTGGAATTTTTCCCGCACCAGGGCGGGAATATCCGTTTTCAAAATATCGCCGGGGCAGATCTCGGCGTTGGGGCGGTCGGCCAGGGTCTCGGCCAGGATGGGGAACAGGGAGCGGTCCAGTTCCACCGAGACTACCCGCTCTGCCCGCAGGGAGAGCTCCCGGGTGAGGGGGCCGATGCCGGGGCCCACCTCCAGCACCCCGCAGCCGGGGGCGGCGCCGGAGGCCTCGGCAATGTCCCGGGGCACCCAGCCCTCAATGAGAAAATTTTGTCCCATGGATTTGGAGAATCGGAAGCCGTGCCGGGCCAGCAGGGCCTTGATGTCGTTGATGTTGCAGAGATCCATTCTGTATCCTCATTTCTCAGGGGCGGGCCGCCCTCGGCCCACCCGTGTGGAAGTATCTCCAATATAGAAGAAAAGGGGCCGTTCGTCAAGAGCGGCCTTGCCAATTTTTTCAGCGCCTGATACAATAAAAATGAAAGCGAGGTGCGCGCTATGAAAAAGCGATGGTGTTCCATTCTGACCGCGCTGCTGCTCCTGCTGCCTCTGGCGGCGATGCCGGCCAGTGCGGACGCAGGGCCCAAGCCGTCGGTGGTGGTGGAGTTGACCGGTCTGGAGGGACGGACCTGCTGGGGGACGCTGCTGTCCCAGCAGGAGGGCACCGGGCCGTACGGCCGCTTTTCGGAGGGGGAGACGGTGGAGGGTCCAGAGAAGGACCGGGCCCTGCGCGCCATGCGGCCCCTGGACCAGATGGATCCAGAGGGCTTTTACCTGCTGGACTTCGCGGAGGACTGCTCCGACGGGGAACTCAGCTGGACCTACTACCCGCCCCACACCTATCAGATCGCCCTCTGGTTTCCAGAGGAGGACGCCCTGGCGGTGAGCGCGGTCTATCACCGGTACGCCTTCGACAGCTACTACCGGCTGGACCTGTCCGGCTTGGAGTTGACGCCCGGGGGGATCGTGGAGCTGGAGGCGGCGCGCCTCCAGCGGGATTACCCATACGGGGCCTCTCTGCTGGCCCTGGCGGGGCGGGTGGCCCTCACCCTGGGGGCGGAGCTGCTGCTGGCGCTGGCCTTCGGCCTGCGCACCGGACGGGCGCTGAGGTGGGTGGCCGGGGTGAATCTGGCTACCCAGCTGGGTCTGAACCTGGCGTTGGAGGTATTTACCTACTGCAACGGGGCTCTGGCGGGGGTGATGGCGATTCTGGCGCTTCCGGTCTATCTGGCAGCGGAGGTGGCGGTGACCCTGGTGGAGCTGCGGATCTACCGGCGGAAGCTGACGGGTGAGCGGGGTCTGTCCGGCCGGCGGATCACGGCGTATACCTGGACCGCCAACCTGTGTTCCTTCCTGGCCGGGGTGCTGCTGTCCTTCCAGCTACCCACCCTGTTTTAAGCGATGCCGTGGGCCTGTCCGGCAGCGATCCGCTGGCACACCTGCCAGATGTATTGGACATCAAGAGAAGCTCCGCTCCGAAATGTTGGGGAGCGGGGCTTCTCTGTGTTGAAACGATTCTTTGTGATCGTTGTGGCGTCACACCTTCTTCATGCGCTGTACCGGCTTTCTCGTTTTTCTGCGTCATCTCATAGGAATACGGCAACAGCCGGTCATGTTTCATGGCAGCGTTTTTATTTTTTCAGTCTCCATGATAAATTCACAATTCCATGATACACTTGGAGCGGGTGATGTATAGATGAAACACATTCTGATCGTCGAGGACGAACTGGATATACAGGAGCTGCTGCGGACCTATCTGGAGGATGCAGGCTATGGAACTTCCGTGGCTGGGGACGGTGTGGCAGCCCTTTCCATGTTTCATGCCCAGCCCTTTGACTTGGTCCTGCTGGACCTGATGCTGCCTAAGATCAATGGGTTTGGCGTCTGTGAGCTGATCCGCCAGCAGTCTCAGGTCCCGGTCATCATGCTGACTGCGCTGGACAGTGAGGAACAGCAGCTCAAGGGCTTCGGCATGGATATTGATGACTATGTGACCAAGCCGTTCTCCATGCCGGTGCTGCTGGAAAAGATCCGCGTCATTCTCCGCCGCGGAGGAAACGCGGATGAGGAGAGCCGTCTCCGATACCGTGACCTGTCCCTTGATTTGGACGCCCGGGAGGCGCTGTTGGAGGACCACCCTTTGGACTTGACCGCCCGGGAATTCGAACTGCTCCACACATTTCTGGCCGCACCGGGACGGGTGTTCACCCGGGAGATGCTGCTTGCCAAGCTGTGGGGCTATGACTTTTACGGGGATGAGCGGGTGGTGGACAGCCACATCAAAAATCTCCGGCATAAGCTGGGACGGGGCTATATCGAAACAGTCAGGGGGGTGGGCTACCGTGCCGCGAAAGAAGGTCTCTGAGCGTCTGACGGTTCGCGTGTTCCTGATCACCGCCAGTCTTTTGCTCTTTGCCGGGGCCATCACGTTTGGCTTCATTGCATGGGCCGCCCCCAGCACCTACACCGCTGTGATGAACGACGATCTTGCCGCTCAGATGGATGTATTGGTCGAACAGTTGGCAGACACCGCACCGGAGGACTGCGGGAAGCTGCTGGACGAGTTTACCCTCTCCTCCGGCGCCACCGCCACACTGACGGGACCGGATGGCCGCCTGGTGGACACCGGGGCACAGATCGCGCTTCAGGCTGTGTATGAAAGCGGGGATATGATCGTTACGACCGCCGAGAGGGATACTGCGGTCAGCTTTGGGACAACAGATTCAGAGTCAGGGGATCATGTGTCCGTCACCATGTCGGAGCAGTCAACCATCGCCGCGGAGGTGCGCTTTTCCGGGCGGGAGGAGAGCTATACACTCTATGTCACCCCACGGCTCAAAGCGGAGAATGTGGCGGTGCGGGCGCTGGTACAGATGGCCCCGTGGCTTCTGCTGGTGCTGCTGACCTTTTCTCTGCTGTGCGCCTTTTTTTATTCCCGGTACATCACCCGGCCCATTGTGCGGATGAGCGATATTGCTGGGAAGATGGCCGAGCTGGACTTTCACTGGGAATGCGGCGAAACGCGCCGGGACGAGATCGGGCAGCTGGGCCGCAGCCTGGATGCAATGGCAGAAAAACTCTCCACTGCCCTGACAGAGTTGGAGAGCGCCAACCAGGCGCTCCGGGGCGAGGTGGAGCGGGAGCGGGAATTGGACCGGCAGCGGATGGCCTTTTTCAATGCAGCCTCCCATGAGTTAAAGACCCCGGTCACCATCCTGAAGGGACAGCTGACCGGAATGCTGGAGGGCGTAGGAGTTTATCAGAACCGGGACAAGTATCTGCTTCGCTCTCTTCAGGTGACGGGGCGCATGGAGAACCTGGTTCAGGAGATGTTGACCATCTCCCGGATGGAGGCCGGAGCCGCAGCGATGAAACAGGAGCCGGTGGAGCTTTCCGCCTTGCTTGAGGAGCAGTTGAAGCTGGACGCCGGGCTTTTGGAGCAGCGGAGCCAGCATCTGGACAAGGAATTGACGCCGGGGATCACCACAATTGGGGATGCAGTTCTGCTGGGAAAGGTGCTGGGGAACCTGATCTCCAACGCCTCCCTCTATTCTCCGGATGGGGCCGGGATCCGTATCTGGTGCGGCTGGCAGGACGGGCGTCCAGCTGTGACGGTGGAAAACGCAGAAGCGCATATCGGGAAGGACGCTCTGCCCCATCTGTATGAGGCGTTCTACCGGGAGGAGTGCTCCCGGAACCGCGCCTCCGGCGGCAGCGGCCTTGGCCTCTATCTGGTAAAGATAATATTGGACCGCCATGGGGCTACGTGTACCATTGAGAATACAGCGGATGGAGTCCGAGCGACGGTGTGCTTTCCCTCTATTTTCGATTGAACCGATGCCCAGACTGCGGTCAGGAACGGGTCCGATACAGAATGATCCTATTCTGTATCGGACCCGTTTTATCACCAGCCGTTTGACCGCTGTTCTCCATATAAACCACACGCGCTCTCCACACATTCTCCATATTGCCCTGGTATCCTTGGCCCATCCCATGCAGAAAGGAACAAGGCATTATGGAAATCCGTATCGAACATCTCAGTATGACCTATCCCAGCGGGAAGCAGGCATTAAAGGACCTGGATCTGGAACTCAAGGCTCCGAGCCTCATTGGACTTCTGGGCCCCAACGGGGCCGGTAAGTCCACATTGATGAAGCTGCTGGTGGCGGCCCTCCTGCCCACCAGAGGGGAAATTCTGGTGGATGGACAGCCCCTTGACAGAACGGAACGTCTGCTGAAAGCCCGGTTGGGGTATCTGCCCCAGGATTTCGGTCTGTTTGACGAGTTGGCCGTCACGCAATTTCTGGACTATATTGCGGCGCTGAAAGGGATCGGAGATCCCAAAGCGGCCATTCAGAAAGCGGTCCGAGCAGTCAATCTGGAGGAAAAGGCCAGGGCCAAAATCCGCACGCTCTCCGGCGGACAGCGCCAGCGGGTGGGTATTGCCCAGGCGATTTTGGGGGACCCGCCCTTCCTGATTTTTGATGAGCCCACGGTAGGACTGGACCCGGAGGAGCGGATCCACTTCCGAAATCTGTTCTCCCACGCGGCCCAGGACCGGCTGGTCCTGCTCTCCACCCACATCATCGAGGATGTGCAGTCCGTGTGCGATCAGCTCGTGGTGATCGACCGCGGGCAGATCCTCTTTACCGGCACCCCGGAACAGCTGATCCGGTCCGCATCCGGCCATGTGGGGGTATTCTATGAGCGGGAGGCCAATCAGGAGGATGGGCTCCACATCACCGCCCGGGTGAACACCGCACAGGGCGTTCGCTGCCGGGCGGTGGCAGATCAGCTCCCCGCCTTTGTTCAGCCGGAGGAGCCAACGCTGGAGGACGCCTACCTCTATCTGATCTCCCGGGAGGCAGTACAATGAAGACGCTTCGGTTGTTCCCCCTGGAGCTGGGACGTCTGCTCCGCAGCCGGTTGACCTGGCTGGTCATGCTGCTCACCGTCCTTGGCCCTGTGGTGGGGCTTTACCTCTATCAGTCGGCTGTTTCCACCATGAACTCCCTGTATCTGGCCAACCCCGCGATTGCCGGGGGCATTGCAGGCGGGATCCTGTTTGGCCTGCTTGCCATCCTTGAACTGGACCGGGCCTGCCGCAGCCGGGTGGACGTTCTCGTGGACGCGGTAGTGTCCCCTTTGACCGCAGTCCTGACGCGGCTGTCGGCTCTGTTGACCACTGCGGTTTTGACCACGACCCTTACGATGCTGGTGTGGCTCCCCATCAGCGCGGGGCTGATCGGTGCGGTGTTTGATATGGTGGATTATGTGCTGGCCTACTTGCTCTTCATGGGCCTTGCCCTGCCGCTGGGCGTTCTGGCGGCGGCGTCTGCCTACCAGTTCACCCGCCGGGCAGACCTGTCCCTTGTGGTATTTGCCGCGTTTTGCGGGCTGAGCCTGACTGTATGGGCGGAGAACTGGCAGCTGTGCTGGCTCAACCCCTGCGTGTGGGCGTTGTCCGATGATTTTTCCAACTTTCGGATCTACCGGTCCGTGGCCTACATGCGCCTGACCTGGCTGGCGGGTCTGGCCGGAGTTTGGACGCTGTCGTATCTCTGTATCCGTCAGTACGGGAAGGGGGCGTTGGGCTCGTTAGCCCGGAGCATCCGGCGGGCTTACCGTCCGGTGATCGCCGTGACATTGCTGGCCTGTTCCGGCACTGCCTATGCGGCCCAGCCCATGGTGGACAACAGCAATCCAGATCAGACGGCGATGACCTTTTTTGAGATCCCCTACCTGGACGGCGTGATCTGTACCGGCCGCTCGGCGCAGGTATTTCCCGATGTATCTGCCGGAACGGTGCGCGGCAAGGCGAGCTATTCCTTTGAAAACAGCTCCGGTCAGGAACAAAAGGTTGCATTGGGCGTTACTCCCGGCTACACGATTTCCAATGTGCGGGCCAACGGCGAGACCGTTCCTTTTTCGGTGGGGGATTACCAGGAATTCAATGAGGTGTTGCTGGAAGTTACGCTTCCCGCCGAGGCTCAGATCGAATTGACCATGGAATACGGCGGGTTCCCGCGCGAGGACCAAAACCTTTCGGATAGCCAAGGAAGCACAGAGATCAGTGGGACGTATCTACAGCTGGAAAATGCGGCGCTCTCCCCACGGCTGCTGAATGTACTGCCCGATGAGAACTACTATCCCACAGAGATGGAAATTACACTTCCAAATGCCATGACAGCGATCCCTTTTGGCTCCAGCCGGGCAGAGGTCGTTGCAGAGCATGAGGATGGCACCAAAACCTGGCGCTGGGAAGATATCGGCACCGGCGGCATCCTCTATGCCGGAGATTACGTCCGGGAGGATATTCAGGCCGGGGGCATGACCATCGAGCTTTACTATGGCCGCAAGCATCAGGACATTATGACTCAGGCCAACGCGGCCGATGCGGTGCGGGATGTGGTGGAGTATTGCGCCGCACACTATGGAACGCTGTCCTTCGGCAGCGGCGAAACGCTGAAGCTGATCCAAAGCCGCATCGCCGGGGGCGGATATGCTGCCGGCGGCGCCAGCCTGTTGGATGAATCGGACTTTACCGCCGCCAATCTGAACCGTGCGGAAAAGGGCAGCGGTGACAGTGAGGTGATGATTCACGAACTGGTCCATCAGTGGTGGGGATTGGGCAATATGTTTGATATTCCTGAGCCGGACAGCCCCTGGTCTGCAGAGGGCCTGACCGTCTACACCACATACCGTATCGTCAAGGAACTGTATGGGGAGGAGTATGCCCGGACCCATTACATTGACCAGTGGCAGCAGGAGGTGGATGACTATTATCTGAATTTCTATGTGCGCCATCCGGAATATCTGGAGATGCTGCCGGAAGCAGAACGTCTGCGCATTTCCAACAGCTTGTCCGGAATGCGGCAGTACAGCGAGATGCCGCTGAAGCTTCTGAAGGCGGAGCAGCTTGTAGGCGGTGAGGACGCCATGGACCAGATCCTCTACGATCTGTTCAACCGAGAGATCGACCCCATGTACCCTTATCTTACCTATGATGAATTTTTGAGCGCCTGTGGGCTGACAGAGGAGGATTTGAACCTTGGGTAAGATATATCGCTATGAGTGCAGGCGGCTGCTGTGGAATCAGTTCTTTGTGGGGCTGATCGCCGTGCTGCTTTGTTACGGCGCCCTGGTACTGCGGGATGCGACCATTCTGGGGGTGTCCCACACAGCGCCGTTTTCCCCCTGGAGCTTTGGGGATTATCTCTGCCGGATGCTGCCGCTTCTGTGGATCGGGGCGCTATTTTTTCTGACCTTCTTTACCTCCAACAAGGCCCGGCGGGCGGCGGCGCTCACAGAGGCCGCGCCCATGCGGCCTGCCCGCTATACCCTGGCCCGGTGCGCCGCCGCGTTCACGGGGACGGTCATGCTGGCGCTGCTCTGTATCGTGGAAGCGGCTGTGTTTTATGGGCGGATGTTCGGCTGGTACGACTGGGGGAGCCTGGTCTTTCCCGCGCTGGTGACCCTCCTGCCTCCTCTGGTGTTCGCCCTGGGCAGCGGATGGCTGCTTGGGCGGCTGAAACCCTGGCTGCTGTATGTCTGGATGGCAGCCCCCGTTCTTCTGGCAGTCCTGCCCTTGCCAGAGGTTTTGGGACTGTGGGATGGGAGCTTCTTCACAGCCTATCCGCTCACGCTGGAGGGCCTTGACCCGGCATTTACGCTGCCGGGACCTATGGTCATGGCTCAGCTGCTCCTGTTGGCGGCTGGTGCAGTGCTGCTGGCGTTGGGGGAAAGAAGCGGAGCAGCAAAACAAAAAAGCAGTTGGTAAAGTTTAATATATGCTCACTATGTCGATAGATAAAGATTACTATGTTTACAACTACGGGTCAAGGTCAGTGAGGTGGACGGGGAAGTCTGATATCCGAAAGAACAAGGACGCTGCCCGGCTGCACGAGATGCTCTGTTCCTGGCAACAGGCCGCCGCCAAGTTGGAGGCCGGTGAGATTTTCCATGAGGAGTATGACCGCTGGCGTTACCAATACCCGGAATTTGACAGGGCCCAGACCTATGTGAAGGTACCTCCCCAGGACCTCGTTTGATATCCTCACTTGTAGGCCATAGAAGAGGTCGTTTGTTGCACAGGATAACCATAAAAAGAAAAAGAGAGCGAACTGACGAATCAAAATCAGTTGGCTCTCTTTTTATGAATCATGAAAAAATGTTGCCAAATCATGGCCACAAAGGGCCTTAACTCCTCGAAAACCCAGTTATATCAGGCTTTTCCGGGTCTCTGAAATTATTCCCACTCGCCGAGTTAAATCCATTTCTAAACTTTTTTGTATAGAGGATTTAATTCGTCGTGGTTTTATTTGATGCAGATTATCCTTATCCTAAGGTCTATTCAGACTTTTGCTATCAAAAATCTATCTGGGCCATCCTATCAGGGGTTTTGCTTGAGATAGGCAATTGGGTGGTTTATAAGTATTATACCATCGTTACACTGTAAATGCTACATTTTGCTATAGCAATTTTTTTATCACTTCTTCATATGGTTGGCCTTCTATTTTTAAGGCTATGTATTGCTTGGCAAATGACGCATAGGGTGTTTTATCGTTTACCAAGCAGGAAATTCCTTCTATCGTATCAAGCATTTGATCGCTTCCATTTTTATATGCAAGCTCAAATGCCATGAGAGCAGTTCTACATAGTACACGGACTTGTTTTCTGGCAGCATTAAAATGATCCCAGTTGTATACTGATCGGCTTACATTCACTCGTGTCCGCTCCCATTTATCAGACGACAGCGCAATAATGGCACCATTTTCATCGAACCCTATTAGTTTTGTGTCATTGTACTCGCACGGGTCAATGAGTAGATAACCTGCCTCATTTTCAGCAAATGGTTCTGAAGGAAGCACATCTTGCTTCAATGGAAAAATGTCTTTTTTTCCTCCTTCACCAGATGGTCGATTACAGACTTCACAGCTCAAGCGATAATTCAAATAGTCATATGCGAGCCACCAGTACCCATCAGGCAAGATACACTCTCCGTTCGCTTTGGTTGACTTATTCTTTGGCCTAAAATGATCTACATCCCCATATGATCCCGTTAGGGCACATTCAGAATACCAACACACATGACCATAATACTTAATCAATATTTCTTTGAAATCTCTCCAAATTGCATGATCCTTCAAATACTTACATCTTGCCGTGTGATTGGCTGCCTGTCTCATATCTTCTGTTGCCTGATGCGCTTTTTCGAGCCATCGCCTTACTTGTGGATCAGCGGTATCAATTTCCGATAAATCTATATATCTCATTTTTCCATCAAGCCTTTAATAATTTCGTGCGCTTTTCGATTTCTCTCCTGAATCTGTTCCTGAGTTAGTTCCGAAATGGGGTTTTCTTGCTGCAGTTTGTGCATTGCCACAACAAATTCATCATAAAGGTCATCTGTCGGTATATTTCTCGAAAAGGTAAGATCTTCAATCTCCTCTGTAAGCGAGTGCAGTTTTTCTTGTTCTTCAGGGCTGATTGTTCCTTCCTGCCTCTTTACGAGAAGATCTCTCTTTTCGTCTAGTTTAGATTTAGTTTCTGCATCCAGGGTACTATTCAGTCCGTAATACTCACTTTGTAAGATGCCATCAATACCCATACCAGCTGTATCTTCTTCTGGTTCAATAGCTCGGGTAAAATACCAGTTGTTATTACGAACAATGTCACGGTTATACATAAAGATACGAATAAATTCTTTTCCTACACCGTTGATAACCAATGGATCATGCGTTGCAATAATGGCTTGTGTGTTGATTGCTTCCTGCAGTGATTGATCAATCGTCTGTTTGAGGTCATATTTCCATTTAGGATTCATGTGCGCATCTGGCTCATCCATAAGGACGAGAGTATCTTCACTTTTGCAAACGCCAAGCATACCGAGTATCTTAATTAGTTGCCGCTGCCCTTCGCTTAGGTCAGAACACCTAACTCGACTTTCTCCAAAGGACACATACACCTCTATGTCCGCATCAAAAAGAGTTAGGAGCTTTTCTAATAGTTCGTAAATTGATATCTGATCTGCATACGCGTCATAAATGCCATTGATTTCAAAATAAAACTTCTCGCCATCATCATACAAATAACCTTTATGAAAAAGTTCTGCAAAGCGGTCATCAATAAACGAGATGATTTCTAAGACTCCGTCTTTTCCAACTTCTGAAACATCTTCTCGGAGACGACCTGGAAGCTTGCCCAAGTCCAGGGAAATCGAGACACTTTCTACGCGCTCTATATGACACTGGGAATGCAAATAGCGCTTTTCAAAAGAGTCTTCGCCGGCAAGGATGGAGACTAAATATATAGGTGTCAGTTCTTCTTTGAAGAAATTGTATTTTCGCTTTGGGAATTGCGATGTGAACTCATGGTTTAGCAAATACACTGTGTTCCAATATTGTGTAATCGAATCTCTGCAAGCTTTGATATATTGTGAGTTGACAAGCTTAAAACTCCCGTTCGCTTTATTGTTTGCTCCAGAGTAGAAATACATAATTCTCTCCGGGAAAATAGATGTGTTGTTATTCTTTAGATAGGAGCGAATCGTGGACATAGTCCCAACGCATAAGTTTTTGTGATCAACATCTATTTTGTATCTTTTATCAGAGTGGTATATCTGAATGATGCTTCCGGCAAACAAGTACTCAAGCTCGTAACTATAATCAATCTGTTTCTCAACAGCCGGAGAATCGAAGGACATGAAAATGTCCAGAAGCGTTTCCAGCATAGTGCTTTTACCAGTGCCATTTTCACCAATTAGAATGGTCGAACTACCACCGTCAACGGTATGAAACTTCACCGAAAAATCCACAAGGCACTTGTGATTATCAACTACAAGCCTGCGTATTTGCATAATTTCACCTCACTAACTTATAGTTACCATTGGGTAGCTTTTTTATGATACCCCGTTGCTCCAGATTTCGGATACTCTCAAGGACCTCAAATTTTTTGGAGCTGACTTCCATCAATGTGTTAATCGGTAAACTCTGAAAATCCGGATAATATAATTTGATAATTTTCCGTTCCAGTGCGGATTTCAACTGTTCTTCAACTTCCCTTGGAATGGAAACCGCTTTGGCCCTGGTTTTTGGCGGTGGTTCTACTGCAAGGACTCTTTTCACCAACTCCACCGCACTCTCCTCACTGGGGTCATTGGTGCCCAGCTCACCACGGAAGGCGCGGGCGAGGATGGCTTTTTTGATAAGGTCAATCTGCTCCAGAACCCTTTCGGTGGATTCCTTGGCTTGCTGTTCTTTGGCAAACATATCGTCAAGAATGCGGACTATTTCCTCTTGCTCATCTTTTAAAGTAGGAAGAACAACTGTCAAGGCCGATAATTCTTTCTGATTAATCTTTGGCAATACCGAGCGTGAACCCGCTGATGATGCCTGCCCTAAAAATTCCTCTGATAACATGTAATACCATAAGCACTTTGCATTTCCTTTTGCTTCAATAGGATACATATCCGCACTACACAGACCATCAAAATCTACTACGACCACTTTGGAAAGATAGGGTCGAATTTTTGAATAGAGAATCTGTCCAGGATAAAAACGATGTTTCCCACTTGTTACGCCATCTTCAGAAACTGTATGATATTCCAGCAAAACGCCGGTCTTCTTCTCAATATTGTCAGGCGCTATATGTGGAAGGTCTGGAAAATCTAACGGATTAACCAAATTGCTTTTAATAGTTGCTACTTCATCAAATCGGCTCTTTTTCCAACTCTCCATCCCCACGCCATGATCTTTTCTCCACTGGGAGGTGAGTTCGCCAATAAAGGCTTTGTGGAGGATGGCAGCTTTGCGGATTTCAAAGCTGTCCAGCGTATCCTTTACCTTTTGCTTAGACTCGTCCAATTTGGCAAATAGGCTTTCAATACGGTCAACAATGCGATGTTGTTCAGCAAGAGGAGAAAGGGGAATCATATAATCCATAACACTGGCTGCCGACAAATTGGGTTGTGCAGAACCATTCTCTGCCAAAATTTGTTGGTGTCCTATTACATTTGAGCAGAGTAAATAGTACAAATACTCTTTCAGCAGACTCTCATTGGCGCGTAAAATGCAAAGAGATGAAGATATTGCACCTTTGAATTTTTGATGTACTATAGCAGTTTTTCCAAGTGAGCCTCGTAGGCAATATAGAATATCGCCTTGTTGTATCTTTCCTGCACGAAGCGCATTATATTTTTCTTCTGAAATATAATTAAATTCCGCCTCGTTTAATTCCCCATCAACAATAGCTCCCGCATTTATAAATGGAACTCCACTGGATTGATAATCTTTTTTTGAGGGATAGTTAATTCCCCGATCACCATTGTAAAGGTTGATAGAGGCTTTTAACCTAACCCAGTACCAATTCGCTGGCACCTTATACGGCTGCTCACTCTCCGGCACCAATGTAGCCTGCAAGCGTTCCTCCGGCATCAGGGTTTCTTTTTTCTTCGCCATCAGTCCTGCACCTCCAGCGCCCGCAGCTCCTTCACCACGCTCATCAGCAGGTCGACAGCCTCCTCCAGATTGGCGGCGGCCTCCTCGGCGCTTTCTGCCGGGTCGGGCAGATCGTTGTAGTCCAACACCGAATCATCCCGGATGAGGCCCAGATCCAGGCTGTTGCCCTTTTCCGCGATCTGCTCCCGGGTGAACACGCTCCACCGCTCATCCTGTACAGTATGGCGGTCCTCGGCCTCATAGGCCTTCTCAAAGTCCGCGAAATGTTCTGTTTTCAGCGGCGTGGTCTTGCCAAAACTGGGCATATTGGTGCGCAGGTCGTAGAACCAGACTTCCTTGGTGTTGCCCTTGTCGCTCCTGCCACGGGTGAAGAACAGCACATTGGTTTTGACGCCCTGGGCATAGAAAATGCCGGTGGGTAGACGGAGAATGGTATGCAGATCACACTTGTCCATCAGGTCGCAGCGGATTTTCTCGCCGTCTCCGTCAGCAAACAGCACATTGTCCGGCAGTACCACAGCGGCCCGGGCCTTGCCATTGGTCTTCAAACTGCGGTAGATGTGCTGGAGAAAGTTCAGCTGCTTGTTGCTGGTGGGGAAAGTGAAGTCATCTCGGGTGGCACGCTCGCCGCCCTTCTTGGTACCGAACGGTGGATTGGTAAGAACCAGATCGAAGTCGTGGAGGGCTTTGCCTTGATTGGAGAGCGTATCGGCCAGCAGAATTTGACCGTTGATATCGTGCAGCATGGCATTCATCAGTGCTAGACGGTGGGTGTCGTGGACCAATTCGCAGCCAGTGAAGGCCTCTTCCCGTTCAAACTTGGCCTGGTCTGCATCCAGATCGTAAAAATCATCGGTATGTTCCTTGACATATCGATGGGCAGCGATCATAAAGCCGAAGGTGCCGCAGGCAGGGTCGTTGCACCGCTCGCCAGGCTGGGGCTTCATCAACCGGGTCATCACATCAATGAGGACGCGAGGGGTAAAGTACTGGCCCGCGCCGGACTTTTTCTCGTTGGCGTTTTTCTCCAGCAGACCTTCGTACAGATTGCCCAGCCCTTCTTCCCGGGCGGAGTACCAGTCCAGGCCGTCAATGGTAGTGATGATCTTTTCCAGGTTCTTGGGCTCGTCGATGTTGGTGGAGGAACCTTGGTAGATCTCTCGCACTCGACCGGTGCAGTTTTCACCCAGATGAGCCAGCAGCTCTTTATAGAACTTCTTCAGCTCGATGCCGCTTTTGGCAGTAAGCTGATCCCAGCGGTAGACAGCGGGAATCTGGCTTTCTGCGCCGGTTTCCTTTGCCATCTTTAAAAACAGAATATAGGTCAGCTCCGTGACATACTGGTGATAGGTGATGCCATCATCCCGCAGTACATTGCAGAGGTTCCAGAGCTTGGATACGATTTCCTGTGTGGTCATGTGCGGTTCCCTCCGTTATCGATAGCAGCCTGACGCAATATTTCTGCAAGGCAACAGTTCATAGCCGCCTGTTGGTAATCGGTATCTACTTTTCTGGCCGCCTCGCAAAGATCAGAAATCGCCTTAACCATATCATGAATGTTTTTCTGCTGTTCCAGGTTTCTTTGCGCTTCCATCTGTTGAGCCTGGAACTGGCTTAAATACTGAGGGTTAAAAATCCCATAAGGATAGGTGTTATAGTTCATGCGCTTCTTCCTCCGTCATCGTACAGATATTCGTTAAGTTCCAGCACGATGTTCTCTAACTTATTCTGGAAAATCCGGTCGATCTTCTTGAATCCGCCCTCACTTCTAAAACGGGTATCTTCATCAAACACGCCTACATTGAGGACAGATTCCTCCATGAGGTATTTTTCCATACGGCTAATCCACTTTTGCTCAATGGCAGTGAATTTGTGAGCTTTTTTCAGCTTGTCCACCGCCCGGCGAATACGGGCTTCGTGGCTGATAAGGGTGGAACCAATGGCATACCGGCGAATCAGACTGATGATGTCCGCTGCCATCTCCTCGTTGGTCAGTTCCGAAATGGCGGTGTTGAGCTGCTGGGTGGTAAAGCCCTCTCGATCCAGCGTCAGGCGCAGATCCTTCAAGCTCGCCCGGGTCAGCTCCTTTGGTCGGGTGCAGACGATATTCAACGCCGCAATTTCGTTGATATGGGTCTTTACATAGTCGGCAAAGGCATCCAGATAGTCCTCTGGGCGGCTGCCGGTACCATAACCACGGGTGTGGCTGACCAGTTCATCTGGCGTGTCAGAGATAACCACCGGGCGACCGCCGTTGGCCCGGGTCTCTCCAAGCAGTTCAAAGAGGTCCCGATGGGCCAAAATGCGGTTACGAGCCTGCGGCGGCGGCTCCTGTTCCAACTGCTGGATAAACTGGGTGGGGTCCATGCCGCCGGTCATGCTGACAAAATGCTCCATGGTCTTTCCGTCCAGCTTCCGCTTTTTCCGCTGAAGTTTGGCTATGATCTGATCTACCTGGTACGCGATCTGCTTTTCGTCCTCCAGCACCTCGAGACCGTCCAGCAGTTGTCCAAAGGAAGCAGATGGATTGGCTACCACCGGTTTCATGGTATTGACCGCATCCAGAGATTCGTAGACGCCCACAGGGTCATAAATCTCAAAATGGGTCTTATGAATCTTGGGGCACAGACGGGTGGCACGGCCCAGCATCTGTTCAAACAGAATGCGGGATTTTACCCGACGCAGAAACACCAGATTGGTGATCTCCGGAACATCGATGCCAGTGGTCAGCAGATCCACAGTGACAGCAATACTGGGATATCTCTCATTCTTGAACCGCTTGATAGCCTCCTGAACCTTTTTGGGATTGCCACCACCCACACTGCCGGTGATCTTCATAATTGCGTCATTGTCCACGCCGTATTCCGAGTAGATATTCTTGAGGATGTCCACGATCATGTCGGCGTGTTGGTCATCCACAGCATAGATGAGGGTTTTGCCCTGCTCCTCCGGATTTTCCGGGTCGATGTCTTTGGCAATCTCCGCCAACACTGCCTCGTTGAAGGGACGGGTGATGACTTTCTTATTAAACTGCTCCACATCGAAGTCCAATTCATCGTTCAGCAGTTCGCTGTTGGTGATTTCTCCCGTTACAGGATCGAAGATAGCAATCGTGTCGCCTGGTTTGTAGTGAATTCCTTTTTGGCTTAATTCTGTTTCGATACGATGAGGTGCATCATGATCCACCAGATACCCCTCGATGACTGCTTCCCGATAGGTGTATTTGAAAACCGGCTGGCCGAAAATCTCGGTGGTCTGAAGAGCAGGGGTAGCGGTCAGAGCGATTTTCACCGCATCGAAATACTCGATCACGCTGCGGTATTTGCTCTGGTAGTCCCGCTGGTCCCGGTAGAGAAGTTCGGTGTCTCCCATCTCTTTGTCCAGGAGGTAGCCCCGGTGGGCCTCGTCTATGATAATCAGGTCATAGTCGTTGACTGCGGGCATGGTTTCTCCATCATTGTAGAGAATACGCTTTACCATCCCCTGTACGGTAGCAACCTGGATGCGGGTCTCTCTCTCAATCTCTTTATCTTCCAACCCTTTGATGTTATAGATGTCCGCCAGGGGCATCAAATCCTCCAACTTGACCTCTTTGAATACATCCAATGCCTGCTCTCCCAGAGCTGTGCGGTCCACTAGGAACAGGATTCGTTTGAAACGGCCTGTTTTCAAGAAGCGGTAAATCATTCCCAGCACTGTCCGGGTCTTGCCGGTACCGGTCGCCATGGCTAGCAAAGCCGTATTTTTCCCGTCCATGATGGCTTGTTCCGCTGCCTGAATAGCCCGCAGCTGATAATCACGGAGGTTTAGTCCATCTTTGTCCTGGAGCAAATCAAAAGGCATTTGCTCCAGCGCACGGTTGCCAGCGTCGATGTTCTTACCCAATAAATCCAACAGGTTTTCCGGGCTCATCCACCCACGCAGAGCCTTCGGCACATTGGAAGGCTGGCGGAGATCCAGAAACCAGATACCGGACTTTGTTTTATACTGCTCCAAGTACGGTCTGCCATTGGTGGCAAAGGTAAACGGCACTTTATAACTGTCCCAAGTTCCGACTTGGTACTGCGCATCTGCTTCGCGGATATTGCGCGGGTAGTCTTTCCCCTGATAGTCGATCACGGAGGGAATATCTTTGTGTTCCGCTTTGGCCTCAATGATACCGACAAATTGCAGACCAATAAAAAGAGCATAATCGGCACGGCCATGATTTCCCACGGTGGAATCAGTGGGCCACTCAGCTATGGCAAGATTCCGACCCTTGGCTGGACGAGTGCCATTAGAGAAACGCAGATTCTCGGTATCGGCCTCCCAGCCCACTTGACAGAGTTGCTGGTCAATAATGTAGCGCGTTTCCGCTTCTGTCTTCTGCCGCTGGCTGGCTGCCCTGGCTGCCTGCTGGCGGCGTTTTTCTTTTGTGACAGAACCAGAAGCGGCAGCCTTTTCTTCCGCTTCTTTGACCAGACTTTCCTCCTGTGCATCGTCAGTATCTGCAATATCTTGCTCCTGCGAGTCAGTCGGCATCACAAAAGGAACTGCTTGATAGTTCCAGTCACCGTAGGTCTGCATGAACCATTCGCATAAGCTGTGCGCCATTTGAAGCAGCACTTTTCCCTCTTCAACAGAGGAGTAGTTCTCATGTGCCGCCTTATTGCGCGCCTTGCGTAGCGCATGAAGAATATCCACAAGATCCTGCGTGAGGAGGCCCTCTCGGAACAGTACGCCGATCCGATTGACCGCTGTATTTTCAGGAGGAGGCATGATCCGATCATAAGTAAACATCAAGTTCACGATTGTTTCGCCGATCATCCCTAACTTCATCAAGCAGGAATTTGAATCTGAATAAAGATATGCTTCTGCTTTTTTCCCAAACTGGGATAACACAGGAAACTCTTTATCAAGAAATTCAAAATTACTTTTCATCACAGCTCACCACCCTTGCAAGTTCTACACATTTTCATGTAATAAGTAAGATTGTCAATAGACGCACTCGTCCTTCTGTTAAATGCCAGTTTTATTCCTCTGGCGGAACAGGGATGTATACCATCTTCAGAGGAATCATTTTTCGATATTTGACACTGAGCTGGTCGTAATATTTCAAAACCAAATCCACAAGCTCTGTGCCGTTAATACCACGAATAATGGGAGTATTATCAAGGTATTTCTGCGCATTTTGGGTATAGTTGGACAGCGTTACAAACAGACCATAATCTCCCTCTCGCATAGCACCTTTCAGAGACTGGATAGTAGTCTCCTTGATGTCACCATCCTGGCTTTTGACCTGGACAACAATGCGGGGCGGCAGTTCGTCTTTATAGGCGGTAATGTCGATACCGCTGTCACCACCATGCGGCGACAGAATCGTGCGGTAGCCCATAGCTTGCAAAAGATTTGCTACAAACGGCTCCAAATCATACCCTTTGAGATTTTTACTTAGCTCTTTTAGGATAAAATCGCGAGTGGCCTCGATGATTTCATCCGCCGTTTGTGCAACCGTCTCATCAGTATCCGGTTCCACAATATCGCCTTTAAAGTTTTTATTATAAGCTTTCAAATACTCATCCGCATAGTTTTTCACCTGGAAAAAGCTCAGTGCCGAGCCGACTTCGTGGAGAGCCCCCTGTGAAAAAGCTGTGCGTGGCAAATGTTTAAGCCACTTTACTTTTCGGCGATTGGGATATAACGCTGCAGTATCCTCATAGAAATAAGGGCTTTCAATAATTCCAATATTGATCTTACGGTCAATCTTAGAGGGGAATACAATATAGTCACCTTCCTGTACCTCATGAACGAATCGGTACAGCATTCCGGCACTTGTAGCAATTGAACCCTTTTTAGCGTCTGGATAGACGGCACTATACTTTTCTTTATAAGCATCACGGGATGCGATTATGGACGACAAGTTACCCATTCCTTCCCATCCAATTGCAATTAAATTTTGATTCAAAAAAAGTGGGTCATCCATGGTATGGATTCCCCAAACCGTTTTGTTTGCTGCCGCCATCACAGCCACACTCCTATCCGATCTTTTATGGCTTTTCAGTCTGCAATAGTCTTATAAATCGAAAGAATCTGTCAAACATCAAACCTTGTTGTCAAATTATCTTTGTCTATTTTTCTTCGGGAACAAACTCCAGAATATCGTCCACGCCGCACTCCATAACATGGCAGATCCGTTCTATACTTTCGATGGAAACATACTCGTTTCGCTTTAGGCGGGTGATAATATTGGCACTAAAACCGGCCTTCTCTTTCAGCTGTACGTTACTCATCTTTTTGTCGATCATCCGATGAAATAAGCGGTCATAACAAATCGCCATTTTAGTTCCTCCACGACAATAAATGCTTGAGTTTATTTTATCACATTATCGTGAAAACTCAACCTCGAGTTATTTTCTCTTCTGTCAATCTAACGGGGCTTTCTTTGTCACGGCCTTGAGATATAGTTTTGGGTCACCATTCAAAATCAGCTCAGCATAGGCCGGCGGATCGTTGTAGATCAGCCAGTCCAGCTCCGACCGCTGGTACATGCTGTTTGCCACCTCATTTTCCACAGCGACGCAGTCAATGGAAAGCATCGTCCCGTCCTCCAT
>ENA-USYR01000385-USYR01000385.1-human-gut-metagenome-genome-assembly--contig:-NODE-385-length-24976-cov-8.127234_pt1 | contig 24976 bp, 23 predicted proteins | sample MGYA00250064_ERZ773510 | MGnify/ENA primary metagenome ERZ773510 (study PRJEB29103, sample SAMN06112082) | human gut metagenome | biome: human gut; feature: ankylosing spondylitis patient; material... | reverse complement strand
AACCTGCTATTCAGATTGATCGTCACTATAACGATGATTTTGTTCCCGTAGCTGCCGAGATCGAAAACTTTCTGCTGTGTATATACGAACGTTCTTCATCTGGCAGCTCCTTTTCAGAAATAACGCATGCAGCGCCCTTCTCAAAGCATTGTCCTATAAAATCATGGCCATCACTTCTTTCCCCTTTAATAGCAATAAAAAGCCCGCCCTCAGCTACCTTTCTGCTGTCAATCGTAATGGCAGTAATCTCTTTGTCATAATCTTCTCCATTGCCATGATATATGCCGTTAACAGCTTGTGTCATGGCTCTTAAGGTCATTCCCTTCATAACACAATATCCTCAATTCTTTTCTTAGGCACATGATGTACCTGATTCTCATCTCTGTAATACTTGATATCTCCATCCGCAGGAATATCCTCAAGCACCACTTCTTCTTTAGGATAGCCAAATGCAATGACATACACAATCTTTAATTCAGACGGTATATTTAGCTGTGTCTTTAACTCATCTCTTTTAACATTGCCAAAAAAGCATCCGCCAAATCCAGCTTCTGTAGCTGCCAGAAGCATTGTCTGTCCGACAATTCCCACATCAACTTCATCATTGACATTCGCAGGACAGGTTATAACAATATATCCTGTCGGCTTCTCACCTTCAGATGGGCCATCCCAGTCCTTTAAATATCCGGCAAATCCTAATAGTCTGAAAACTTTCTCATTCTCTTCCTCATCACACACAATTCTATACTTAAATGGCTGTCTGTTAGCTGCTGACGGAGTAAGTCTTGCAGTCTCAACAAGTTCCATAAGCTGCTGCCTTGTCAGCTTCTTTTCCTGATAAAATCTTCTGTATGATCTGTTTTTCTTAACAAGTTCCTTAATCATAACATAACTAACCTCGTTTTATAAAAATGCATTATTATACATTTACATCTCTTCTATTCATACTTTGCAAGAGATATCTCGATAATCTTCTCTGTAAGTTCATCATACGATATACCTACTGCTGCTGCCTCCTGAGGAATAAGGCTTGTGTCAGTCATTCCTGGAAGTGTATTAATCTCAAGACAGAATATATTATTATTCTTATCAAGAAGTTCATCAACTCTTGCGTATGTTGTTACGCCTGCTGCCTGGCAGCATTTTTCTGCCCAGAACTGCATCTGGCTTGCAATATCTTCTGGAATATTGGCAGGGCATGTCTCTTTTGTAGAGCCAGCCTTGTACTTATTCTTGTAATCATAGAAGCCTTCCAGCGGTTCAATCTCAATTACTGGAAGTGCCTTTCCATCAAGCACTGCAACTGAGAATTCTCTTCCATCAACAAACTCTTCAACAAGTACAGTATCTTCATAAGAAAATGCTTCATTGAGGGCCTCTTCAAACTCTTTCTCGTTATGTGCTATCGAAACACCAACGCTTGAACCCCCACAACATGGCTTAACAACGCATGGGAATGGAACATATTCAATCTTATGTCCTTTATGTAATGTCACACCCTTAGGCATAGGAATTCCCTCTGGTACAAGAACCTTCTTAGCAAGTTCCTTGCTCATTGATATAGCACTGCTTAAATAATCTGTACCTGTATATCTGATTCCAAGCAGATCAAATGTAGCCTGAACCTTACCATCCTCGCCATTGCTTCCATGAAGTCCCATAAATACCATGTCTGCCTCTTTGCACAATTCTAATACATTACGTCCGAAAAAGCTTTCTCTAGCCTCAGTTCTTCTCTTAACCTCTGCCGGAATGTCCACTGTTTTCTTCTTTAAATTGTCAGACAGTTCTCCCAAATCATTCTTTTCTGTAAAAAATGTCTTAGTCTCACTGTCATCAACACCTAAGAAGATATCAAGCATATTTGCTTCATGTCCGTTTCTTCTAAGACTCTCACATACTCTGTATCCTGTAACTAACGAAACGTCTCTTTCTGTACTTGTTCCACCTGCTAAAACTACTATTCTCATAATTTCTCCTTTATTCCTGAACTTTTCCACAATATCCACATAGTTATTCACATTTTTCGTCAATTGTAATTTTTTTGTAAAATTGTCAGATAATTGTAATATATTTATATAATCCACATATTCTTATGCAGAATCTGTGTAAAATATTACGGTCTTAAATGGCTTCCTTCATACTTTGTATGTGCCTGTAAAACCTTTCTTAAAGAATCAATTCTTCCAGAAAGTTCACCTTCTGGAACAACTATCTCCAGTGATTCAGCCATAATATCTATCATTGGATTTGTGAATCTGCTTTTGTATCTTATAAGGACATCAAGCTTTTCCTCATATCCTCTCGCATCTAAAAACTTATCCAGGACGCTGTCCCCTGCAGCAGCCTGCTGCTCTGGCTGGACCAGTGAGTTATCCACACTGTCCTCTTTTAATGTGTATGCTTCATCAATATTATTATCCGGATTAACTCTTTCTGTCTGTGAATTGTCAGACTGTAAATCGTCAGATATCTCCTGCATCGTCAACGGATCTACCTGCTCAAATCTATACTTTTGTGCTACATCCGGATATTTTACATGATCCACTTCACTCATGAACATATCATATGGTCTTACATACACAGCATATTCACCATACATAGCCTGATATACCACCATTTTCTCTTTGGTTTCTGAATGATATGCAACACACTTTACCTGGTAAAGCTTATTCTTAAAATGCTTATAAAATCCGCCTGGTACTAACTGTCTTTCCATCAGTAAACCTCCCTCCAAAAATATACTGTTATTTTATCGCACAATGCCGTCTCTTACAACATCTTTTAAACACTTTGCCAAATGTTTTACACTTTAATAAGTTGTCTGAGTATGGTAGAATTATATTTATATTTTATAAGAGGAGCTTACTATGAAACAGATAGATTTACATGTTCATTCCACATGCTCTGACGGAACTGATTCTCCTGCTGTTCTGGTTGATAAGGCAATTGAGAAGGGACTCGCTGCATTTGCACTTACTGACCATGACACTACTAGGGGAGTTAAGGAAGCTCTTTTAGCATGTGAAAATGTTAATAACAAAGGCCACGAACTTGAAGTTATTCCCGGAGTTGAGATAAGTACTAATTTTGATAATACTGAGATACATGTTGTCGGGCTTTTTATAGATTATCACGACAATGAATTTAATTCATTTCTTAATAAACAGCTAAACTCAAGAGATGAAAGAAATAAGCAGGTATGTGAACGTTTTCAGAATATTGGAATTAATATTACATATGAAGATATGATAAAGACTTATGGCGACGCTGTAATTACAAGAGCACATTTTGCAGACAGACTTGTTGCAATTGGAGCTGTTGGCGATAGGAATGAAGCATTTGACAGATATTTAGGTCAGGGAAAGCCTTGTTTTGTGCCAAGAGTCAAAGTTGACCCTGCAGAAGCTATTGAACGTATTCACCAAGCCGGCGGTATTGCAATCTTAGCTCACCCGGTTCTTTATCATCTTGGCAAAGCCCAGATGAACAAATTGCTTGACCATATGTGCTCTGCCGGACTTGATGGAATTGAAGCCATATATTCAACCTACAAGATGGGTGATGAATTATCAATCAGACGGATTGCTTCTGAAAGAAATCTGCTGATATCCGGCGGTTCTGATTATCATGGTAAGAATAAACCACATATCCAGCTTGGTACCGGCATGGGACATTTATTCGTTCCTTATGAACTGCTTGATAAGATGAAAGATTCTATGCCAATCACCAACACACAGAAGGAGACTTTCGATGAATAATAAAATTTCAAAAACCATACAACTTTTTTTTACTTTCATAAAAATAGGTGCATTTACTTTTGGAGGCGGTTATGCTATGTTACCACTGATTCAAAAAGAAATTGTTGAGAAGAAGCATTGGATAACTGATAATGATATTCTTGAAATAGTGGCTATCTCCGAGTCAACTCCCGGACCAATTGCAATTAATGCGGCTACTTTTGTTGGCTTTCGTATCTGTGGTTTTTTGGGGGCACTATTTGCAACACTTGGAGTTGTGATACCATCCTACCTGATTATTCTTATTATATCTTTTGTACTTAAAGAATTCCAAAGCATAAAAATTATACAATATGCCTTTAATGGTATCAGAGCTGGTGTACTTGCTCTGATTATCAAAGCTCTCTGGTCAATGTATATTCAATGCCCTAAGAATGTTATTTCCTATATAATTATGGCATGTTCTTTTATTTTGACTGCTTTGCTTAATGTAAATGTGCTTATTGTAATTATCAGCTGTGCAATATTAGGTTTAGTAACATCTATTACCATATTAAGGAGGAAATGTTAATGATTTATCTTGAGCTTTTTTATATTTTCTTAAAAATCGGTGCATTTACCTTTGGCGGTGGTTATGCTATGTTACCATTGATTCAGGATGAAGTTATTGCTCATAATTGGATAGATTCACAGTCACTTATTGATTTTATAGCAGTTAGCGAAAGTACACCTGGACCATTTGCTGTAAATATAGCAACATATGTAGGAGCAGAGGTTGGCGGTATTTTCGGTTCTTTTTGTGCAACACTCGGAGTGATACTCCCATCCTTTATTATCATTCTTATTGTTGCAAAATGTTTTATTCAATTTCAAAAAAGTATAGTCATAAAGGGATGTATGTCAGGATTAAAACCTGCTGTAGTTGGTTTGATTGGTTCTGCTGTAATTTCGATGAGTTCAACCGTTTTCATACCACAAGGGTTTAATACTACTGTTTTTACTGATATTTCTTTTTATACAACATTAATTATATTTCTGATATCCGTAGTTTTAGCATTCAAAAAATTAAATCCAATTTTAATTATATGCTTATCCGCAATACTCGGAATAGTTTGCGGATACATATAATTAATTATAACAAAACATCATAAAAGACTCAGATTAACGGTTCTGGATAGTTTAAATTAATGCCTGTATCATTTTTCATCAACAACCTGAAAGATAAAGAATTTCAGATAATAGCTCTCCTGCGCCTCCCACAGTATTGGGTGGTCAGGTGACTGTGTCCTGAACTCGACCTGACGGAGTCTTTTATGTACAGCTTTAGCGGCTTCCTTAATAGTCTTGGTAAGAAGCTCCTGTGTCATGAAGTGTGAGCATGAACAGCTTGCAAGATAGCCGCCGTCTTTGACAAGCTTAAGTCCCTTCATATTGATTTCCCTATAGCCCTTGATTGCGTTCTTTGTAGCTTCCCTCGATTTGGTAAATGCCGGCGGGTCAAGTATTACAATGTCATATTTCTCACCTGCTTCGTTAAGCTTTGGAAGCTCATCCAATACATTTGCACATTTAAAATGTACTGTATCCTCAAGTCCGTTAAGCTTGGCATTGGCTCTCGCCTGTTCAACAGCATATTCTGATATATCAAGTCCAGTAACTTCCTTAGCACCTGCAATTCCTGCATTTAATGCAAATGTACCCATATGGGTGAAACAGTCTAATACCCTCTTGTCCTTACACAGCTTCTGCATTGCAAGTCTGTTGTACTTCTGGTCGAGGAAAAACCCTGTCTTCTGTCCATTCACAACATCTATCATATAGTGGACACCATTCTCAACTATCTCAACATTAGTGTCAAATTCATCACCAATAAAGCCCTTTACTCTCTCCATTCCTTCAAGTGTACGGACTTTGGCATCGCTTCTTTCATATACTCCGCGGATATCAATACCTTTTTCATGAAGGATTTTCTTCACTTTTTCAACAATAAGTGACTTAAATCTGTCAATTCCTAAAGCAAGTGATTCCACAACAAGCACATCTGAGTACTTATCTATAACAAGCCCCGGCAGAAAATCTGCCTCTCCAAATATAAGACGGCAGGCAGAGGTATCTACTGTGTCAAATCTGTATTCAACCGCGGCCCTTACTCTCTCCTCAATAAATGCCTCATCAACAACATCTGTGTGTCTTGCAAGCATTCTTACTGTAATCTTGGATTTTCTGTTAATAAATCCGATTCCCATGAAATAATCATCAAAATCAAGCACCTCAACAAGATGTCCGTCAATTATTCCGTCAGACATCCATTCAATTTCATTATCATATACCCAGGCTCCACCTGCCTTTAAGGTTCTTCCTTCACCTTTTCTTAATCGTATCTTTCCACATACGCTGAATAAATCTTCCATTCTGTTCCTTCCTGCCAGATATTTCTGACATTTATCGTAATTATTCATAATATATTAATCCGTTGACGGATTACCAAGAAAATAAAACATACATACTCCTGCAACCGTAATAAGAAGCGACATGAGCTTAATCCATGAAAATGTAGTCTTCTCACTTCCAAACAGCCCGAAAAGTCCCAGCAGATATGACACTATTATCTGTGCAACTACAATTGTAACCTCCGCTTTAGCAATTCCAAGACCACTTATACTTTTAATAACTGTAAATGTTATAAATGCACCTATCACACCTCCAAGAAGTGTAACCTTATTATCAACCTTAAACAGCTTCATTATATCAGGTCTTCCGTCAATTACCCACATAATCGCACAAGTCGCCAGTGCTGTCAACTGCACAAACATTGCTGTAACCCATACACTGCTTGCTTTTGTAACATTTGTATTAAACGCCCCCTGTAAACTCATAAGTGCACCTGATATTATTGCAATCAAAAAACCTGCCATCAGCTTATAACCTCCATAAGTTTTCTATAGAATAATTATAAGTTAATAGCAGGAATATTATACATTATTTTGTAGAACTGTTTCCTGAATTGACTGTAGAAGCTTCAGTCTGTTTTGCCATTCTGTCTATGCATGCTGCAAATAAATTATATGCTTCATCGACATTTGTACCGTCATATACCTGATGAAGCATAATTTCATATCTCATATACACTTCACCAACACCAATATATTTAGCTTTGACCACAGAGTCTGAATAAATATCATGCATTGCTTTATAGTTTTCTACATTTCTCTTAACCTTAATATCAGCTCTTGCACAGCTTTTTTTAGCAGTACTCTCCATATAGTCTGCATAATCATAAGAAATAGCTCTTGCTACAGCCTTCGATGCATCTACATTCTTAGTGTATGGATTAACAACAGCCATAGTAGTAACTGACATTGCTTTTGATTCAACATCATTCCCCATTGAAGGATATTTACATATGCCATAATCTATTTCTGATAAATCAATCTTAGATATACTGTCTGCATCAAGAATTGTATATAACAGATTTCCTGTTGAAAACAAATCCACACATGTCTCAAGACTTGTATTATTTCTGTCTGTTCCAAATGCACTGTTTAACTCAGCATATTTTTTAAGCACTTTCTTTATAGAATTACCATCTACAGAAACCGAAGAACTGTCCTCAGAATTATTACCGCCTATATTAATATATTTTCCACAAGCCGGATAATTAAGAAACATTGAACCTGGTGCCCATTGAAATACCATTGATACATCCTGATTCTCATCAGTCACCTGATAATTATCACTAATCTGTCTAATCTGATCAATTGTTTCTACAGGTTCAGCATACTTCTTATTATATACAAGAAATGATGTATTAAATGATACCGGATATCCATATAATTTGCCATTATATGAACAGGCTGTCATTGCAGCCTTTCCAAACACATCCTCATTGTACACCTGAGGATACATATCATTTTCGGACATAAGCCCCATAAGATATGCTTTCTCTATCTCTTCAGATGTCAGAAAATACAAATCACATGCATTATCATTGCGAACAGATTCATCATATATATAATTTATATATGAATCTGCTTCGACATATACAGGATTGATGGTAACAAGTTCATTAGCCTGCTTAAACTGCTTGGCAACAAATTCAAGATAAGGCTCATAATCACTGTTATTAAACCATACATTAACTGTTATGGGTCCATCAAGATTAAGAGTCCTCGCAGCCTGTGTCCTGTCATCTTTATTACCACAGCCTGCAAAGACTGTCAGCATGGTAACAATCAGCATCATACTGATAAATCTTCTTAATTTCATAAAGTAAACTCCTGATTCTAGAAGGATTTCTTAAGCTTAGCTATGCATTCATCTACATCTGCCTTAGTGATTACAAGTGGTGGAACAAATCTTATAACATTAGTTCCTGCTGAGAACAGAATAAGTCCATTATCAAGTGCTTTGGCAATTACGTCCTTAGGATTAACTGATAACTCAAGTCCCTGCATAAGACCCATTCCTCGTCTCTCGACAACAACATCTATTGTCTCAACAAGCTCATCAAGCTTTTCTTCAAAGTAAGCAGATACTTCCTTGACATTATCTAATACATGCTGCTTCTCAAAAAGTTCGAACACCTTGGTTGCTGCTGCACATGCAAGTGGATTACCACCGTATGTTGTTCCATGGTCTCCTGGAACTAATGCCTTCGCAACTTCCTCTGTCGCTGCAAATGCACCTACAGGAACTCCACAGCCAAGAGCCTTGGCAACTGTAAGGATATCAGGCTTAACGCCATACTGCTGGAATGCAAACATACTTCCTGTTCTTCCCATTCCGCACTGAATCTCATCAAGTATAAGAAGGATTCCCTTCTCATCACATAACTTTCTTACACCTTCAATAAATTCTTTAGTAGCAGGATAAATTCCACCTTCACCCTGTACTGTCTCAAATATTATAGCACAAGTTTTGTCATTAACAAGTTTCTTTACACTGTCAAGGTCATTATACTGTGCAAACTTAATTCCCGGTATCATAGGTCCGAATGCTTCCTGATAATGCTTATTACCAGTTACTGCAAGTGCTCCCATACTTCTTCCATGGAATGAATGCTGCATTGCAATAATCTCTGCATCAGCCTTTCCGTTCTTGACATAATAATATTTCTTTGCAAGCTTGACTGCACCTTCAATAGCCTCTGTACCACTGTTAGTAAAGAATACTCTGTCCATTCCTGAAGCCTTTGTAAGTGCTGCTGCAGCCTCTACAGCCGGTTCATTGTAGAAATAATTAGATGTATGGATAAGCTTATCAATCTGTGCTTTCAATGCATCATTATATTCCTTATTGTTATAACCAAGCGCAAATACTGCTATACCTGCTCCAAAATCAAGATATTCCTTACCATCTGTATCGTAAAGTCTTACTCCGTCACCCTTATCAAGTACTATCTGGTAACGGTTATATGTATGAATAAGCTTTTCTTCTGCTGTTTCTATAATCTGCTGTGTATTCATGATTACTCTCACTTTCCTATTCTTATGAGCACACATTTTTCACATGAGCCAATATAATATTATAACCTCTGATTCTCTGGTTAGCAATTATTTATCTGAATCAAAGAATTTTTCTGCATCATCTGAAAGAATAGCTGTACCAACACCCTTGTTAGTAAATATTTCAAGAAGAAGGCAGTGTGGAATTCTTCCGTCAAGAATATGTACTCTTGATACACCATGCTCAATAGCATCTATACAGTTATTAAGCTTAGGAAGCATACCGCCGCCAATTGTTCCACTCTCTAAAAGCGTTCTCGCCTCTGAAGTAGAAAGCTCAGATATAAGTGAATCCTTATCGTCAAAATCCTTATATACACCTTCAATATCTGTTAAAAATGCAAGCTTTTCAGCACTGACTGCTCTTGCGATGGCACATGCTGCATCATCAGCATTAATATTGTATGCATGGAAATTATCATCATATCCGATAGGACATATTACCGGTAAGAAATCGTCCTTAAGCAATGAATCAAGAAGTGTTGTATCAACATCTGTTACTTCTCCAACATATCCTATGTCCTCACCCTTAGAGTACTTCTTCTCAACCTTTAACATGCCGCCATCCTTACCACTGATACCGCATGCCTTAACTCCAAGCTGCTCAATCATTGACACAAGACTCTTATTAACCTTGTTAAGAACCATCTCAGCAATCTCCATAGTTGGTTCGTCTGTAACTCTTAAACCATTCTTGAATTCAGGTGTCATGCCTGACTTTTCAACCCATTTGCTGATTTCCTTACCACCACCATGAACGATGATTGGCTTAAAACCAACGAGTTTAAGAAGAACTACATCCTGAATAACTTTTCTCTTAAGTTCTTCATCTACCATGGCACTTCCGCCGTACTTAACTACAATTATCTTTCTGTTAAACTTCTGAATATAAGGAAGTGCCTCAACAAGCACCTGTGCCTTCATAAGTTCCTCTGTCATATCTTTTGCGCTCATAATAATCTCCATTTCATATTTATTCAGATATATTTGCTTTAAAATGCTGTGTCAAATCAGCTTCTGTAATCAGCATTTATCTTGACATAATCAAATGTAAGGTCACAGCCCCATGCTGTAGCGCTTGCATCGCCCTGCTTAACATCAGCAATAGCAATTACAGGATTCTGTGAAAGTATTTCCGTTGCTTTCTCCTCGCTGTAATCTGTAGCAGTTCCATCTTTAACAATCTGAAGTTCACCTGCTTCACTCTTAAAGAATATGTCAACCTTTTCAGGGTCAAAGTCAGCACCAGAATATCCCATTGCACAGAGAATTCTTCCCCAGTTGGCGTCATGTCCGAATATTGCTGCCTTGGTAAGACTTGATGTAACAATTGACTTAGCAAGTGTCTTGGCTTCTGCCTTAGTTGTTGCACCCTTTACCTGAACCTCGAAAAGACATGTACAGCCTTCACCATCACCAGCAATCATCTTGGAAAGCTCTGTAAATACATAGCTTAAGCCTTCATAGAAAGCATTATAATCAGCGCCCTCTTCTGTAATCTTCTTGTTTCCAGCCATTCCATTAGCAAGAACAAGGGCTGTATCATTAGTTGATGTATCTCCATCAACTGATATCATGTTAAATGAATCATCAACAATTGCACTTGTCATCTTCTGAAGAAGTGCCTTGTCGATATCACAGTCTGTTGTTATGTAGCAGAGCATTGTTGCCATGTTAGGATGAATCATTCCTGCGCCCTTGCACATACCACCGATTGTTACCTTAGTACCTGCAACTTCTACTTCTACAGCAACCTGCTTGCTTCTTGTATCTGTAGTCATAATTGCCTCTGCTGCCTGTGTTCCTGCTTCTAATGAATCATCAAGCATTGGAGCAAGCTTTTCAATTCCTGCACATATTCTGTCAACAGGAAGCTGCATTCCGATAACACCTGTTGAACCGATAAGTACTGCATTCTCCGGTACATTAAGAACCTTTGCAACTGCCTTTGCTTCTTCTGCACATGCGTTATCTCCTTCAACGCCTGTACATGCATTGGCAACACCGCTGTTTACAACTACAGCCTGTGCAAAGTCTTCATTATATACAATGTTTCTGTCCCATTTGACAGGAGCTGCAAATACTTTGTTAGTTGTAAATGTTCCTGCTGTAACACATGGCTTCTCACTGTATACAAGTGCCATATCTTTCTTTCCGTTCTTATATTTAATCTGTGCTTCACATCCGGCAGCCTTAAATCCTTTAGCTGCTGTGACACCGCCTTTAATTATATTCATAACATCCTCCTATTGTACATTTATTATGGAAACATTGGTGCAAGCTGTAAGCCCTCATTCTCTGGAAGTCCAAAGAGAAGGTTCATATTCTGTACTGCCTGACCTGCTGCGCCCTTAACAAGATTATCTAACGCACCCATCATTATAAGTCTGTTAGTTCTTGGCTCAATCTTAAATCCTATATCAACAAAGTTGCTTCCCTCAACCCAGCGTGTTTCAGGGCATACATCTTTAGGAAGTACTCTTACGAAATATTCCTTATCATAGTACTTGTCATATGCTGCCTTAACATCTTCATATGTAACATCTTTGGCAAGGTTGGCGTATGCTGTTACAAGAATTCCTCTGTTCATTGGAACCAAATGTGGTGTGAAGATAAGCTTTAAATCGTCTCTTCCACACGCATAACCTAACTGCTCCTCAATCTCAGGTGTATGTCTGTGAGTTCCTACACCATATGCCTTCATGCTTTCATTAACTTCACAGAAAAGGTTGGCAACCTTAGCGCCTCGTCCTGCACCTGAAGTTCCACTCTTGGCATCAATTATAATTGTATCCGGATTGATTATTCCTTCCTTAACCATTGGATAAAGTGTAAGAATTGATGTTGTTGTATAGCAGCCCGGATTCGCAATGATTCTTGTATCTTTGCTCACCTTGTCTCTGTTAATCTCACATAGGCCATAGACAGCTTCATCAATATACTGTGGTGCTTTATGCTCAAGCTTATACCACTGTTCATATACATTAACATCCTTAAGTCTGAAATCTGCACTCAGATCAATAATCTTAGTCTTTGAAAGAATTTCGTCATTAACAAGTGATGCACATAAGCCCTGTGGTGTTGCTGTAAATATAACATCAACCTCGTTAGCAAGCTGCTCCATATTGTCGTCCATACATTTTGCATCTACAAGCTTAAACATGTTTCTATATACATCTGAATAATTCTGATCTATGTAACTTCTCGAACCGAGCCATACAATCTCTGCATCCTTATGTCCTAATAATAATCTGACAAGCTCGTTACCTGCGTAACCTGTCGCACCGATAATGCCTACTTTAATCATAACTCCTCCTTGTTTTGCGAAGCAAAATGCATATATTCAACATTTATGCATAAAATAACGCAAAATGTAAATTGATAACCTACATTATAGCAACTTTTTTTCTTATGTAAAGGATATTTTGAAGAAATTTTATATTTATACATTTTTATTGCATATTTATGTATAATATGCATAATTTGTTGTTGCATTTTTAAATAAAGTAGTTTATTATAATCTGCAGGTGCATAGCATATGTGTTTTACTATGTAAACTTAATAATATACGGAGGAATATATAATGAAAGAAAAAGTTATTCTTGCTTATTCTGGCGGACTTGACACAACTGCCATCATCCCTTGGTTAAAGGAAACATACAACTATGATGTTGTCTGCGTATGTGCAGACTGTGGTCAGGAAGAGGAGTTGGACGGACTTGAGCAGAGAGCTCTCTCATGTGGTGCTGCTAAGTTATATATAGAAGATATCACTGATGAGTTCTGCGACAACTACATCGTTCCATGTGTTCAGGCACACGCTGTTTATGAAAATAAATATTTACTTGGTACTTCAATGGCAAGACCTCTTATCGCTAAGAGACTTGTTGAGATTGCCCGTAAGGAAGGTGCTGTTGCTATCTGCCACGGTGCTACTGGTAAGGGTAATGACCAGATCAGATTCGAGCTTACAATCAAGGCTTTAGCTCCAGATATCAAGATTATCGCTCCTTGGAGAGATTCTAACTGGAAGCTTCAGTCTCGTGAAGATGAGATTGAATACTGCAGACAGCATGGTATTCATCTTCCATTCAGCACAGACTGCAGCTACAGCCGTGACCGTAACATCTGGCATATCAGCCATGAAGGTCTTGAGCTTGAAGATCCAGCTAACGAGCCTAACTACAAGCATTTATTAGTTCTTGGATGCACTCCTGAGGAAGCTCCGGATGAACCAGAATATGTTACTATGACATTTGAAAAAGGTGTTCCAAAGTCAGTTAATGGCAAGGCTATGAAGGTTTCTGATATTATCAGAGAACTTAACAGACTTGGTGCCAAGCATGGTATCGGTATCATTGATATCGTTGAGAACCGTGTTGTTGGTATGAAGTCCCGTGGTGTATATGAGACTCCTGGTGGAACAATTCTTTACGAAGCTCATCAGCAGCTTGAGGAATTAGTTCTCGACAGAGATACAACAACATTCAAGATGGATGTTGGAAACAAGTTTGCACAGGTTGTTTACGAAGGAAAGTGGGAGACACCTCTTCGTGAAGCACTTCAGGCATTCGTTGAGAAGACTCAGGAATATGTAACAGGTGAAGTTAAGTTCAGACTTTACAAGGGTAACATCATCAAGGCTGGAACAACATCTCCATATTCACTTTACAATGAGTCAATTGCATCATTCAAGACAGGTGATATGTATGATCATCATGATGCTGACGGATTCATCAACCTCTTCGGTCTTTCACTTAAGGTAAGAGCTATGAAGAAGCTTGAGAACGAGAAGAAGAACAATAAGTAATTAAAGAATATAACAAAAAGTATCCCCGGCATGGTTATTAATCATGCCGGGGATGTTGCTTTTATATGCTCTCTGTCTGATTCGCAGCTTTTTAATTGTTCTTTCTGATATTAAGAATCGTCTGAAGCAGATATATAATATATAAAATAGCTGCTACAAAAATAAGCACTGTCGTTGCATTTGTAAGTGCCAGTATAATCACATTCACACCAAGAAGTATAATGCCCCCTAAAAGTGTCTTTCCAATCGTTCTTTTAAATACTTTAACGCTTACAATATATACCACAACAACGATTACCAAGAAAATTAGACTCATAATCGAAAGTGTTCTCCAAAAAGCATCAAATTCTTCCTGTGTGGTCTGTTGAATCCTTGCAATTCCACTCTGAACAAAAAACATATATAAGTTTATTACCATCAAAATTAATGTTACTATTTCTAACAGCATATTCTTTATAACTTTCATTTCTATAATACCTCTATATTATTTAATTAAGCCCGTCTAAAACCAATATTGTTATGTATAAAACATCAAATACAAACCACATAATACCCAAAATCATATATATAGTCTGTTCATTTCCCATAACTCCATTATATGGATTATCTTTTTTTACACATATGTTATAAACAGAACCCCTTAAATGATACCTAGAAAATATATTATTTTTTACACTGCAAACATAATTATGCCCTCTGTATCCATAAATAAACTCAGAAATATATCGCCTGTCATTGCCATTTGCGACACCTTTGGTTTTATAGAATTGAGTTTTTATATATGTAAATCGAGCGAAAAAAAACAAATCTAACATAATACCTGCAATTAGTTCCATTTTCTATACCTCAAATTTCATGTTATTTGACAGAATTAAATGCAATGTGTTCGCATGCTTTGTCATGTTTTCTCTTTTAGTATATATTAAATTTCACCATTTGTAAAATACCTGTTCGTTGCATGGAGTTCAATTTCTTGAAATTCAAGACATGAATTATATGAATTAACATTAATCCATTGTAACTTCCTATCAATTCATAAAAAATCCTCCGCTTATATGCTAATTTCATAGCTTTTCCTATTCAATCTTATATAGAAGACCGTTTTTTGACTGAATATTCCTATAGCGCTACTGATTTTTCTTACTTTATAGGTTAATTTTTCAACTATCATTATAGTTTCATGTGTTTTCGACCTATAAGACTTTCAAATATTCAACTACCTATAGGTATCATGTTGTCCAGATTAATTATATATCATGATAATCTGGCTGATTGGACTTTTTCTCTGCTTTCTCATATGCTAATGTCCAATAACTCATTGACTACAAGGCGGATTGGACACTACAAGCAGCTTATTCAGCAAAAAGTCCAATCTTTCCAGACTTCACAACAATTCTGGACCTTTTACCTCATTCTCTTGCTTGTAAGGTCTAATCCACCGCACAAAAGTCTTCCGTGAGAATGAAGTCAGGCGACTATACAACTCGTTTTCAAACCGTTGCGAAGACGCCGGCACTTAGTAAGCTGGGACAGTTGGCTTAAAGTCAACGAATCCCAGCGAACTTAGTACCGCTGCGTCGTAGAACGAGCGCAAGCGTGTTTGAAAACGAGCTGCATAGCCGCCTGACTCCCATTTCCGGAAGGCATCACCCCTTAAACTTTCCCTTATCAATCTCCTTCTCTTCCACTTTCCTATTCACATATGTCCGAAGCAGCGCATAACACACTGAGCTGATTGGAATAAATGTAAGCATACCCATTATACCAAACAGATTGCCACCGATTGTAACAGCAACAAGCACCCATATTCCCGGTAGTCCGACAGAGCTTCCAACAACATGAGGATATATAAGATTGCCCTCAATCTGCTGTAATATAAGGAACACGCCAATGAATATCAGTGCCTTTATCGGGCTTGTCATCATTATAAGAATCACACCGACTATACATCCGATAAATGCACCAACAATCGGAATAAGTGCAGTAACCGCAATAATAATTCCTATAAGCAGCGCATAAGGCATTCTCAATATAGACAATGTAATAACAAACATTGTTCCAAGAATACATGCTTCAAGGCACTGTCCTGACAGGAAATTAGAGAATGTAGTATTAGTCAGTCTTAACACTTCAACAATTTTATCTGCCCTGCTCTCAGGCATGCACACATACATAAGCTTCTTGCATTGTGCTGTAAGCCTCTCTTTCTGAAACAGCACATACACAGAAAAGACAAATCCAATAAAGAAATTAGCGACTCCTGAGAAAAATCCGCTTATTGCACCAATTCCTCCATTGATAATTCCTTTTGTTCCTATTGAAAGGAAATTCATAACATTTGAAAGAACCGAATCCCAATTGATTGATATGCTGCTTAGCTTTTGCTCATACTCAGGATATGCAGACAGCTTGACCTGCAGCCAGTTGATAAAATTATTAACTGCTGTTGGCACCTGTCCTATAAGGTCAGCTATTGTGTTCACCAGTTCAGGCACAACCACGAAAAGTACTCCTGCAATAATAGCCAGTATCAAAATCAGTGTTAGCATATAAGCAAGCACTCTTATAAGTCTGGGATGCTTCTTCTTACAACGCTTGTCAAACAGCCTGTTAAGTCCTTTTTCAATTGCTTTCATAGGTACATTGAATACAAATGCGATGACTGCGCCAATTATAAATGGCATTACAAGTCCTGCAAGATATGATATAGAATCAAGAATTCCAGTCACATTGTTAAGGGCAAGGTATATTACAATTAGCACTGCACCAATCGTAATTCCCTTAACAACCTGACTGTCTTTAAAATGTCCTTTGTTCATACAACCCCTCCACTCTTTAAAGTTACTTCTAATATACTATACAGGAGTCCGGGATTCAAACATATTATATAAATTTAAGAATTGTAAAATGTTAGTTATACTGTGCATCAACCATACTCATCATCATTCGCATATTGAATGCTCCCATGAATTTCACTGATGGAAGATATACCAAATGCTTCTTCTGAATTACACAGTCATCCTCATATTCATCATCATACACTTCAAGTCTCATAACTTCATTAACAAACTGTCCCTTACCCGGTTCGACATTGAATGAACCCTCAATAAATGGTGCGAAGCAGTCACGCTCGCCACTCTGGTCAGGGTCATATGCAATAAATGTATGAATCATACTCTCATACTTTGTAATAAATAATCCATTATCTGCACCGCTTTCCTTTAGTGCATTTCTGTAATTGTCCATCTCTTCCTCATACACTGCTGACTGCTTATTAATAATTTCTTCTAACTCACCCGCAGTCATAGGAATATTTTCTGCAAAGAAAAATGCAAGTGGCTGGATGCTTCCATATAATAAAAAGCAGCTCATGTCCGAATTAAGAGTCTGTGATACCTCAAGCTTATCAGTATCCCCCATATACATAAGTACTGCAAAATTGCCCTTGGCAGTAAACTCCTTAAGCATATTAATAGCTGCCTTTAATTCTGTTCTCGAAAAATGTCTCATAATATCTAATTCCTTTTCATTTAAACTATCGTTGATTATATCACCTATGACTGATATTTTCACTTCCAAATTTTACTTTTCATAAATTTCTCTCTTTTTATTGACAATAAAAACTACCGTAGAAACTAATCCGGCAGCAACAATTATTGAAATGTACATTACCGCCTTTCTGCTGTCTCCTGTTTTAACTGATTCCTCATCAGCAGCAACCTCTCCAGTACGCTGTGTTGCACTGCTTTCAGCAACACTTGATGTAGCACTCATGGTTGTTGGCTGTTGTGTTATAGATTCCTGCTCTGTTGGTCTTTCTGTTGTCGGCTCCTGCTTTGTTGGATTCTCCGTTGTAGATTCCTGTTCTGTCGTTGGCTCCTGTTCTGTTGGTGGTTCTGTCGGAGGTTCAACCTTATCAAGAAAAAATGTAAATTCCATTCCCCATGATGTATTCTGGTATGGATTAGTCATATAAGGTCCACTAATATGAAGATGTGCATTAAGAATATTTCTTGTCTCCTTCATTCCGGCTTCAAGTGTTCCAGTCTTTTCATTCATATATGAATCAACATTATTCTCATTCCTCATCCAGCTTCCTAATGAAAATCTTCCTGCCACACAGTCATCATTATTTACAGTATCATCATCAAGCGTAAGCATTAAAAAATTGTTATATAACATATTGTATCCAAGGCTGGCAATATTCTTATTAGCCTCCCGTACGCCAATCATATATCCGTTAAATATTGACTCACATATCTCCTTAACACTGAATTCATCAAGCTTTGCATTATTTTTGTCGTATTTTTTATTCATATAATCGATATAATAATCATCAAGATCATCCAGACCGTTCTCATACCCGGCTTCAATCAATGCATTTTTAATCAACTCATTAGTATAATTCTTAGAAGAATTACTTGTAATACCAAGCAATTCCTTTAACGCTGAGTTGCTTGTTCTCCAGACAGTACTCTTTACCGCTATCGGACGGTTGCTTAATGATGTGTACGCTCCCTTAATATATTCCGCATCAGTATTATCATATGTGTATGCCATATCTGCATCCTTTTCTTCGACATAATTGCCATCCGTAATCTTCATTGAACCATTGCTGTATACATACTCATTTTTAGACAGATTAATTATATTAACATAAAAATTTTCTCCATCCCCCGGTACATAAGTTCCAGCCTCATAATACTTCATAAGGTCACCTATAAGGTCAATTTTAACAGTCTCTCCATCATAATCTTCCGGTATTGTATATTCGAAATAATAATTGTACTGCCATTTCTTTTTATCCTCATCCATTTTAATAACTACAGTAACTCCCTCTGAACCGGTGTTTCCTTGTGCAAATGTATTCTCTGCCTTTATGCTTCCAATTAAACCGGAAATCAAAGCTATAATTATCGTCAGTATTGCTGTCACTTTAAACAGTCTCTTTTTCATTTACCTTTCTGTTCTCCCTTTTATTATAGACGTCTATATTCTATTCACTTTTTTCCATTTTCATACATAAAAACGGCAGCCGCCCTGTTGATCAAACAGGACGGCTGCCTCTATAAAAAGATTAGGGAAGTAAGAAAGCTTTATCACAGAGCGTCATTACCGGTTTCACCGGTTCTTATCTTGACTGCTCCCTCAATATCCTTGATGAATATCTTACCATCACCAAAACTGTTAGTATTAAGTTCTTCCAATACCTTATTAATTATACCCTCAACTATCTCGTCTTTTACGACAGTTCTTACACTTAATTTAGGTAAAAGATTTATACCCGGAGTTTCATCTCTTGTATATACCTGACCTGCGCCCTTCTGGTGACCGTAGCCAAATATTGTTGTAATCATTACACCTCTTGCACCCTCACTGTCAAGAATCCTTTTAAGATTCTCCAGCTTCTCAGGCTTTATAACTATCTCTAATTCTTTCATAATCCATAACCTCTTTTCTTCACATTTTAATATTCCTTATCACCATCAGGTGTCTTCATCCATACCTTTTCATGCTTCCACTTAATAAGAATCATATACAGCCATAGGATAAGACCTACACCCATATATCCTGCAAATCCCAACCATGTTGCCTTTCCGATACCGATAGTACAGAAGAATGCAATAATTGCCATGATTATAAGAGATGCAACCTTAAGTCCTGTTGCACATTTGTATGGTCTCTCCCATTCTGGATGCTTCTTTAAAAGCACCAGTGAAGATATTGAAGTAATCACATAACACAATGCACACGCGAATGCCATAAGGTCAAAGAATGCTGTAATACTCTGCATTGCAATGAATCCAATACTTACAACAAGAATAAGTATGTTAGGAAGTGTTGGCTGGTTGTACTTATTAGTGTATGAGAACTGCTTTGGAAGGAAATTCTGACGACCCATAGCGTATATCATACGGACGCCTGAATACCAGAAACCAAGTACTGATGTACCAATTGGGAATACAACTCCGACAATACCCATTATAAGGACAAACCATGCAATCTTATCACCGAAGCAGTACTGTAATGCTTCAAATGTGATGAATGGGTGGCAGTCACCGCCATTAGTAAGCTCTGCCCAAGGCATTGCACCTGCAAGACAGAAGTAGAAAATTGTATATATAGCACCACATGTTATAACTGAACCAAGAATAGCTTTCTTCTGGTCCTTAATTGGGAAGTCGCCCTCCTCAACCATTGCCGGTACTGTCTCGAATCCGAAATATGGTGTTATCATAAATGAACAACCGACAACCCATGCAATACCGGTTGCAAAGTTACCACCCCACTGCTTTTCATTGCTGCTTGTAAAGAAATCTGCGAAATTAGCAATGCTCCAGTGTCCGCTGAACAGGAAAAGTAATGAACATATAAGAATACCTGCGATACCAGCCATAAGCATGAATGACTGAACCTTGCCTGCTACAACATTTTTATAAAGACTGAGTACACACCAGAAGCACAGTACTAATGAACCGACAATAACTGCCTTGCCACCTGTAAGTCCTAAGCCAAACTGATGATTTAACCATTCGATAATTCCAAGTACACCTGCTGCAGGAACGGCTATCCATGCACACATGATAAGCCACGCTGACCAGAAACCTGCATGCTTGTTAATACCTACCGTATTGAATACCAGACACGAACCTGTACTTGGTAACATTGTCGAGAATTCAGCATACACAAATGCTGTCGGCAGTACTGCCAGTGTCATAAGTGCAAATGCCAAGAATGTTCCGGGACCTGTATATGACATGAATATACCATCCCAGTAACACATAAATGTAAATATTGCTCCTGTTGCCATCGCATATACATAAATCAGCTTCATTGATTTAGATAATGCATTTGTTTTCTTTTCGCCCATAATAGCTTCCTCCCTTATTGTTGTTCATGATTTGTTGTCACGAAGATTTCTTATGTGCCTAGCCGAATAATCTAAGATACCTTTCGGCTAATTCCATGGTTCCGTCCATCCAGCCGACACTTAATTCTGCTACCGGACCTGATTCCTGATGAGATGCAAGCCATGCTGTAAGCTGTAATCTTCTCATCATTATAAATGTGTCTATTTCTTCAAAATCCGTATCAGTGAACGGAAGAACCTTCTTATATCCTGCAAGCCATGCATTTACAAGCTTTGGAACAATTGGCTTGTCCTCAATAAAACTAAGTGCTGACGCAAGGTCATGTAAGTGCCATCCAAAACCGCAGTCATCAAAATCAATAACCTTAATCTGGTCGCCCTCAATAAGCAGATTAGCTAATCTTAAATCTGCATGTATGAGTCCAAAATTATTCTCATTAGTTCCATATCTTTCAAGTCTTCTCTTAATAATTCTTGAAACCTCTGACAATATATTTTCTGCCTCCGGGGTCATCTCTGGAAATGCTCTCCAGTCACCCCATGCAGCATGCTCTCCTATTATTGTGTCGTAAGTCCATACCATACGGTCAAGCTTATCTGTTCCGTTCCATATCTCTGTCTGACGATGAAGATAAGCTGTTGTCTCGCCGAGATATCTGAACTGCTTTACCATCTGCTCCTCGTTATTCTCATCAGGTGCTTCTCCCGGAAGAAAATCACATATAACGCAGAAATATACATTTCCATCCGGTCCTATAATCTCCTGTATATTCTTACCATCAAGCCCTTTTATAGGATTAGCTACAAGAAGCGGTGTGTAGTCATTAATCTGTCTTAACCACTTCATCTCTGAATTAAGCTCATCCAATGTGTGATAACCTGGTCTGCTTATTCTAAGCACTCCCTCTTTTTCACCTGTTTCTTTGTTCTTGACCATATAGGTTGCATTCTCCGACAGCACTATGAGTTTCGCCTCACATCTGTCCTGCCATCCGTATTTTTCAAGCGAAGCATTTGCAACCGCATCAAATAAATCAACATTTTCAAATGCCATGTCATTATCCTCCAATCAGAAAAGGCGTACACAAATCTATCCGATTCATGTACGCCTTTGTACTTTTCTTATATTTAATTACTGTCCCATAGATGTTGTTTCCGGCAATGTGCTTCCACCATCAATAACTATCTGTGTTCCGGTTATGTAGCTTGATTCATAACATCCAAGGAATGCTGCAAGTTCTCCAACCTCCTCAGGGTCAGCCAGTCTCTTCAAAGGAACTGCATCTGCAATTGCCTGTATTGCTCTCTCCGGATTCTCCGGGTCTGACTGCTTTGCCATTCCTTCAACAAGCGGTGTCCTTACATATCCCGGACATATTGCATTAACTCTTATATTCTTGTCTGCAAATTCTCTTGCAAGCGCCTTTGTAAATCCTACCAGTGCAGCCTTAGATGTTGCATATGCAACCTCACCCGGATCAGCTACCATATCTCCTGTTACAGAGCTTGTAACTACGATTGCACCACCGCCATTTGCTATCATGCTTGGAATAACTGCTTTTGCCACATTCCATGCACCTTTGACATTAATATCAAGATGTAAGTCTCTATTTTCAAATGTGTCATCTTCAAGAAAGTCTTCAAGAACACATACACCTGCATTACATACAAGCACATCAATCTTTCCATATGTTTTCTCGGCAGTCTCAACAATTCTTTCAACACTCTTGTAATCAGATACATCAACCTGAACACCTGTTGCCTCATACCCTTCGCTTTTTAACTGCTCTGCAAGTTCAAGTACCTTAGGGCCTCTTGCTGCAAGCACACATTTTGCACCATACTTTGCATATACTTTGGCGATTCCTTCACCTATGCCTTTGGATGCTCCGGTAATTACCGCTACTTTTCCTTCTAACTTTCCCATAACGCCACGCACCTTTCTTAGTTTCCTGAAATGTAAGAAAGGGGCACGAAAGCTTTTCACTTTCGTGCCCCTTTGCACTTCGACACTAACTATAGTCCCAAGTGCGTGAAATTGCAACAATAAAAATATGCGTTTTTTTCTTAATTCATAAGGTGATTTTCTAAAAATTTCTTTATTCGTAAAGTGGGTACTTATCTGTAAGTCCCTTAACAAGTTCCATTGCCTTAGCCTGGTTAGCATCTACATCATCAACAAGCATAGCAATTGCTTCTGCAACAACATCCATATCAGCCTCATTGAAGCCTCTTGTTGTAACGGCTGCTGTACCAAGTCTAATACCGCTTGTTACGAATGGAGAAGCCGGGTCATTAGGAATTGTATTCTTGTTACATGTAATGTTAGCTGCATCCAGAAGCTTCTCAACTTCCTTACCAGTCTTTCCCTTGCTTAAGAGGTTAACAAGCATAAGGTGGTTATCTGTACCACCAGATACGATATCAAAACCTCTGTTCATAAGTCCGTTAGCAAGTGCTGATGCATTCTTAACAACATTTTCAGCATATACCTTAAAGCTTGGGTCAAGCGCTTCCTTTAAGCACACTGCCTTACCAGCAATAACATGCATAAGAGGTCCGCCCTGGATTCCAGGGAATACAGCCTTGTTAAGCTTGAACTTCTCTGCTGCCTCTGCTGAAGCAAGAATCATACCTCCTCTTGGTCCACGGAGTGTCTTATGTGTTGTTGTTGTTGTAACATCTGCATATGGAATTGGGCTTGGGTGTGCACCACCGGCTACAAGACCTGCAATATGTGCCATATCTACCATAAGTAATGCGCCAACTTCATCACAGATTTCTCTGAACTTCTTGAAGTCGATTGTTCTTGCATAAGCAGAAGCTCCTGCAATAATCATCTTAGGCTTGCATTCCTTGGCAATTCTTAATACTTCATCATAATCAATAAATCCGTCTGCTGTAACACCATAAGGAACGATGTTAAAGTATTTTCCAGAAATATTAACTGGTGAACCGTGTGATAAATGTCCACCACAGTCAAGGCTCATACCCATAACTGTATCTCCAGGATTAACAAGTGCGAAGAATACAGCTAAGTTAGCCTGTGCTCCTGAATGTGGCTGTACATTTGCATATTCACAGCCAAAAAGCTTCTTTGCTCTTTCAATTGCAAGTGTCTCAACAACATCGACATACTCACAGCCGCCGTAATATCTCTTTCCAGGATATCCTTCTGCATACTTATTAGTAAGAGGGCTTCCCATAGCAGCCATAACTGCCTTACTTACAAGGTTCTCAGAAGCGATAAGCTCGATGTGGCTTCTCTGTCTTCCAAGTTCATCATCCATAGCCTTAGCAAGGTCTGGATCATAGTTTAATACTTCATCAAATGAATACATATAACTTCCTCCCATTATACTTTAGTGAAACAAAGTGTCCCTAGTTACTTATGATATAATTAAATTACGGATTAGTCAATTTAAAGTTGTGAATTCCTGCTTTTTTTAATATTTGTTTCTGTATATCGACTGCAACTCCATATCCCTGCTCCTCAAGTTCATATGTTGATTGTTCAAGTGCCATCTCAAATTTTTCAACCATACTTAAAAAATGCTGCGTTGCTATTCCTTTTCCAAGACCAAGTTTCTTTGCCTCATTCTCAAACGACTTCTGATTTATATTCCTTATATCATATTCGCCATCTATGTTAAGCGACATTTTCTCTGTGCTGCTGTCATATATAACAGTACTTAATAAATCATATGCGGGAGCTAATCTTATTCCTTTTAAATCCTCACTATATAAAAGAGCAATATTTTTAACATGATTATCTGTATTACCTATAAGATAATTAAATATACATAAATCCCATAGCCTTATCTGATCTTCAATTGGATTGCTTGAATAATTTTTTATTAGTTCAAATGCATCTGCTAAATAATCTTTCCCGTTTTTCTCGTATTTTTGTGACGCTGTAATTCCAAGTGCCTGTGCAAAATCCTCCTGATGAAGTCTTAATGGAACTTTCTTCCCCATTAATTCTTTACACAGTATTTCTATAAATTGGAAGGATTTAATGAGAACTGGCTGACGAGTATGTCCGATATGC
>ENA-USYR01000383-USYR01000383.1-human-gut-metagenome-genome-assembly--contig:-NODE-383-length-25002-cov-8.744353_pt1 | contig 25002 bp, 20 predicted proteins | sample MGYA00250064_ERZ773510 | MGnify/ENA primary metagenome ERZ773510 (study PRJEB29103, sample SAMN06112082) | human gut metagenome | biome: human gut; feature: ankylosing spondylitis patient; material... | reverse complement strand
CCTTGCCAAGGAGGGGGTCGCGGGTTCGATCCCCGTCTCGCGCTCTTTTATTTTGTAAGGAAGTCAGTATTTATCTGACTTCCTTTATTTATGCAAAAAGACATGGCGCCACCTGGTACCATGTCTTTCTCTAAGTTTAATAAGTGATGCGCTATCACCTGTCACTTCACATAAACAGCCGCTTTATCTGATACTTTTCCTAAATTGTCGCCACCACCGACTTCCTTAAATCCCACATCAACAATCTCTGTTGTTCCGTCTCCATATGTCACAGTTATACTTAATGTAAGTCCTTCATACATATTTTTAACCATCTCATTGTATACCTGACGTTCCTGATACAAAGATTCTTTTTCTAACTGCTTTGAAAACTTTACAATCTGTATGCCCTCGCTCTGACTGTTGCCGCTCTCCTCATACTCTTTCCCGATATCTTCAATAATGTAATAAGCATAGCCGTTCTCCGTCTGTTTTCTGAATTTTTCAGAAGATGTCTGATATTCAGGACTGTCCTTGTCAACCTCTTTCATTCTCGCTAGATTATATGTCACATCTGAATCATTTCCCGTTATAGAATACTTAATCTTTGAGATATCTTCGCCCATTACATTTATACCAGCCATAACCTGTCCCATCACAGATGAATCTCCAGCCTGGCTTGAAATTCCAGCCACAACTCCTGATACACCAGCATTTTTCTCATCATTAGAAAAAATACATTCCGATGTATCATCAAGCCCGGCTGCATACACATTCATTACATGAGCAATTTTAAATCCTGTCTGCTCTGATGCTGGCTGATTACTGCTCTGGTTTCCGTTTCCTGTCACAGAAGTCTTCAATCCTCTGACTCCCAATACAGCAGTAACAGCCGCTGCTGCCACAAGACCTGCTGCAATTATCTTCTTTACATTATTGCTCTTTTTATACCTGATATCCACACTGGCAGTTTTCTTGTAATTTCCCGCTTCTTCAATCATTCGCGGACTAATTTCATTAAGTCCTTCATATAAATCCATTGCCTCCGATTTTTTCATAGATATAAACCCTCGCTTTCCAGATATTTTCTTAATTCTTTTCTCGTTCTGTGAAGAGTAACTTTCACTGCTGATTCGCTCATCTGCATCCTTTCCGAAATGTCTTTAATTGAATCTGAGTACCAGTATCTTCTGAGAAAAATAATCCTTTTATTTTCATCAATGAACTCCAGAAAATCTGATAACAATGCTCCTATATCTTCTTTGTCCAGATTCGACTGCAATCCACCATTGCCTATGCATTCTTCCAGTTCTTTTGTCAGTTCAGTTACCTTTCCCTGTCTCTTATCCGCATTGTTTTTCCTGATCATATCAATTGCAATATTTCTTACAGTTGTTGCCAGAAATGCAAATAAATACTCTGGTCTTGTGGGCGGTATAGCATTCCATGCCTTCATATATGCGTCATTGACACATTCCAGCCCATCTTCCCTTGATTGCAGAATATTAGCTGCCAGTGCATTTAACTTACCACCATATTTTTCATCAATTACTCTGACTGCATCTTCATCTCTTTGAAAAAATAAATTGATTATCTGATTATCATCCATTACTGTAAATACTCCATGTTTTTTAAAAGTGTTAACCCTTTCATAATTAGAGACGGATTTTTTTGGTAATAGTTACATTTATATCATAAAAAAATTCTGGAAGACAATTACTCTTATCTTCCAGAATTTCTTTAACCATCACATTTTAAAACCACTTTTAGTTCTGTACAGTATAATACTCACCATTAATTTCAATGCTTTCAACATTTTCAATATCTACTATCCTGTTTAGTAAAAAGCATGTCTCACTGCCCATTCCACAAGCATAGAAATTGTTCTCCACAACCTCTCTTTTGGAAACTTCATATATGCTTCCATCTTTGTATATTACGCTTAATGATTTAATGCTATATGGATCTGTTGAACCATTTGTTACCTTTTCTGTATATGTTGAGATTGAAATTGGTGACATTCTTACATATGCCTCCCCGTCCTTTACTCCTTCTACGCTGGCAATCTCAGTCACACCATTTATTTCTTTAACATTGCTCACCTTACTTGGTCTGTTACTTTCCATAGGACCTTTGTAAGCGTCAAGTTCTATTGTATATGGTTCTGTACCATCAAGCGGCATATATTCTGTCATATAAACACAGGTATCTGTACTTTTTTCTGTGTCCATATATTTTTTACCTGTTGTTCCCATAATGTACCAGTAGATAGACGACTTATACACATCAACACGATAGCCTTTTCCTACTACAAGATTGCTGTCATGCAGTGCAAAAATATCCACACCATCCGGATTCTCAATCTTATAATATGCAATTGCACTGCCTGAATCCTTTATTAAACTAAGCAATGTAAATGTGTAACCATTAGCCTCTAATACAACCGGCTCATCATAAACATGGTCATTCAGATATTTAGCAGCAACAACACCGTCATATTCATATACATCAGTTCTTGGAATATCTGCCTGATAAGTATTTCCTTCCTTTTCGTATGTCTCAGTATATCCCTCTTCTGCATGTGAATAATTACTGTTATACATTGAGGCTACATTTGCACTCGGATTATTGATGGCGTATGCTGTTCCCCCTGCCGCGCCAATAACACCAACACCACATGCTGCATAAATCAATGCTTTTTTCCACACATCTTTAATATTTCTTTTCATATTGCACCCCCTGAGTAATTTCTCCTTGCGGCTGCTATATTTTTCCGAAAAAATGTGTACTCTGTCATTGCTTTCAAATGCATCTTCAACTATTTTTTCAAATTCATCATTATCAACAATGCCCATAACAGACCTCCTTAATCTTTTTCCTTAAACGCTCTGTTCGCTTTCTTGCTGCGGATTCAGTAATATCATAATCTGAAGCTATTTCCTTATAGTTTTTCTCCTGAATAAATCTTAAATCAAATAATTTCTGCTCCTCCTGTGTAAAATCGCTGTTTATAATTTCTTTTACCTCAGATAACAATTCGCTTCCATTATTTACTTGTTTTTCAAAAGATAAACTCTCCTGTACTATTGCATCCGGTTCATAGTCCGAATCCGTATTCTGAAATCTTTCATCAAATGCAATAACTCTCTGATTTTCTTTACTATTTTTACGATACTGGTCTATCGCTGCATTTTTTATTATGGAAATAACATATCTTTTGGTCTTCTCCGATCTGGGATTACCTATTTTACTGATATTCACAATAATCTTTTCGAAAGAATCCGATACCGCATCCTCCGCCTGCCACTCATTTTTCAGAATAGCATACGCAATTCTGTACATAGGCTGTTCATAAATAGTATATAACTGTTCGATTTTTTTAATATTCTTCATAAATCAGCCTCTCTTAATAATATTTGTAATTATGATGCATCATTTAATCACAATAATAATAACGAATTTAAAACGCAAATGTGACATAATAAAAAAGGATACTGTATTTTTTGTACAGTACCCTCTTTTTCTACCACTGTTTAAGCAGATTTCCAAACACATTCAGTGCTTCCTGCACAACATCCGGTCTTGTCATATCTATTCCACACAGCTTAAGAAGCTCAATAGGGTGCATTGAAGAGCCGCCTGACAAGAACTTTCTGTAACCTGCTATAGCCTGCTCATCACCTGCAAGTATCTTAGTTGATATTGCAATTGCAGCAGAATAGCCTGTTGCATACTGGTATACATAGAATGGTGTGTAAAAATGTGGTATCCTTGCCCACTCAAGTGCTATCTCATCATCAATAACCATATCCGGGCCGAAATACTTCTCATTCAGTTTCTTGTACATGGCACAAAGGCTCTCTGCTGATAAAACCTCACCCTGTTCAGCCTTTGCATGCGCTTCCATCTCAAACTCTGCAAACATCGTCTGTCTGTAAAGAGTTCCCTTAAACTGCTCAAAGAAATGATTGAGCAGATATCTTTTCTTCTTCTCATCATCAGTATTCTTTAACATATACTGCATAAGAATCGCTTCATTACAGGTTGACGCAACCTCCGCAACAAAGATCTTATATCCTGCATAAATATAAGGCTGGTTTGCATTAGAATAATAAGTGTGCATTGCATGTCCCATCTCATGAATAACCGTAAACACATCATTGAGTGTATCTGAGTAATTAAGAAATACATATGGGTGTGTGCCATAAGCGCCCCATGAAAATGCTCCCGAACGCTTTCCGGTATTCTCATACACATCTACCCAGCCATTATTAAAGCCTTCTTTAATGTGTGAAACATACTCCTCACCCATTGGTGCAAGTGCCTTCACAACAATGTCCTTAGCCTCATCATAGCTTATCTTCCAGTCAATATCCTCTACCATCGGTGCATAGATATCATAAAAATGCAGCTCGTCAACACCAAGTGCCTTCTTTCTTATATCAACATAGCGGTACATTTTGTCAAGATTATCATTAACAGTCTTTATAAGATTCTTATATACATTTTCTGGAATAAATGAGCCGTCAAGATACATATTAAGAGTCGACTTGTATCCCCTTGCGTCAGCATAGAACATTGCCTGCTTGACATTTCCATAAAAAGCCGCCGCAATCGTGTTAATATAAGCCCCATACTGCTTATACAACGCCTCAAATGCCGCCTTTCTTACAGTTCTGTCATGACTTTCCATAAATGTGGCAAAATTGCCGTTAGTCAGCTCATCTTCCTGTCCATTCTCTCTTTTCACCTTGCCAAACTTAACATCAGCATTGTTAAACTTAGAGAATACCTCATTAGGCACAGTTGACATCTGTGATGCCTTTGCAAGCAGTGCTTCCTCCTTTTCAGAAAGCGTATGCTCTTTCCCTGCGAGGCAGTCATCAATAAAATGCTTATACATTCCCAGCCTTTCATCCTCGCTGATATATTTATCAAGCACATCAGCATCTATTGATATAAGCTCAGGCTCTAAAAATGCATACTTCTCTGACACCTTCATCGCAGCCATCTGGGCTTTCCCAGATATTTCCTGATACTTTGAATTGCCTGTATCCTCATAATATTTCATAAATGCATACACATACACTCTTTCAGTAATGTATTCTACCTGTTCATACTCCTTAAGCGCCTTGTAAAGCATGCCGGCAGACTCGCCCATCCTGCCCTTAAGCTCACTTGGCTGGTCAGTCAGTTCAAGTATACTGTTATAATCCTTCTCCCATGCTTCATCAGAGCTGTATAAATCACTCACAGCCCATTTAAACTTATCATCAATCTCACTTCTTGCTGGCATAACAATCCTCCATTCGTATTAACCTGCGGTAATATCCGCATTTATAAACAAAAGCCTGCAACAACTCATGCGCTGTCACAGGCTTATCATTCGTATTAATCAAGTTCTGGCAGATAAGCAGATGTCGCTATCGCAAGTGCACCATGTCCTATGTGGCAGGCAACTGAAAGTGAAAGTGGATCCATGTGGAAATCAAACTGCGGAAAAGTCTCTTTAACTAACGCAGCCCATTCCTCTGCCTCCTCAGGATTACCTGAATATGCAACCTCCATATGCATCTTTCCATCCTTTGCAAACTCTGCAAATCTTGTATCTAAATCATCCTGCATTGCCTTAAGCATAATCTTCTTCGCAGAAGCCTTACCTCTTGCCTTGGCAAATGCATCTAGCTTCTCACCCTGAATCTGAAGCACAGGATTAAGCTTTAACATAGTTCCAATAGCAGCTGCCGCAGGAGTTATTCTTCCGCCCTTCTTTAAGTACTTAAGAGTATCAAGTGTAATATATATGCTTGATTCCATCTTATGTTTCTCAAGAATCTCCTTAATCTCTGCCGCAGACTTACCTCTCTTAGCAAGCTCCTTCGCATCAAGAACAGACTGTCTCATGGTTACAGAAATTCTCTGGTTATTGACAACCTGAACCTTTCCATCATAATCATCAGCAACCATAGTAGCTGTCTGACATGTTCCACTGAGACCGCTTGACATAGGAATATATACAAGTTCATCATATTCCTTAAGAAGCTCATCAAATGCGTCCTGCATCTCACCAATAGAAGGCTGTGAAGTAGATATATCAGCATCCTGCTTTAACTTCTCGTAAAACTCTTCCTGTGTAAGATTAATATGTTCAAAATACTGTTCTCCATCTATAAAGAACGGCATTGGTATAACTTTAACCCCAAGCTCCTTAGACTGAGCCTGTGTAATTCCACTGTTACTGTCTGTAAGTATGGCAACTTTACCCATGTAAATCCTCCCAATAACCTATTGCTGGTAAATCATATTTTTTGTTATACTTCCGTATATACCTTTATATAGTAAGGCATTTTGACACTTTTGTAAACAAATGTTTCTTATTTCAAAGTAATATTTTTATAAACATTTCTGGAGAACAACCTATGAAATATATTGAGATTGACCATTTAGACAGCATTTTAATGAATGCTCTTGAAGAACTTATTGACAAATGTGATGGCTACGAGCCTTATTACAGCGAATCCCATAACGACAGCTTTATCCAATGTGCGCTTGTTGATGAAAATGCAGATTCACCTGTAATGTATGGCTTTGTCGGACTGCTTATCAACGAAGAATGCGGGTATGTTGAAGTTTCAGGTCTTGTAGCGCCTGATTTCCGCCATATGGGGCATTTCCGTAAAATGCTTGCAATATGTAATGATGTGCTTAAAAACTCTCCTGCGGGCAATCTGTCCTTAGTAGCACCGGTAAGCGGTGATTTTACCCGAAGTTCTTTATGCGGAGAACTATGCTTTAATGAATATCTCTACAAGCTGGACAAATCACAGCTTAATTTATCTGCTATACATAATAATGAACCTGCCAACGCCGAATATTATCTTGAAGGTGAGGATTATCTTATGTACCTGCCGGAATATGAAGAACCTGTGGCGCTTCTTTATCTTGATACGCAGAACACATTTGTCAATGTATACGGCGTATTCGTTGATGAAAAGCTTCGCGGGAAAGGCATCGGCACATGCCTTATGAAGCATTTTCTTAAAGACTACTTTAACATTGCTTCACTTCCACTCGTACTTAATGTAACAAGCAGGAACAAGGCAGCTGTGGCATTATATAAAAAATGCGGCTTCACCGAAGCAAGCCGCATTGAATATCATTATATTAACTGCCCTGAAAACTAGTTCTTAGCTGCAATAACATCTCTCATATCGTACATTCCAGCTGGCTTTCCTGCAAGGAACTTGGCAGCCTCAACTGCACCCTTTGCAAATACAGCCTTAGAATGTGCGGTATGCTTGAACTCTATAACCTCGTCTTCTCCAGCGAAGATTACTTCGTGCTCTCCAACGATAGTTCCGCCTCTTACAGCACTGATTCCGATTTCCTTAGGATCTCGCTTCTGTCTTAACTGGCTTCTGTCATATCTGTAGAAATAATCATCCTCAAGCACTTCCTTCATTGAATCTGCAAGTGCAAGAGCTGTTCCACTTGGCGCATCAAGCTTCTGGTTGTGGTGCTTTTCAACTATCTCAATATCAAAACCTGCTGACGCAAACACTTTGGCAGCATCCTGTAAAAGTTTGAATAATGTATTGATTCCAAGTGACATATTAGCTGAACGTAATATTGCAACGCTCTTTGACGCTTCATTGATTGAAGCAATCTGCTCATCGCTTAATCCTGTTGTACATATTACAGCCGGAGTCTTGGTTTTCTTAATATAGTCAACGAGTGTATCCTCTGCCTTAGCTGATGCGAAATCAATAATAACATCTGCTTCAACATTACATTCTTCTAATGAAGCAAATACCGGATATGAGTTATGTCCGTCATCGCGAAGGTCAATTCCTGCTACTATCTGTGCATTAGCATCATTAGCAACTATTCCTGTAATGACCTGTCCCATATGGCCGTTACAGCCATGCATAATTATTCTTGTCATGTTTATTCTCCTGTCAATTAAAGTATTCCGTAGTTAACCATTGCTTTCTTTAATCTCTCAAGGTTAGCCTCTTCCATCTCGCATAATGGGCTTCTGAGTGGTCCCATATCCCATCCCATAAGGTTAAGCGCATGCTTAACAGGAATTGGATTAACCTCGCAGAATAATGCATCTACAAGTTCTAATGCCTTAAACTGTAACTGTGCAGCCTTAGCAACATCTCCTGCTGCAAATGTAGCGCAGATATCATGTGTCTGCTTAGGAGCAACATTAGATAATACTGAAATTACACCCTTTGCTCCAATTGACATAAGAGGAACAATAAGTCCGTCTTCACCTGAGTACATATCAAGTCTTCCCTCGGCTAATGCCATTGTCTTGCTCTCCTGTGCAAGATTACCTGTTGCAGCTTTGATAGCAACGATATTGTCAACATCCTTAGCAAGCTTGGCTGCTGTCTCTGGCTGGATATTGCAGCCTGTTCTTCCAGGAACATTATACATAATGATAGGAAGGTCTACTGACTTCGCAACTGCTGTATAGTGCTGGATAAGGCCCTTCTGTGTTGCTTTATTATAATATGGTGTAACTACGAGACATCCATCAACTCCTGCCTTCTGTGCTTCCTGTGAAAGCCATATAGCTGTTTCTGTGCAGTTAGAACCTGTTCCTGCAATAACAGGAACTCTTTTCTTTACATAATCAGCAGCAAATCTGATTGTTTCTACATGCTCCTCATGTGTAAGTGTTGATGCCTCTCCTGTTGTTCCACAGATAATAATTGCATCTGTTGAGTTATTAATCTGGTAATCAAGGAATTCTCCAAGCTTATCATAATTAACTTCTCCATTAGCTTTCATTGGTGTAATAATCGCTACACCGGCTCCGGTAAATACTGACATACCATCCTTCTTTCCGCTGTTAACAGCTATTATTATGTACATGATTCCTGTCTATTCTCATCGCTACCTATGTGGGTAGCTCAACAACATAGAAGAGCCAATCTGCTCAAACAGACTGGCTCTTAAAGAAATCATAGTAATAGTCCTTTAAGTAGCTCTCCATCTATTCGATGACAGTCGTAAAACTATTAATCCTACGCCCAGTAAGACTGCTCCGGAAACAATCCTCTTCGGCACTTTCCCCTTTTACTATCCTTCATATGTCTTCCGGGACATCAGGATAATTACTCTTGAATCGTGCGACCTCTACCTGCTGCAGGGGAAACCCTTACAGTTAATGTGACTATATCACTCTGATAATGTTATGTCAATATATATCCTTAAACTAAAGAACATAAATGTTGTCTTAATTATTCCTCATCTTCAACAAGGTCAATCTTGCTTACTGATACCTCATAAGCAACTCTTCTCTCAACCTCTTCTTCTCCTATTTTCTTAGTGTACTCTCTGCTCTGTACACGTCCGCTAACCTGAAGATGTGCACCTACTTCAAGACCTCCTGCAAATCTTGCATTTCTTCCCCATGCTATACATGGTATGTAATCCGACTTGCCATATGGTCTGTTTACAGCCACTAAGATATCTGCAATTTCTCTTCCTAATGGAGTTTTTCTATAAATAGGAGGCTTGCATACATATCCGTCAAGGAATATCTGGTTAGACTTTGACTGCTCTTCAGGCATCTCGTCATCTTCTAAAAATCTTAATTCTCTTACAAATATTGAGAGAACAAGCTTATTCTTAGTTCCTTCATGTCTGTTATATGAACGGAACTGTCCTGCAACCTCAATCTTCATTCCTCTATAATCCTTAGTAACATCAATAAGTCTTTCAGATATCATAAGTGGTATGACATCCACCATATCACTTAATCTGTTCACTGATACATTAGCAATATAGAAGCCCTCTCCAAAGACCTCATGGCTGAAAGTGAACTCTGAGACAATCTCTCCAATGATACACACTCTGTTGTTTTCAATTACTTTATCAAGCATTCTGTATTTCTCCCTTCTTTGCCACCTTATTATTAATGTGTTGTGGCATGTGCTTTGTTTTCTCTAATATGTATATGTTGTCGTTTTCGCAAATATTACAAAAACTTTTTGAATAATCTGTGTTCAAAAAATGAAAAAATTTTTATATATTTAGTATTGTTTTTTAAGAATATTGTGATAGAATATAAAAGTTGCTAATCATAGAAGATATTTTGAGTTTAATTCAGGAAGGACATTATTAATGAAAACAAAGCGTGATGATATTCGTAATATTGCAATTATTGCCCACGTTGATCATGGTAAGACAACCCTTGTTGATGAGCTGTTGAAGCAGAGCGGAACTTTCAGAGCTAATCAGGAAGTTGCTGAACGAGTTATGGATTCCAATGATATCGAAAGAGAAAGAGGAATCACTATTCTTTCTAAGAATACAGCTATCACATATAAGGATACTAAGATTAACATTATTGATACTCCTGGCCATGCCGATTTTGGCGGTGAGGTTGAACGAGTACTTAAAATGGTTAACGGCGTTATTCTTGTTGTTGACGCATTCGAAGGTGTTATGCCTCAGACTAAGTTCGTATTACAGAAAGCCCTTGATATGAATCTTTCTGTTATAGTATGTATTAACAAGATAGACAGACCAGAAGCAAGACCAGAAGAAGTTATCGATGAGATCTTAGAGCTTTTCATTGACCTTGATGCTAATGAAGATCAGCTTGATTGTCCATTCATCTTTGCTTCAGCTAAGTCAGGCTATGCTATGGCTGACCTTAATGATGAAAAGAAAGACATGCAGCCACTCTTTGACTGTATCGTCAATAACATTCCTGCACCAGAGGGTGACCCTGATGCAGATACACAGATGCTTATCTCTACTATTGACTACAACGAATTCGTTGGTAGAATTGGTGTAGGTAAGATTGATAATGGAAGCCTTAAGGTTAATCAGGAGGTTATGATTGTTAACCACCATGATCCAAGCGTTAAGAAGCGTGTAAGAATTACTAAGCTTTATACATTTAACGGACTTAATAAGGTAGAAGTTAATGAAGCAGGAATCGGTGAAATTGTTGCTGTATCAGGTATTGCTGATATTCATATCGGTGATACAATCTGTTCACTTAACAACCCTGTTGCCATTCCTTTCCAGAAGATTTCAGAGCCTACTCTTTCTATGGACTTCATGGTTAATGACAGTCCTCTTGCAGGTAAAGAAGGTAAATTCGTTACTTCAAGACATTTAAGAGACAGACTTTTCAAGGAACTTAATACAGATGTTAGTTTAAGAGTTGAGGAAACACCTGGCGTTGAGAACTCATTTAAGGTTTCAGGACGTGGTGAGCTTCATCTTTCAGTTCTTATTGAGAATATGAGAAGAGAAGGTTATGAATTTGCAGTAAGTAAGGCTGAGGTACTCTACCACACAGATGAGAGAGGTAAGAAGCTTGAGCCTATGGAACTTGCTTATATCGATGTTCCAGATGACTGCACAGGATCTGTTATCCAGAAGTTAAGCCAGAGAAAAGGCGAACTCCTTGGTATGTCACCAATTAACGGCGGATACACAAGACTTCAGTTCTCTATTCCTTCAAGAGGTCTTATCGGATACAGAGGCGAATTCCTTACTGATACTAAGGGTAACGGTATTATCAATTCTTCTTTTGAAGGATATGAAGAATACAAAGGAGACATTTCTTACAGAAAGAATGGTTCTCTTATCGCTTACGAAAGCGGTGATGCTATCACTTATGGTCTTTTCAATGCGCAGGAAAGAGGTACTCTTTTCATTGGACCAGGTGAGAAAGTATATGCCGGAATGATCGTTGGCGAGAATCCTCGTACTGAGGATATTGAGGTTAATGTATGCAAGACAAAGCATCTTACCAACACTCGTTCTTCAAGTGCTGATGAGGCCCTCCGTCTTGTTCCGCCTAAGATTCTTAGCTTGGAGCAGGCACTGGATTATATTGACACAGACGAATTACTTGAAGTAACACCTAAGAGTCTTAGAATCCGTAAGAAGATTCTTGATCACACAGCTCGTTACAGAGCAAACAAAAAGTAATTATTTTTAGGAGGTTTGAATTATGGATAGCGATTTAGGAGCTAAAGTTAAGAAGTTAAGAATTGCACACGGTCTTACACAGGAAGATGTTGCTAAGGCATTAGAGGTTACACCTGGTTACATAAGTAATGTTGAGAATGGCCGTAACCTTATGACATTAAGAATGCTTTCATATTATGCAGAGCTTACAGGAGTTTCTCTTGATTATCTTGCAGGAAGCGTTGACAAGTCATACCAGAATACAGCTCTTGACAATGAAATCATGCAGATTGTACAGAAGTTAGATGTTGATTCTAAGGAAAAGCTTATCTCTACACTTAGAATCTGGTTTTCTGAGAATAAGTAATTAAAGCCGGCAGGCATCTAAATAAGGAGACGGGTTATATTCCCGCCTCCTTTTATTTTTAACTCTGTATTGATTTCATCTGATAGAACTCGCCTTTAAGTTCCATAAGCTCATCATATGTTCCATATTCAACACAATGGCCATCCGCTATTACTGCTATTCTGTCTGCACCCTTTATAGTTGATAATCTGTGTGCAACTATAAATGTTGTCCTGTCTTTAGTAAGATTATTAAGTGCCTCCTGAATAAGCTTCTCGGATATACTGTCTAATGCCGATGTTGCCTCATCAAGAACTATTACCTTAGGATTTCTCATAAGTGCCCTTGCGATTGATACACGCTGTCTCTGGCCTCCTGAAAGCTTTCCTCCATGTTCTCCGACAACTGTGTCTAATCCATCCGGAAGTGAATCTATAAGATCTCTTAAATTAGCTGCATCAACAACTTTGTTAAGTGTATCTTCATCAACATCATCTATTCCATATGTTATATTATCTCTTATAGTACCTGAGAATAATATTGATGTCTGCGGTACAACCGCCAGATGCTTTCTATAACTTCTAAGATCAATATCTCTGATATCATGTCCATCAATTGTAACAACTCCGTCTGTGGCAAAATTAAAGCCTATAACAAGGTTAAGAATTGTAGATTTACCGGCTCCTGATTCTCCCACAAGTGCAATCGTCTGTCCCTTATCAACATGAAGATTAAGTTCATGAAGTACCGGTTTATCTGTATTATTATAGGCAAATCTGACATTTTTAAAATCAAACTCACCTTCTACACTATCAAGTGCTTCTTTTCCGTCATTACATTCAATATCTTCTTCAAGAAGTACTTCTCCAATAGAATTAACCGACTCAACGCCCTTGGCAATTACTGGTATAAGTGACATAAGTGATGATACCTGGCTTACTATTGTTGCAAAATAACTCTGGTAAAGTGTAATATCTCCAGGACCAACACTTCCCTTTAAAGCAAGAAATCCTGTGAATCCCAGACACACAACCTGAAAAATCTGGAATATTGCCCATCCAACCGAGCCAAATAATGCCTGTATAACATCAAGCTTATAGCCTTTCTCAGCAACTGCAAAAAGCTGTCCGCTCATCTTGGTTACCTCTTCCTCTTCAAGTGCATGTGCCCTTGTAACCGGAATAAGCTCAACCATCTCCATAACCCTTGCAGATGTCTCTTCCATCTCTTTACGGAACTCGGTATTTCTCTTCTTCATAATATTTCTGAAAAATACCATAGTTGCCGCCGCAAGAGGTGTAGTAAGAAGAAAGAATAAGAATACTATAAGACTCTTTGATACCGTAACAAAAAGTGCAACTCCAATATTAAGTGCAATATTTAATATACTTAAAAACATCTGTGTTGATAGTGTCTCAACCGCCTCCACATCTCGCATTATCTTTGATTGCAGTCTGCCTGACTGTGTCTCTTTGTGATACGAAATTGAAAGCTGTTGTAATTTTCTTACAAGTGCTTTTCTAAGTCCTGTTTCTGCATATCTCGTTGCTAATGATTTATATCTTGTATACAGATAATTCATTGGCACATTAAGAACAACTAATGCAACCATAATTATTGCCTGAATAATAATATTCTGTATAGTATCTGGCGAACCGCTTGTAATATCATTGATAATATTAGCCGTTACAATTGGCAGAACCCACACAGGGGCATGCTTTATAAAGAAAAATAATACCGCAAGAAAGAACTTATTATAATTTCCCTTATAAAGCCCTATAAGTATCTTTAACGGATGCCCCTTATGTTTCCTATAGCACTCAATGAACCAATTCTCAACATCAATTCCCTTTGGTGCATGTAAATTCATGATTATTCCTCATATTTCTGTATATTTATATTAATCTCTTTCAATCTTATCAACATTATCTGCCACAATTGCTTCTCCATCACAGCCTTCAATATTGACATTCTTTAATATAAGTTTTTCTACATTACTTACAATAAGTCCCTGTCTGCTTGCTTCATCACAGCCAAGCATCATTGCTGCTACACCCGGCTTTGCATCTTTAGCATAGCTGAAGTTAATATTCTCAAATGTAAGCTTCTCAACTTTACTCTCTGGCAGACCGAATATATATGCACCTGCAACATGGCAATTTTTCGCATTGATATCCTTAAATGTAAGACTCTTAATTGAAGGTGTTCTGTCATCAACAGGAAGCGGCTTTCTAGAGCCAACATACTCTGTCTTTCCATCCGGATCACAGAAATAGAAACTGTTAACAACAAATGGTGTCATAACATTATCCATATCAATATTCTCAAACGAAATATCATCAAGTACAGATAATTTACCACGACCTCTTCTTGTCTTAACTCTTAAACCTCTGTCTGTATTCATGAACATACAGTCTCTGATATGAACATCTTTAACTCCGGCTGCAATCTCGCTTCCTACTGTTACTGCACCGTGTCCGTCTCTCATACAGCACTGGCGTACTGTCATATCCTCTGTAGGAGTCTTTTCCTTCTGAGCCATATATATCTTGCCTGACTTGATTGCTATACAGTCATCGCCAACTGATATGTATGTTCCAAGTACAAGAACATCCTGACAGCTTTCCGGGTCAAGACCATCTGTGTTGTGTGAATTAGCAGGATTAAGAATCTTAACATCAATAAACTTAAGATGTTTACTAAAATATGGGTGGATTGTCCATGATGGTGAATTCTGAACTGTAATTCCATGCATAGTAACATTACTACAGTTATTGATAAAGAATAATCTTGGTCTCCACGCAGTATTTCTTATCTTACAATTCTTCCACCAGTTATCATGTGTTGTACAGCCATCAATTGTACCCTCACCTGTAATTGTTACATTAGAGCAATTAATACCACACACAATTGCAGAGAACATATCAAGAGGATTGCCTTCCCATGTACCAAGATTGTAATAATCTGTCTCATCATATGTTTCAATCTGTCCCGGTAATATAGGGAACTTTTCTCTTTCTGTGAAAGCAGAAAGTACTGCGCCTTTAGCAAGTTCTAAAGTTAAATCGTCTTTTAAGAAAATGCTTGATATCTTGTAAACGCCCTCTGGAACTAACACTCTTGAATTCTTAGGTGCTGCCATTATTGCACACTGGATTGCATTAGTATCATCATGCTCTCCATCACCATACGCACCAAATTCCCTTACATTGAGAGTTACATATTCATAATCCGTCTTAAATTCAACAGGTCCGTATTCTTTTCCTGCATATACCGCTGTAATCTTATATTCTGTATCTGGCTTAAGACCATATATTGTTGTAACAACCTTTTCTGTCTTGCCATATTCTTCTCCATTAATCAGGAGTGTGTATTCTTCCTTAGAATAATACTTTCCACCGTCATCAAATTCTACTACAGCACTTCTTCCTGTCTTGATAACTAACTTTAACTCCATAATACACCTCCATTGCTGCGTCCGTAATCCTGATAATCCCTGTTTCTTATATACTCACTGTAAGCTGTTATGTATGCTGCTGATACAGCCACACCGCTCTTATCTGCAACATGCTTATCAGTAGCTTTTTCAAAGATTTCCTCAGCCTTGGATGCATATTTTTCTGTCTGTATAAGCTTCATACGGCATCCTTTCAATACTGCATATGCATATATAAGCTTTATTGCCTCAGAATCAGCACTATCAACAGTCTCATTAAGTACTGAAATTGTCTGCTTAAATATATCTCTTATTCTTGCAAATATTTCATATAATGCCTGATCCATTACTTCGAGTGTATCTACTGCACCTGCCGCAAAGAATGCAAGTGCCTTCACAGCCTTTGAATCACCCTCGCGGGCTGCCTTGCTTACATCTTCAAAACAATCATTATATAAAGCATTATACTGGGCGATTATGTCATTATAATGCTCTTTTCCGCCATCCTTTGTCTCATAATTCATATAAAAACTTAACGCCTTAAATGCTGTGCATAAACACTTAATTCCTGAATTATCAGTAAAATATCCTGCTTCATTTCTTGGCTGTGTCTCAGTCTGTTTTGCTATATTAACAGCAGTTTCACTCTTTCCAACACTATAACATGCATTACCATACATGAAATTTACAAGATCATTCTCACCCATACTAATAGTATTATCATGTATAAGCTTTTCTAATTCTCCTGCTATAATACCCTTATATTCATCACTATGCTCTGCTGCTTCAAGTTTGCCCAAGGCATTAAGAAGAAGTGCTTTATCAAATGCATCTGCTCCTTCAAGTCCGATTTCTTTTAATACATTATTAATGTATCCCTTAATTTCAAAACTCTTACTCAAGCCTATTTCCTCCTAACCAATATTTATTTTATTGTATCATGTTAAGCAGTATTATTCTACTATTTGACTGGTAATAGCACATAAAAGTACAGTTTTATCGCTCATCGCTACTCGCGCTCGCAGCTCATACTCCAGAACTTCGTTCTGTCGTTGTCGCGGTGCTCCTCGAATAGACAGTCAAAAACACCAGCCTATGCAAGCATAGCTGGTGCATTTGGCTGTCTATTCTCATCGCTACTCGCGCAAAAAAGGACGAGCCTCGAAAGGCTCGTCCTAAATAAATTCAAAATATTAATATTACTCCTTAACGGCACCTACATTAACACCCTGTACGAAATACTTCTGGCAGAATGGGTAGATGATCATGAAAGGAAGGATAGCAACGATTGTAGCTGCATTAGAGATTGTCTCTGGGTTAACAGCACCATCGTTAGGAATATCACTATCAATAACCATACTTCTTAACTGAATCTGGAAGTTGAAAAGACTATTCTTGTTAATATATAACTTGAAGTTTGTATAATCATTCCAGAAGCTTACTGCAAACATCAAACCAATTGATGCAAGAGCTGCTTTTGAAAGAGGAAGTACAATCTTGAAGAAGATACCCATTGGAGAGCATCCATCAATCTGAGCTGCTTCGAAAAGTGATTCAGGAATACCTTCGAAGAAGTTTCTCATAAGTACCAAGTTATATACATTTATAGCCATTGGTAAAATAACGGCCCAAAGTGTATTAATTAATCCTATCTGCTTGATTACAAGGAACTTAGGAATCATACCACCATCAAAGATCATTGTAAACAGAAGCATGTATGCGAAGAAGTTTCTTCCTGGCATATTCCACTGAATTAATACATAACCACCAAGTGTAACTACTAAAAGACCAACGAATGTACCGATGACAGTTGTAATTACAGATATAAAGAATGGATGGTATAAGTTTGATCTAGTTACAACAGCTAAATAACCGCCCCAAGAAAACTGCTTTGGAAGCCATGTAAAGCCGTATGATGACTGTGCATCAATAGAACTAATAATAACTCTGTAAATAGGAATCATAATTGCGCATGCAACAATTATGAAAAATATTGCATTAACAATTGGGAATATTTTGAATTTTTTCTTTTTCTTTTTATATACTAATGTTGTATTATCACTCATTCTATTATTCCCTCCTATACTATTCCACGTCCACGTACTTTCTTACTTGCCCAGTTACAACCGAGAACTAAGATCATACCAACGAAAGACTTAAATAAACCTACAGCAGTTGTATAACCATAATCTGAGTTACCACTACCGAATGTCTTAGTATATACATATGTCTGTAAAACCTGTGATTTACTATATGTAATAGGTGACTGTAATACGAATACAGATTCAAAAAGGTTCATAACCTTAGCAAGGTTAAGAATGAATACTGTAATGATAGTATTAGCAAGAGCTGGTAATGTAATATATATCAGTCTCTTAAATCTGTTTGCACCATCAATCTGAGCAGCCTCATAGAGGTCTGGACTGATACCTGACAATGTAGCTAAGAACAGGATAGTTCCCCAACCTGTATCCTTCCAAACATTCATAACATAGAATGTTCCACGCCAGTATGATGCAGTATTCATGAAATCGACCGGAACATCAATCAATCCCATATTTATAAGAATTGAGTTAACTGGTGCTGTATCATATGGAGCCAGCATCATCTTAAATACAGAAGCAACAACAACCCATGACATGAAGTGAGGAAGATAAATAATTGTCTGAACTGTCTTCTTGAAAATCATGTTTGTAATTTCGTTCAAAAGAAGCGAAATAATAACGGCTGCGCCAGTATTTAAGAATAACTTAATAATTGACAAAATTAATGTATTTCTGAATGCCTGCCAGAAATAAATATCGTTTGTGAACATAGTTGCAAAATGGTAAAGACCTATATAATAAGGATTACCAATGATGTAGCATGAAAATGCATAACGGCAACCAAGCATTGGCCAGTAATTGAATATAAGAATCATTACAAGTACTGGTAAAAACATAAGGTAGAAACCTCTATAGTAAAACATCTTACTACTAAGGCTCTGATTTAATGAATTTGAAAGATACTTAGAATCAACATGAAGATCTTTCTTGAATGGCTTCATAACATCAATGAAGCAACCTGCAATGGCAATAACTACACCGATTACGAGAACAATAATTCCACATCCAATATGGTATGGATGATTATTGTAACCATTGCTAAGTAAATCTAATAAGTTGTGTGGAACATAATTAAGTCCACCACCCATTACTTTTCCTTCTACGCTGTTGTAATCAAAAGCGACAAAAGAAACAATTGTTATAATAACAGAAATTGCAGTCGGAATAATAGAAAAGATTTCTTTTCTAGCGACTACAAGAATTATACCAACAACGATACATGCAATGAATAAATACCACATAACTGGCATACTGATATTCATGTAGCTGAAAGCATATGCCTTAGGATAAACACCTTCTTTAAGCTTTTCACCTGACTGTACAAATGGTAAAAGGCTGGCAATAAGCATTACAACAAGTCCGATGATGGCCATCAGTTTAATATTTCCCTTTGGCTTTCCTACTGCTGTACCGCACTTTGGGCATATTTTAGCTTTTTTAGGAAGCTCTGTGTTACAAGATGGACACTGCATTTTTTTACCTTCTTTCCTAATAATTTATCGTATGCCTACCAAATAAATTTCATAAGCAAATCTTTTTCTCAATACAAGCGGCGCGGATTTCTCTGCGCCGCCATATTGATATGTGATGCATACTGCATCTTAATTGTAATTATTAAAATTACTTAATTGTCTCGTTTAATGACTCGATAACGGCTGTAATCTTAGCACCAACCTGCTTGTTGTAATCAGCCATAGCTTCGTCATATGTCTTCTCACCAAGAACTACCTGAGAAAGAACTTCAAGTCTCTTAGTATTGATATCTACGATGTTGTTGTTAAGAACTTCTGTAGCTGGAAGAACTGCTGCGATTTCACTGTTAGCATTGAACATCTTGTAGCAATCTGTAACGATCTGAGTGACTGCCTTAGCACCTGGATCAGTCTTATCACCAAAGTCTGCAATAGCAAGTGATGGATCGACGTGGTTCTTAGACATAAGCTTTGTTGCATCCTCTGGAGTTGGAAGGAAGTGGAATTCGCCTTCCTTATATGAAGAAACCTTATCTTCCTTACCCTTTAATGTAACATCTTCTGCCTTATCATCCCAATGAGTTCCCTTAGCACCGTATTCCCAAGCTACCTGGATATCTCCGCCATCAAGCATTGTATCAATGAAGTACTTGAAGATTCCTTCAGCCTTACCATTTTCATATGCTTTGTATGTAATAGCCCAAGCTGGAGCAAGACGCTCTGTATACTTGCCAAGTTCCTTGATAGGCTTGATAGCGATAAGGCTATCTGACTTATCTGGAAGGTTGTTAGTAAGTGTCTGAGCCCATGTACCTGCCCAGTATGAAAATACTGAAGATGTTGTAGACTTGTCTGCTGACTGCCACTTCTTACGAGCATCTGATGTAGACTGGTTCTGTGAAGCCTTATCAATGATGCCATCGCTAACAGCTGTCTTAAGTCTGTCCATAGCCTTCTTCATTGAATCTTCAGCAAATCCATCAACATACTTGCCATCCTTAAGATAGAATGTAAACTGTGCATCCTGATAGAATTCTGGAAGGTAATTTGTGTATGGAGCTTCTGGCTTACCTGAGTTACCACCAGCTACGAAACCTGATGTAGAGATAACGAAGTTCTTGTTATCTGAAGCAGCCTGAATATCCTTAAGTAACTTATAGTATTCATCATATGTCATTGTCTTGTTAGCAACTTCATCAGCCTTATATCCAGCAGCCTCTAAGCTTGAAACCTTGATATATGTACAGCATCCGTTACCACGTGTTGGAGAGAATCCGTAAAGTGCCTTTGTTCCGTCTGGACCAGCAACTTCGTTAGCAGCCATAACGCTGTTTGCCATCTCTGTAAGTCTGCCAGAATTCTTAGTAGCTGACTGCTCCCAAGCATCTGTCATATCCCAAAGATAACCATTAGCAGCAAAGTTAGAAAGGTAATCTGAGCTAAGAAGAACAACGTCTGGAAGATCGCCAGATGCGAATGTGTTCTTTACTGAATCAGTGTAGCTTGAATGCTCTGGACGAATCCACTCGATATCAAGTCCTGTAAGCTCCTTGTAGTATTCATAGAACTCTGCAGCTCCGTTTGTTTCCTTAACAACAGTACCATCAACCATTACCTTGAATGATCCTGGCTTCTCTACTGATGCCCAGTCAACTGTCTCCTTCTTGTTGTCTGTTGTTGACTTAGATCCACAAGCAACAAGTCCCATTACTGATGTAAGTGTTAAGCCTACAGCAGCAAACTTCTTTAATGTCTTTTTCATAAACCTTAAAACCCTCCTTAATTTGGTTCTCGAGGAAATAACCTCGTTTCGTTTTTTAGACATTGATATATTAGCATTTTTGTACTATTTTAACAAGACTAATTTTAATAAATATTGTATTTTTTTTGTCTTTTATGTGAAACCCCAGTGTTTATGTGCTTTCCCACGTTCACATTTTTTTAATTTTTTTCATAATTTATTCAAAATCATTTTGTGAGAATACTTTTTCTTCCAATAATTTTCAAGTTTTTATGTAAAAAATGCACTATTCAACCCAATTTTTTTATATTTTTTTACATCACTTTTACATATCAATCAGTTAAATTTGCAAAAACTAACCATTCTATTGTTATTTTTTACCACTGTTAATTTTTTATTCACATTTTAAACAGTCAGCATGCCTTCTTCATCCCTGTACATTTTTATATGTGAAACATCTCTTAGCTTTAAAGTTCCGGATGATAACTCTGTAATCTTCTTTTCCAGCATATTTTCTTTCTGCTGTTCAAGCATAAGTTCAAATGACACATTTTCAGCATATACAGTATCTACTATAGTAATCTCATTCTGTGCACATATATGCTGGATTTTCCCTACATAATTATAATCAGCATCTATAAATGCATGTGTTCCATCTGTTAAAGTTCCTGTCCTGCTGTTATCAAGGGCCTCTTTTGCTGCATTTGTATATGCACGTATAAGTCCTCCTGTACCCAGCAGGACTCCGCCAAAATATCTTGTCACAACACACAGGCAGTTACTGCATTCATTTCCTGTAATAACCTCTAATATAGGTTTGCCTGCTGTCCCTGACGGCTCCCCGTCATCAGAAAATCTCTGCACTTCATTATTGTCTCCAAGAATATAGGCGTAACAGTTATGTCTTGCATCCCAGTATTTCTTCTTTATTTCAGAAATTATCTTAACCGCCTGCTCTTCACTTTCAATATTGCAAATGTATGCTATAAACCGCGATTTTTTATCAATAAATTCTCCATTGCCTGCTTTTATTATTTTCTTCATAATATCTGCCTCTTTTTCTATATTATATAGGAAGTCATATAATTTGCCTGCCCTTTATTTTTATGATATAATATCATGAATTTATTAAGGAGGACAATATATGAATTATGGTGGTAAAGGCATAAAACAAAAGAAAAAACTGCTTAATTCAGCTACCACAAAGCTGGGCACCAAATTAGGTATATTTTTCATAAAACTTGCACTTGTTGGCGTTATCGCCATTGTTGTTTCCGGTGCATGCCTTTTATTTGGATCATTTCAGGGAATTATAGAAAATGCACCTGATATAGCATCGATTAATGTATCCCCTGAGGGTTTTGCAACCAGAATCTATGATTCAGATGAAAATGAAATCCAGTCGCTTTCATCTGCTGGTGCTAACAGAACTTATGTAACTATTGACCAGATTCCTAAAGATCTTCAGCATGCATTTATTGCTATAGAAGATGAACGTTTCTACGAACACAATGGTATCGATATGAAGGGAATCTTAAGGGCTGCTTCCATAACCCTTTCTACAGGTCATATGTCACAGGGTGCCAGCACAATTACACAGCAGTTACTTAAGAATAATGTATTTAACGCATACAATGAATCTGATATAGAGAAAATAAAGAGAAAAGTCCAGGAACAGTATCTTGCAATTAAGCTTGAGACAGTTATGGACAAGCAGGATATTCTTGAGAATTATCTTAATACCATTAATCTTGGTAATGGTTATTACGGTGTTCAGGCTGCTGCCAACGGATACTTTAACAAAGATGTTTCTGAACTTACATTAAGTGAATGTGCAGTAATAGCATCTATTACTAAAAGTCCTACCGGACTTAACCCTATCAGACATGCAGACAGAAATAAAGACAGACAGAATCAAGTTCTTGCTAATATGAAAGAACAGGGCTATATATCTGATGAAGAATACAATGATGCTATATCTGATGATGTTTATGCACGACTTGAGGGTATTGAACTTGCTGGAACGAGTACTACAACATATTCTTATTTTGTAGATGAACTTATCAATCAGCTTACTGACGATCTTATGACACAGAAGGGCTACACAGAAGCGCAGGCAACCAACCTTATTTACCGTGGAGGCCTTCAGGTATATTCAACTCAGGATACAATGATGCAGGATGTTGCTGATGATGTAATTAACAATCCTGACAATTATGCTGATAACACACATTTTTCAATAAACTACTCTCTCACAATTAAAGATACTGACGGAACATTTTCTTATTATTCACATAACTCAATGGCAAACTGGTACACCAAGAAACTTGGTGATACAAGTTTCAGTCTGACAATGACTGATGAAGATGCCGCAAGAGCATATGTAGAAGCTTATAAAGAAGAGTTATTAAAAGATGGCGGCACTGTTTACTCAGAGAACTTAAGCTTTACATTACAGCCTCAGATATCATTTACAATTATGGATCAGTCAACTGGTCAGGTAAAAGTAATGGTCGGAGGACGTGGCGATAAGACTCTTAACCGAAGCTTAAACCGTGCATCAAATGATGTTACAAGACAGCCTGGTTCAAGTATAAAGCCTCTCGTAGCATATGGACCTGCACTTGATACAGGTGCTCTCACACTGGCATCCGCTATTGATGATGCTCCATATTACTATTCAGGAACTGATGCCAAGCTTGTTACCAATTATACTAAAGGCGAATACCGTGGTCTGATGACCGTAAGAGAAGCTCTTACTCTTTCCCAGAACGTCCCTGCCGTTAAAGCACTTGCAACAATAACTCCTCAAGTAGGTTTTAATTATCTTGAGAAATTTGGTATATCGACTCTTGTATCACCTAAAAATGCTATTAATGGTGCGCATGATGTTGTACAGTCTCTGGCGCTTGGTGGTATGACAAAGGGTGTGTCTAACATTGACATGTGTGCGGCATATGCTGCAATTGCTAATAAAGGAACATATACCAAACCTATATATTACACTAAAGTTCTTGACCCTCAAGGAAATATAATTATTGATAATTCCGTTCCTGAAACACATAAAGTATTAAATGAGAATGCTGACTGGCTTCTTATTCAGGGATTAAGATCAGTTGTAACATCAGGAACCGGACGTACAGCAAGCTTTGACAGTCAGCCTGTTGCTGGTAAAACTGGTACTACACAGTATGACAGTGATAGATGGTTCTGTGGATTTACTCCATATTATACAGCTGCAATATGGGTTGGATATGATGATAACTCAAAGGAATTAGGTTCTGTTGTAAGTCACAATTATATATGGCGCACAATTATGCAGCAGATTCACAATAACCTCAATCTTCCTACCGGAACTTATGAACAGCCTGCTGGAATTGTTGAAGCAACTGTATGCTCCAAGTCAGGACTTCTTCCTGTAGAAGGTTTATGTGATAATGATCCTATGGGAAACTGCATAATCACAGAATACTTTACAGAAGATACTGTTCCTACCGAATATTGTACAACCCACACCAAGGTTACTATATGTAATGATTCTGGCGATATCGCCACATCTGGTTGTCCAAACACAACAACCAAGATTATGAGAAAGAAAGCTGCCAGCACCCAGCAGTTAGGTGATGATGCTGAAGGCTCTCAATACAAAACATGGGATGCTGATTATTCAATAACAGATGAACAGTTGTCTAAGTTATGTACTCTGCATACCAACACTATTAAGAGTAATAACACGAATAATAATTCTGTTACTAAACCGACAACAACATCATCAACAAAATCATCATCTAAAGAAACAACTGCGGCATCAACCAGTACTTCAGGATCTGCAAGTACAACAAAGAACGATACGCAGACAAAAACTTCTACAGCTAATTAAAAAAGAAACAGCTAAATGTATTCTGATATGCCCCCTGTCAAGTAGACAGGTTAAATATCTAAAATGAAGTGTTGCTAAACGACCGTATAAA
>ENA-USYR01000372-USYR01000372.1-human-gut-metagenome-genome-assembly--contig:-NODE-372-length-25384-cov-9.207729_pt1 | contig 25384 bp, 18 predicted proteins | sample MGYA00250064_ERZ773510 | MGnify/ENA primary metagenome ERZ773510 (study PRJEB29103, sample SAMN06112082) | human gut metagenome | biome: human gut; feature: ankylosing spondylitis patient; material... | reverse complement strand
TGACTATTCTGAAACCTTATTCTTTCGTTTTGGTAGATGAAGAGAAAGAAACCGTAGCAGAATTGCTGTTGATTGACCTATGTTTGATAATATATGAAGGGAAAATTTCATACATTTTATATTTAACTATATTTTTAATCTTATCTTTAATATCCAACGAAGACAAATAGTTTTTATACTCTTTTTTCTTTGTTATAATTTTTGCTGCCTTTCTAATCTTTTTATAATCATTGATATTATTAATTATATCATTTTCCAATATTGTTTCTGATTCCAAATTTGTTAATAATATTCTCTCATTAATTATCTTTCTATATTTTTCCACCCCTTCATATTTTAATAACTGTTGCAAATATTCCTCTCTTTGCATAATATTATTTTTTCTATTTTCTATTTGATCATTATCCGCACTATAAAGTGCTCCTGTTTTGACACCATAATTATACTGTGACATTACCTCTGGTAAAACTACCACATCCCCTTTTAATGACAATTGTGTTAAACGAACATAATCACCAAACCAATATTTTCTTGAATATTCATATCTATATCCATCCTCTCTTCTCATAAAAAAAGATGATGTATGTATATCCCATTCCATATAAATCTCTTTAGGATTCATTATATGTATACTATTCCATGTATTAAATCTACTATCTTCTTTTGATTCATTTATACAATGAATCAAAGTATTATGTCCGCACAAAGAACATCGTTGATTTGACTCCATATATTCATACTGTTTTTGTAGCTTTTCATCGTCAAGCCACCAATCATCACACTCACAAAAAGCTATATATTTTCCACTTGCCTTTGGCAACATATATTTTTCTATTATTGCCTCACCTTTCGAATATTTATTTTCTTTCTGATAAATAGCTTTTAATTTTTGAGGATATTTACTTTCATATTCCTTAATTATATCTGCTGTTTTATCATACGATGCATCATCATTAATAATTATCTCAAAATCAAATTTCGTTTTTTGAGACAATATAGAATCTAAACATTTTCTAATATACTTTTCATGATTATATGCTAAGCATAATACCGAGACTTCCATTTAATACTCTCTCCCTATTTGATTATCCTGAAAAAATTCAGCAATTTAAAAGCAATATACTTTTTATAATTATATAATTTAAGATATTTTATATCTATTTTCTTATTTTTTAAATACATCAAGATATGATATTTTAAATCTTCAACATCTTCGTCACATTTCAAAAGCTTAAACAATATATATATATATTGATTTATTTTACAATACTCTAGAAATTGTACATTATCACTTTTATCATAGCATTGTAATAGCCCATTATACATCTCGTCAATTGCTGTCAACATATCATTTAAACATTTTCGATTAATCTTTTTAGTTATAGATCCATCATTGCATATATTATATATATAATAGCTATAATCCACTATCATAATTTTTTTGGCTTTTAACATTATTTTGTAAAAAGTAAAGATGTCTTCATAATATCTACCATATGGGAATTTTATATCTCTGAATAATTCCTTTTTATATATTCTAAAACATATTTGATTTCCATACCTATTTTTACAATACAAATCTATAAATTCATTCTGGGTAAGAATTTGGTTTTTTTTTGTTCCTTGAGGATTAAAATGATTTTCCTCTTTTTCAAAGCAATATCCAAAATTCAAGAAATCCCAGTCTTCATCGAAATATTTTTCCAAATCACTTATTAAAGACTCTTCAATTAAATCATCTGAATCCAAAAAAAATATATACTCTCCAGTTGCTATTTCCAATCCAGCATTTCTTGCTGATGATAATCCACCATTCTTTTTATGAATAACGCTTATATTGTCGATGATTTTATACTCATCACAAATATAAGGACTATCATCCGTCGAACCATCGTCTACAATAATGAGTTCCACCCATTCTTTCATCTGATTAACAACTGATTCTATGCACCTTCTTAAATACTTCTGCGAATTATAGACAGGAACAATTATTGATAATTTTTTCATACTAGTTCATCTCTCTTTTCATTAATAAAACCTGCAGCGAGCAAAAAGAATATCAGATATGCCCCTTCTGTTTTTAAAACTTCATCATAAATAAGCAACAGCAAACTCAACACAACAATAACTTTAACTATTTGTGAATAATATTTATCTTTACCAGCTTTAATATATATGCAAACAAATGTTAAAACATATAATATCAATCCTATCAAACCAGTTTCTGCAAAAACATAAGAAGACTGAAACCAAGAATAATTTGTATAATCATACAATTGTGCAAATGCTGTCATGTTACCACCAGTATTGCAATTACCAATACCTATTCCAATCAATCCATCCAGTATATTTTTATTAAAGCATTTATTAAATACGCCTGTAACTGCTGTCAATCTATTGAAATCTCCTGAATCTGAATACCCAGTCTGAGAAGTAGCCAATCTCACAATGCCCTTTATGGACATTGTTCCCTTCATCCATGGATATATCTTATATAACACCTGCACCATTATAAACATAACAATCATTAATATTAATAAAGCAGCACAACCTTTTATTATATTTTCTCTCGTAAATTTAATATTTTTATAATTAAATGCCAACAGTAGTAACACAATAATCAGGAATTCCACATAAAAATATTTTAATTCTATAAGTGTTGCATCCAAAAGACAAGTAGCCACGACTACTATTCCGAACCATTTATTTATTTTCTTATTCATCCATTTAAGATAAACTATTATGACAACTAATACCATTAAAACATTTACATACAGATTCCCACCTCTACTTGTTCCAAAAAATCCATTTAAATAATCGCCTCTCATCCAATAGTCATCTGCCTTAACAGTAAAATATTGGTATATTATTAACATTGTATTTACTAATTGGTAATACATCATACAATCGTATATTTTCTCAATGTCATCTTTTTTTAAAATAATACTACAAGATATTAAAAACATGGGAAATCTCAAATATAGCCTAGTATCTAACAGCCAATACTTTATATTAACCCCACATTTTCCAATATGAATAATGCTACTTATACTTCCCAAGACAAAAAATATAACATATAACAATGCAAAATACTTAAACTGTTCTTTATTATCTTTAATTTCTTTAAACGATATAATAAATAACACAATATTGAGTACATCTAATACATATTTTATATAAGATGGTACTCCAATATCCATAAAAAATCCCTCAAATAGAACTAAAGATAACATTATATATATAAGTAACACTCTACTCTTCTTCACTTTTATTAATCCTCATAAAAAAATTTTTCAAAAACATTTTAGATGGCTAATATATACCAATTATAGTACACTCTTATAAATATTTATTAATTGTACATAATTATCCTCTTGCATATACTTTTCTTCATAGTCCTTCCTAGCTGCAACCCCCATCTTTTTACATTGATCTGGATTATTCCATAAACAGATAATCTTTTCAACAAATAATTCGATATTTCCTAATGGTATTTTATATCCATTCAGTCCATCCTTAATTGCTTCAGAAGAAAATCCTAAATCTGTTGCCACAAGTCCTTTTCCTAATGATTCCGTTTCAATCTCTACCATAGAACATCCCTCATACCATATTGAAGGAAAAATTACAAATTCACTATTTTTAACAATAGAAAGACATTTATTATGTTCTGTATATCCTAAATAATACACATCATCATTTTTTTCTGCCCATGACTTAAGTTCTTTCTCAAGAGGTCCACCACCCATAATCACTAAAGGGATACCAGATAATTTATCCCATATTTTCATTAATGTTCTAATGCCTTTTTCTTCTCCAATTCTTCCGTAAAATACGATATATCGTTGTGGTATGCCGTCTATTTTCACCTTTTTTAAATTAGACTCAGCATCTGGTACAAAATTGTATTTTTTTACAATCTTGTTTTTATCAAAACCTATATCCGTTAATAATTTTATCTGACTGTCATTTAAGCATATATATTTATCAATTTGCTTATAAAAAGTCCTTCTTAATAAATGATACTTAAATATACACGCAACTATAAAGCTTTGTATTTTAGAGCCTTTAAAGCAACCATATTTAACCATTCTAAAGTATTTTCCATCACCACATTTATTACATAATTCATTATTTCTTAAAGATGTTGCACATGGACATATAAACCTTGTATCATGTAATGTTGCAACAACCTTAACCCCACTCCTTTTAGCAGCATACAAAATAGATGGTGATAATAGTGGAAAAAAAGTATGAACATGAACTATATCTGGTTTTTCTTTATTTATAATTTCTTTTACCTGATTATAATTTTTAAAAGACCATAACATTCCTAATGTTGATATGACTTTTTTCACAGCACTTTCATTGTCAAACTCGTCATTACACACATTATACTTTATTACCATATGACCATGTTCTTGTAATAATTCTGTTTCACTTTTAAACACCTGATCATCACCACTTGCTGATCCTTTACGGTGAAAATTATGTATTGCTAGTATCTTCACTTTATATACCTCTATTTATCCATAAATTGTCTCTTATATTTTTCAGAAATAAATTCCCAGCTGTAAAAATCCTCTATTCTACTTTTAGCTTTAATAGCATATTTATCAATAAGTTCATCGGTTAAACTATCAGCCTTCTCTATTAATCCCGCCAAATTTCCGTCACCTTTATTCCAGTATAAAGCGCCATCTTCAGCAACTTCTCTATTAAACCCAACATCAAGCAATAAGTTCAAATCTGTTGAAGCTAACGCCTCCAATAAACTTGGGTTAGTGCCCCCAACCTCATGACCATGAAAATATGCATATGCCTGCTCTCTAATCTTTTTCAGTAATTCCTGATCATAAACTGTTCCAACAAATTTTATTCTTTTATCCTGTTCAAACCCTGTTGATACTTTAAGTTCTTCATAAAACTTATTATGTTCAACATTGGTAATTATCACGAAATCTTTTGTTGTACCCGACTTCATAAATTCTCTAATCATTGTTTCATAATTATTTTCTGGTACAAACCTTCCAACAACAAGATAGTATTCTTTTGGCTTAACCTCTTTCTCTTTAAACCAATCTGTAACTTTTTTGTCATCATCTGCTAATATTGACTTCTTTATATCTGCACCATATGCAATGAATGTTGTTTCTGGATTATATTGTGAATATGTTTCTTTAATATATTTCTCAATATTCTTAGAATCACATATTAGCAAATCCGCCTGTTTAACCATCATTTTTTCTGAAATTTTCCAATACTTCCTTACAGGTGCACTCCATTTAGCTCGCATCCACTCATGTCCATCTGGATTAATATATAATCTGCCACCTAATTTATGAATCTTCTTTCTAAAATGTTTCGCAAATGGTCCAATTCGGCATGCTAATATATAGACAATAGGATTATCTATATTATGTTCTTTTATATATTTGCAACATTCAGACAATGCTTTTACATCGTAGTAAATAGCTTGTGCAGGGCCAATATTAGGCACTTTTATTTTAAAGCATCTTGCATTATTTTTTTCAAACTCTCCGTATTCTTTATCCTTTATAGCAACATGATACTTTATCTCTTCATTTTCCTTATGATACTCTGTCAATTTATCAACAAAAGTTTCATATCCACCATAATTACCTAAATTCTTTGCTCCTACTATAAACACATTTTGCATATGTGACCTCATTTCATTATCCTTCGAAAATTTATTCCACCCTAATCACTTCATCCCGACACATCGCCTCAAGATAGCTCTTAGCCTGCTGCACCTGGTCCTCGTATGGTACCATAACATACAACTTCTGTTTTCCTGCAGAGAATGTTGTCGCAGATGCGCCTTCACCACTTACACTATAACTCTGGATATCCCAGTCAATATTCTTGCTGATCTGTAACTGTGCCAGTTCAGATATCTTATCATATGGCATATTAGTAATCATATTGTCCGATACAGTATTAAGAATTGATGTGTAATTAGTTATCATACTTGGTGATGCCATCTTCTTGATTACAGCGTTAATAACCATCATCTGATTCTTTCCACGCTGTCTGTCTCCATCAGCATATGCATATCTTTCTCTTGAGAAAGTAAGTGCCTGCTGTGCATTAAAATGATTAACACCTTTATGAACCGTAAGATTTCCAGTCTGTGAAAGTGTTGCATCATAATTCAATGTTATGTCAACTCCGCCTAAAGCATCTATTACATTAAGAAAGCCTGTGAAATTAACCTTGAGATAATATTCAACGTTAATTCCATATAACATTTCCAATGTTTCCCTTGAGCAATCTATTCCATATATTCCGGCGTGTGTAAGCTTATCTCTCACACCATTAGATATACTTAATGGAACATAATAATCTCTTGGTGTATTAATCATAAGAATCTGATGTGTCTTAGTATTCATAAACAACAGAATATTAACATCACTTCTGCTTGTCGTATTAGGTGGTCCGGAAGTATCTATTCCGCTTATATATATTCCTATTACATTGTCATTGCTCATGTAATCAGAATTACTGTCTTCTACCTGTGTAATATACTTCTGGCTGTATACACATCTGATTCTGCTTTCAAGATTCTCATAACCATCCATATCCTCAAAAACACCCAGATAACTCTCATTGATAATTATGGATTCAACTTTCTTATTCAAAAGTGCATCCACAGCATCCATAATAGAAGTGTAATCTTTATAAGAAAGTGCTACATCTTTATCGCTGATATCATCAAGCATTTTCTCAAGATTGTCTGAATCCAATATAGGAATCCTGCCACATGTATATCCATTTATTTCCTCAAGACTCTGTGCAGCGTCGTCTGCTAAAACATATACACCAACAATATCTGTCTGTGTTTTTTTACCAGTCATCTTTCCAAGATATCCCCTTGTATATCCAAGGTATACGCATCCAATAATCATGATTATAGAAAGTAATACAGATAATACTTTAGTTATTATGCCTGGTACTTTCCATCTCTGTGTTATTGCTGTGATAAGAGAACATCCTATCAGAACAATTCCTGCTGCCACCTTAATTGATGTCGGAATCATTCCAATATAATGTATAAACACTATCAACACTATAGACACAATAAACTGTATTGCTGATAATACAAGTCCTGATATCATCAATGCCTGACTATTTTTCTTCTTACGCTTTTTCGCTGTTTTACTACTCATAATCCAAACCTTACTTGCCACCAACAGTAAATACTGTAAGTATCGTTTTAAATATTATTTTGAAATCTAAACCTATGCTCCAATTGTCTATATATTCAAGATCCATTTTAACAACATCTTCAAAATCCTGAACAGTATTCCTTCCATAAGCCTGCCACATACCTGTAAGTCCCGGCTTCATTGAAAGTCTTCTCTTGTGGTGTCCTTCATACTGCTTGAACTCATTAACCGTAGGCGGTCTTGTTCCTACAAGACTCATGTCACCCTTTAACACGTTAATGAACTGCGGTAATTCATCAATACTTGTTTTTCTTATAAATTTACCAACCTTGGTAATTCTTGGGTCATCAGTCATCTTAAACATAAGACCTGACATTTCATTCTGCTCCATCAAATCCTTAAGCCTGTCCTCAGCATCAACATACATTGACCTGAACTTATATATGTAGAAATATCTTCCGTTCTTTCCAACTCTCTTCTGTTTAAAAAACAGAGGACCCTTAGACTCAAGCTTTAATGCCGGTGCTACGAAAATCATAGCAATAAACATAATAACAATTCCGATTATCCCACCAAAAACATCTATGCATCTCTTAACAAGCAGTTCCTTGTAATCAAAGATTCTGTTAGCAAATGTAATAACAGGTATCCTTCCAAGATGTCCAAGCGATGTATCGAAATCCTTAAAGCTATCCAGCACTTCAACTCTTAAATGAACCATAATGCCCATATCTTCAAGCTCCATAACCATAGGCCTTATCTGTTCCCTGAGTTTATAATCGAGATCAATAAATACTTCATCAACAACTTCATTCTTGATATATCGCATCATGGTATGTGTATTAGCTACAACATTAATACCTTCAAATTCTTCTCCAACCATATTGTCATCAACTATAACAATACCAGCGACAGTTCTTACCCAGTCTTCATCCTTATTAATAAGCTTGACATCAAGCTGAGCCCTGTCTTTCATCGTAACAAGAATAACTCTTGAAGCATGCATTTTACTCTTATTACGTGCAACAAGATACCATTTTACTATGTAACGGGTGAGATACATAAGAATTCCGCCAACTATAATAGTAAATATATATACACCTCTTGGTATCTCCGATGTCTTTCTAATCAATTCATATACAGCCACGCACGCTGCAAATACCAGTGACTTCTGTAATACAGACTTTAATTCCTCAAACTTCCCTCTTATTACAAAATCTGAGCTTACATTAACAAACAAAGCTGTAATAATAACTGCAAACAATACTGTTACAAAGCTGCCCCTCAACATGCTCAAAGTATCATGAACACTATATTTCCTGTATGCTATAAGCCACAAAACACCCGATATATAATAAGCAAGCAGCATACATATCGAATCCGTAAAGAACAATATCATATTCTGTATATTGTCTCTTGTTTTATTAGTATATTCAAACATATATTTACCTTTTGTCAATGCAAATCCCTTTCTACGCATTATTATATAATAATAACCTATATATACAATTTTTTCAACAAAATATATTCTATGTCATTTTTTTGTTGTATATTTACATATCTTTATTCCTCTTCCTCAAAACTCCCCATCCAGCCACAGCACTAGCAGCCAGCACTCCAGCAGCAATGACAGCCACATATCCAAGCCTGTTCTTATCAGATTCATTGCCGTTATTATCTATATTCCCTGTGGCTTCTTCTCCAACTGTCTCATCACCACTATCATAATCTCCGCCGACAACACCAATTCCATACACATCAGCGCGTCTGTCACTTCCGAATAACAGATAATCAGCGCGCATGCCCATCGTATTTGCAAATGTTGCATCAACATAATACCATTTACCAGATACATTTACTGCATTCCACGCATGTGCTGTTCCATTTACATTTCCCGCCATAATTTTACAGGGAATATCCAACTTTTCCATCGTCACCTGAAATGCGGCAGCATAACCGGAACACACTGTTTTCCCGTTAACCAGAGCATCATATATGCTTCCATATTCATATGCACTATCATAAACCACATTATCACACAAATAATTATATACACTGCTTATCTTATCCAAAGTACTTTCTGCATTGCATTCGTTCACTACCTCATTTGCAGCTGCGTCTGCCTCCAATGCCTGTTCCCTTGTAAGACCATATGAATGTGTCTCATATGCACATCTCTTCACATTCAAAAGATTATACCCAGCTCCTTGCAGCGTTATCTTCTCATTACTTACCTGTACATCAAATATAAAATCCTCATAAGAATCCGCAATGCTGTGATTATTATTAACCGTTACACTTCCAGATACATCGTTTCCCGGATAAACAACATATATTCCGGTCCTGTCGTCCCAGCATACATCATCAAGATACTCATTCGCTTTAGCAAGTGCCTGCTCTCCACTCTCACAATACACATACCCCTTGTCTTCGCACTCTGCTTTGATATCCACATCTGCTGCAAATGTGGTCATACTTATCCACATACACGCAGCTATTCCTAACACAAATCCTGCACTTATTATCCATCTCTTCATAATAATATAATCCCCTAAAAAAATTCCTGAGTCGTATATATTATATACTCCTCAGGAATTTAATACTATAGATTATTTAGTTTTCATTCTGCTGTATTAACATTTTCAAAGAATTATCTAGCCATTCTTCTCTTCTTCTCAAATACAACTACTCCTGCAACTGCAGCTACAGATGCCATAAGTATTACCATCATTAATGCCATATTGCTTGAATCCTTTGTAAGGGCTCCCTCCTCACCATCTCTTGAAAGAACTGGTGAAGTGAATGACATAGAAGCAATTCTGTTAAATTCTTCTTCGCCTAATGCGTCGATAAGAATCTTTCTAGACTCTACTGTAAGCTGTGGAGCTCTGTCAAGTGAATCTGCACCAACGCCTGCTCCTAAAGCTGCTCTTGTCTGAGCTGTAAGCATCATAAGTCCATTCATGCTGATAGTACCATCTGCATTTCTGTTAACCGGATTTGCTGTATACTTAATTGTTGACGCTGTATCAGCAAGTAATGTTGTATTATTATCTGCTAATGCTGTTGCTGTATCAACATTTACTGCATAAGTATTTACTGATGCAAAGCTGCTGTCACTTAATATCTCACTTGAATCCTTAGCATCGCCTGATGCAGCTTTCCAGTAATAATCAGTTGCCTGATATAACTTAGCTTCATCCTGTGTTCCCTTTGCCTTAAGGCTATCAGATAAATCTACTGATTTATTTCTGTAAGAAAGAACACCATATACATTGTAGTTTGTATTCTTAGAATCGTTAGTATATAAGCCGACATTGTAGTTGAAGTTATTGTAAGATGTTGAACTTACTACTACATTATCTGGGCATGAGTTACTATCAATACCCTTTGCCTTATTATCAAATGCTACTGAGTTAAGAAGCACATGTCCTGCTGAAAGGCTTGAACCACCCATCTTGAAACCATTACCATTTCCGGCATTAGTTCCGTCTTCAAGGAATCCGTTTGCATATGCTACGCAGTTCATGATTACAACTGTTGGAATATTTCCTGTCTCAACCTTTGCGAATAAATCCCATCCATCATCCGCATTGTTATGTGCAATACAGCCAAGGAATACATTTCCCTTACCGATTGTTAACTTAGCTGCAAATCCATCTGCATCCTCATATCCTGCATCTGCATTGTTATGTGATGTACAGTTCTTGATTGTGTTGTATGCTGGCCAGTCTGACTTAGCCTGAACATTTGAAAATCTACTAATCTGTATACCTGTGTTACCATTCTCATATGTGTCAACACAATCTAATACATTGCAACTTCCTGCTACATGGATACCATCCTTACCATTAGCTGAATGTGTTACATCTATGTTCTGGATATACCAGTAATTACCGCAAAGTGTTAAACCTTCTCCTGTTGTACCCTTGAAGTCAAGAACTACTCTTGTACCAGCTTTTTCTGGCATCATGTAGATTGGCTTCTCGCTTGTACCATTAATTCCAAATGGAATTAATAAATTATTAGCTACCTTGTAATCACCTTCAAGAAGAAGAATCTTCTGTCCAGCCTTTGCATAAGCAACTGCATTGTAAATATCAATTGGATTACTCTTAGTTCCCTTACCTGAGTTAATCTGTGCCTTTGATGAGTAAGTCTCATTAGCCTTAGCTTCATCAACTGCTGCAGTAGCCTCAGCACTTACATAAATCAAATCACCTGTGAAGTATGCATATGTTACTGTCTTAGATATTTCAATTGGATCATATGAAGTTGGCATCTCATATTCATCAAACTTAAATGTTGAATCTGGTGTAAGTGTTACTGTGTACTTATTATCACCAACCTTAAGCTTTGTATCAAATGTAAATGCCTCATCAGCCTTAACATCTGCCTCGCCAACAACTTCTTCTCCCTTAGTCACTACAACATGACCATCTACATTAGAAAGTCCCTTAAGCTTATAATCTTCTGTGCTTGCTGTTGAAGCAGATGATATACCTAAAACAACATCCTTATATTCCATAGGTCTCTCTTCCTTTGGATCATCATCCTCTGGATTAATTGTTGTAAGCGAAATATCACTAAATGTTACATCACAAGTTCTTGATGCAAATAAACCAATATAAACATTATCTTCATCTAACTGGCTGAGTGCTTCTGTATCATAATACTTCTTAGTTGTTGTATTTCCTGCTGCATCTGTATAGCTTACAAAATAACCTGTATTATTCTTTCTGATTGTAAGCTTAACTGATGTCATAGGATTAGCAACTGTTGTATTCTTAAATGTTTCATCTGTATTAGTATAATTGCCAATAAGATTATATGTTCCTGCCTCTGATCCAAGCTTAGATGTATCAAGAGTTGTCATTGATGTCTTAAATTCATTAGTTACTGTATCAGTATCATTATCCTTAAGCTTATCAATATTCTTCTTAGTAACACCAATCTTTTCCTGTGAACCAATACCAAGCTTCATAGAAATCTTATCTCCAGAAGTTTTGCTTACAGAAGCAACTCCTGTTTCTTCATCAATATTGCTGTAGTACTCAACCTTAGTTACTGAAGCCATGTATGAGTTATTCCAGAATACTGAAGAATCTCCGTTATCTCCAACAGCATCCGCTGCCATAAGACCAAATCCTTCCTGTCCATTAGTATATGTCCAAGAATTAATATTTGCTGTTGCTGTAAGTGTAAAGTTCTTGCTTGTAGGTATTGTCGCATAATAGAATGCTAAACCATCTGTTGAAGCTGGTACTAACTTTCCTTTGCTGTTAAGTGACCATACATTAACTTTTCCATCTCCTGAATTAACTTCTCCTGAGTAACCATCATTAGATGCTGTTTTGTCATTAAGGCTTCCTTCTTTTACAGTTACGCCCTGTCCAAATGCTGAGAACTTCCATGTAAACTGTTCATGATCAGCAACCTGTAATGAAGCCTCCTTTGATACTCTTTCTGAACCATCTAACTGTCTTATCGCTGTAACTCTGAAAATATATGTATCTCCAATTTTAAGTGATCCTGTCTTAGCAGAAAGGCTTGTTGTTGAAGCAACAAGTGTTGTAAAGTCTGTTGCATCGCTCTTCTTATACTCAACCTTGTAAGATGTTGCTTCTGGAACTGCATCCCATGTTACTTCAATCTTACTTGACTCTGCTGTTCTTAACTGAATTTCCGGTGCTCCAAGTGGAAGAATATATCCTTCTGACTTATACTTTGTTGATGTATATGTCTTTGTAACACCTGTTCTCTTTGCAACTGCCTCAAAATAATATACACCAGTTGCATCTGGAGTAAACTCAACCTCATTAGATGTTGTGTTCCATGCTGTTATTGTCTTAGTATCTTTAAGTTCACCTGCTGCATTGTACATATTAACATCTATTGAGCCTGCACCATATGTACCAATTTCTCCATCAACCGTTACTGTAATTTTACCATTCTCATTATCATTAACTGTTCCTGTAACTGATGTTCCCTCATATGCAGCCCAGTTATCACTAAATGGTGAATATGTACCAGTAAGTGTTGAAGCATCAAATAATGTATCTGAACCAGATACAACCTTTAAGTTATTAACTACTGCTGTTGTACCAATAACTGCAAATCCAACATTAACATCGCCCATAAGTGCTTTTGAAGGTTCTTCCTCTGAAGACTTAAAGTTAACTTTGCCATCTGCTGTCTTGACTTCTGTAGTATACTTACCACTCTTTCTTGTTACTGTTACAGAATATACTGTATCATTTGTATACGCATTAACTACTTTATTATATTTACCACCTGAATAAGAACCATCAGCCTTATTTCTGTAATAAACTAAATCACACACTCCACTGTTAGCTCCTCTGAAACCAACTGCGTAAAGATTTGCTGTTGACTTATCAATATCTGTAAATGCACCAACATAAAGTCCTGAACCTGACGCTGCTGGCTTAGCCTTTACTGTTACATCTGCTGTAAGAGTAAAGTCCTTATCCTTTGCAACTGTATTATTCAATACAACATATGATGTATTACTAAATCCCTTAGATGATACACCACCTGTTGTAGCTGGCTGGAACGCTGTTATCTGTCCCTTATCTCTGATTACAGTAACAGGCATTGATGATTCCTGATCAACAAGCTTCATTCCAGTAATAGCTTTAGTTGTATCAATCTGCTCTAATGCTCTTACTGTAACAATATTACTGCTCTTTACACCCGATTTTCTTACTGCATCAACCTTAACATTATACTTATAACCTGCTGCAAGACCATCTACTGTACAACTAACACTAGTTTTAGCTTTCTTAAATTCTGCTATTTCCTCTTCTGAAACAACCTTAGTTGCTGTTGCAGGGCAAGCTTCTGTATTCTTATATACATATACATTATATGATGAAGCTGTCTCAATATCTGCCCATGTAGCAGTTACCTTATTAACATCTCCTGTAGCACTGATTTCAAGCACTGCTTCATACTGAATACCAGCTGTTGTTGCATCACCTACTGAATCATCTGATGCAACACCCTTACCAACAACTCTGTAATAGTATGTACCAGACTTGCTTACTGTATCATCATACTTAAATGATGTCTCTTTTCCTGTATACTTATATACTTCTTCTGCATCATTCCAGTTTGGTTCTGCATCTGAACCATATGATGTCTTAACTCTCTCCACAGCATAATAAACATCCGGTCCTTTTTCATTAACAGATAATCCAGAAACATCAACTGATACCTTTGATGGATCTGTTGTATCCTGTGTAGCTTTTATTGCTGATGCTTTTGCATCAGGAGCTGCTATTATTTTAAAATTTCCCTTAAGTGTAACTAATTCACATCTGATTTTCTGTCCACTTGCAACATATACATTAACAACATCGTCTTTATTCAATGTACCTAACGAAACATCTGTTGCTTCTTTCCCAACTTTAACAGTCTGTTTATTTGCAACATCACCATTTTTAACAATGTAAAGATCTTTATTATTACTTCCACATACAATACTCAATGTAACATCACATGTTTTACCTGCAGTAACTCTTATAAAACCTTTCTTTGGTATTTCAGTAGCTACATCATATCCTGATGTTGGTCTGAAATCCCATTTTCCATCCGAAATAACATCTTCTTTACCGCCACCCACTATTTCATATTTGGCAACGAGTCCATCTCCATCTTTAAATTCTTTTACTAAAAGCTTATTCTCTTCATCAACATCGCTTTTTGAATACTCGTACTTGATTTGGGTTTCCCCATCAGCCTTAGCTGTAGTAGCAAACGCACCACCCAACAGCCATGTTGGGACTAATGTCAACGCCATGAGAACCGTCATGAACGCCGCCACAATCCGCTTTTTGTTCTTTTTCATAAATTGCCTCCTTGTTCCTAAAACATCGTAATTCATACGATATCTCATTGTTGCACGGGAAATTCCCTAATTTCCCGAAATCTTTCATAAGATTATCACAAACAGTTCACACAGTCAATTCATTTCATTGGTAACTATGTCGCCTTTTTAACCTATGTGCAACGTTTGTTTTGTGCACTTTTAACAATATCACAATTGATTCCATTTCAAAAACAATAAGGCTCTTCTATGCCGCTTGTACGCAAACCTCGCAACCACCGCATTTACTGGCTTCCGACATTTTTCTCATATATTAGACGCATTGTAATTTTTCACAAATTTTAGGATTTTTTTATATTTTTTCTTATAAGTCAAAAAAATAACAATACCAGTGTTTATTTCTGGCATTGTTATTTCTCTAGCTTAATTTTTATTCTATTGTTTGGCAGAATTGTATATCATTCATTGTTCATCAGGACATTTGTATCCCTATGTCTTTCACTCTCTGTGCAACATCATACATATTGCTCATTCTCTCCTTATCTGCCAATATTTCTTCGTATCTGTTGTCCCCTTTGCGTATATTCAATATACAATCAATATACCCGTATGTCAGTACCGTAATTACGATTTATCATTATTTTTTAACTTCCTGCCGACACAAATACAAATTCTCCATACTCTCTCCCATCTCAGTACGCAAAAAAGCTGTACAAGAATAAGAATCCATTCATTCTTGTACAGCCTTGATATAATGCCGGCAACGGGAATCGAACCCGTATGGGAGTATAAGTCCCGCAGGATTTTAAGTCCTGTGCGTCTGCCAGTTCCGCCACACCGGCGTGGTGCCCGCCAAAGCAGGCGTATTGTTAATACATATGATTTCCTCTGGCGTAGCCTAAGTGTCTCAAATGCGGTAACGGTTATGTAATACATCATGACGCTTTACTACCTGCAGATTCAACATATGCAGTGATAGGAGTGTAGCACATTGTTATGTTTATAGCAAGCAATTTTTTCCAGTTTCACCGTTTTGTCACAGTTTTTTCATAAACCGGCTGTTTTATATGTACATAAGTACCATATATCTTGGTACTTTGGTGTACAATCACTGTGCCTGTCTGGCTTTAATCGCCTCTATGCACTCATCATAACCACTGTAGAAATATTCTGAACATTCATCTTTCTTAAGTATGTATGTAAGAATCTCTGAAAATCTCTCTGCAAGGTCACCATTCATATGTCCCTCCCAGTCTGCGAAATCATCATCACTTACATCAAGAACCTCATTCTTAATAAGATTGCCATCAATATATTTCACATTGTTCTCATCACATATCTGTCTGAAATATGTATTAGCCTCATTTGCAGCACCTGAAGCAACAGATGATGGTGGAATTGGTGTGGTAACACATATAAGCTCAATTCCATTGTCCTTACAATACTTAACTATCTTCTGGAAATATTTCTGTACCTTAGGGTTAAGATCATCATATGTCCATGGAGATGGATTAATCTTTCCCTTCTTATCAGTCACCTTTGTACGGTAGAAAAATCCCAGTCCCTGATATGGTCCTTCTGTATCAATTCCGGCAACTCCCTCAATCTGGAAATTCTTATATTCATCTGTCTTCTTTATAGCCATATATTTCTTAGCCGTTTTCCAATTCTTTGCAAATGCGTATCTTCTGAAATATATTGTCCTGAAGTCTTTATCCATAAGCTGGTTTACTATATATTCCATTTTAAGACTCGTGAACGGAAGCTGGCCATATACAAGAAGATCCCCAAAATCTGAATCACGTTTCAGATTCTTGTCCCAATACTGATAATCAAGTTCAAGAATTATCTTCTTTACATCATTATTATTGCACGCTTCTCTGATCATATAATAATTATCAATAACCGTGGCACCCTGAATACACATATTAATTGGATTAACTGCATATTCCATTTCCAGAAAATAATGCGGGTCAATTGAAGCCCTTCCATGTGAAGCTCCCACTACAATACAATCATAATCAGAGCCATCATCCGGATTGTCAACTGTATGGATTATATATCTTGCATACCCCGGCTGAACCATTACATAATTAACTGCTTCAACAAGTAAGATTATAACCGCAAAGAATACTATCACCCTCACATATTTTAATATCTCTTTAAATGCTTTATTCTTCATGGTATCCTGCACCTCTGATTAGAACTGGGCGTACATAAATCCACCCGATGTATTAGAAATATAACCAAGCATTGCAACCGACATAACAAGAGCTATATATACAGCCCATCTGATAATCAGAGGCTTTCTGTCAAGAGCTTCCCTGATTACAATGCCTTTCTCTTTAAGTATGCTTATAATAAGCCATACAAAGCAGCCCACAAGCAATATTATTAAATCCAGCTGGCTTCCAGACATTTTTACAACGGCGTCCATGCTGAATGATGCATGTTTAAATGTGTTTCCCATAAGTCTGAATGCATCTGTAAGAGTAGCTGCGTTATCAAAATACCAGCTTATATTAACAAGTATAAATGTTCTTATTATCTGCCATCCTCTGTACCAGCGTGCATTCTTATTAATATGAGTTATTTTAAACATTTTTTCATAAACAGGTGCCATAATACTGCTAAAGCTCATGATTATACCATTGTACATACCATATACAATATACTTCCATGCTGCTCCATGCCATACACCTACTATAAAGAATATGAGTAAATCTGCCAGACATATAGGTAATGCCTTTGCCATGTATTTACCAAATCTTGTTTTGCTGTGTTTCTTAAAGAACTTACCCAGCTTATTCATAGCTTTACTTAAGCTGAATGGATAGAACACATAATCCTTCATCCATGTACCAAGTGTTATGTGCCATCTGCGCCAGAATTCTCCAATAGAGTGAGAGAAGAATGGCTGCCTGAAATTATCATCCAGATGAATTCCAAACATCTCGGAAGCACCCATAACCATATCAATTCCACCGGCAAAATCTCCGTATAGCTGTGCACAATACGCAAGAACGCCTATTATTACATATATTCCATGATACTGACCGGGATTATTAAATACCAGATCTGACACGACTCCTGCACGGTCAGCTATGATGAACTTCTTAAAAAGTCCCCAAGCCATACGTTGTAATCCATGCTGGATAACTACAAGATCATACTTGTGCTCTGCCAAAAACTGTGGTGCAAGTCTGTCATATCTTCCTATAGGTCCTTGTGTTATCTGTGGAAAATATGAAACAAACAACGCATACTTAAAAATGTTATTACATGCCTTTACCTTGCCTCTGTACACATCAATAACATATGATATTGACTGGAATGAATAGAAAGATATTCCAAGTGGAAGAAGCAGTGTAAATGTTGATATCCTGCCATTGCCACCAAATGCCTTAATTATGCCATTAACATTCTCAATCGCAAAATTATGGTACTTAACAACTGCAAGCACACCAAATACCAGAAGAAGTGCAATAACTACAACTCTCTTTTTATATGTCTTTGCCTTTTCTTTTAAAGCCTTTTTATCTTCTCTTGCCAGCCCTTCTGCTTTAAGACTCTCGGCAAGATTATTCTCTGTTCTCTCTAAAAGGATTCCTGATGTAAAAGTAACGATTGTTGTAAGTAATATGAATACAACAGTCTTATATCCCGAACATAAATAGTAGGCATAGCTTAATATCAAAAGCCATGCCCACTGTGCCTTTTTAGGTATAAGATAATATACAATTACTCCCACTAATAAGAATACCAGAAACCCGGTAGAAACTAGTGACATATTGTTTTACCCTACTTTCTGGATTAATCCTGCAGACGCTGAATCATCTCCCACATAGCCTCTGCTGAATTAAAGTTCTCAGGTACTATATCAACTGGTGTAATATCAATGTCAAATGCATCGTTTAACTCACCAACAAGTGATACAATATCAAATGAGCTGAATATTCCATCATCAATAAGAGTATCACATACTTCATAATCCACATCGCTGTTAATTTCATTCAAAATGTCTAATAACTGATCCATAATAAACCTCGCAAAAAAATTATTAATCACACATCTGTGAACAGAAAACATTCTATCTTCTCGTTCACATATAGTCAATCATATTTTGTTACAAAATTGTAAAATTATTGTGTACTAATGCTGTTTATTAAAAAAGTATCCACTGGATTTCTAACAATCCTGTAGCCAGTCTTCTTTGAATACATCACAATTGCCGGCATTCGACGGCTCAGGAACAGATATATTCCCTCTGTAACAGAATACGCTCCAATATTATAAAATGCTATCATATCACCAATCTTAGCATCTTTTAATTCAAGATTCTTAACAATTACATCTCCTACTGTACATAATGAACCGCATATGTTATATGGCTGCACTCCCTGTGAGTACACTTCCACCTCATGATCTGCGCCATCAGCAAACCCTTCTGTGTACTCCATTGGAATGAATTCACATCTTGGTTTCTTCATAGCCATAGCCTGTCCATAATAATTAATATGATTAATTCCGCTGTCAATAATTGCGTATCTTGTTGTGTCATTCATCTTCATATCAGCAATTCTGCTTATAAGTATTCCACAGGTAGCTGCAATATATCGTCCCATCTCAAGAGTAACATTGAACTTTTCGGACATTTCTTTAATCATCACAGCAAACTCTTTAAGCTCGTCAAAATCAGCATTCATGGCATCACATTTGTCTGTAACAAAGTAATCAACTGACAGGCCGGGACCATACTCAATCTCATTAAGCTTAACGCCATGTTCAGCCTCACATGTATGTGCAATTGCCTGTAACCATACAACTTCAGATTCTATCTGGCTTAATTTCTTCTTCTGGGTTCCTGAATAACACTGTATTCCCTCAATGATAATTCCCTTGAGTTCATCTTTTCTGTCAGCAATCTCATATATCTGACGCTCATTAATACCGAACTGGTTGCCGCTTGTAACTCTTATTAGGACCTTAACCTTGATTCCACATTCAACTGCACATGAATTGATAAGTTCAAGCTGGTTAAGCGATTCCACAGTGTAGATTCCAACTGCACCGGTTTTCATTGTATAAAGAATATCTTTCTTTTCCTTATTAACACCCGAAAGTACAATCTTCTCCCTGTTTATGCCTTCTTTTTCGCATATCGCAAATTCACCCGGAGAACATACCTCGAATTTGTCAAGCTTCTTGTCAAGCACGCTGATAAGAAACGGATTAGCCTTCATTGCATAACACACTGTAACATCGCATCCCAAAATCTGCTGCATGGCATCAATCCTTGCACATAGCTCATCTGTGTCAAATATATACGATGGTGTTCCACATTTTATGGCAATCTCTTTTAATTCATTAACTCCTACCATCCTATGCCTCCTGTTCTTTATATATCTTCATAAGTTCTTTTCTGTCAATTTTACCATTCTTAGTAATCGGCATTGTTTCAACCTTAACGAGCACATTTGGAATCATCCACTGTGGCACTTTGTCTTTAAGAGCATGTGTTACGCCCTTTCTGTCAAGCTCACTTGTTCCTTCTATCTCAAAGAATCCGAGAATCTTATTCTCATCTGTATCAAATATACAGCAGCTTCTTAGAAGTCCCTCTATAGCATTCATGTATGTCTCAATTTCGCCCAGCTCGATTCTGTGTCCCATATGCTTAATCTGGAAGTCCTTTCTTGATGAGAAGAAAAGTTCACCATCTTCACTATAGTAACCAAGATCACCTGTGCGGTATATAGTTTCCAGATATCTGTCATTAAGAGGATTCTGTACAAATGCTGCTGCTGTCTTTTCAGGATTACGCAGATACCCCATGGTTACAGCTGTTCCGGATACACATATTTCCCCTAACTCGCCTGGTCTTCCTGCATCAACAAGCTTATCCTCGTCATCTAACAGGAATACTCTTTCATTGGCAAATGGCTTTCCCATCGGAAGCTTCTCGTCAAGACCAAACTCTCTGTCAATAACATAATATGTACAATTACATGTTATCTCTGTTGGTCCGTAAAGATTAACAAACATTGCATCCGGATACTGCACTCTCCATGCATTAAGATGCTTTATAGGCATAACCTCTCCACTGAACATAATCTTATTAAGTGAAGATGGTCTTTTATACTCGAATCCATTAAGAGTTGTTACTATACATAGCGCTGATACAGCCCATATAATAGTTGTAACCTTTCTGTCATCAAGGAAATCAAGCAGTTTGGTTGGGAACGAAAAGCACATCTTAGGAATAAGCTGTAAGGTTGCGCCTGTCTTTAAACTTGAATATATATCCTTAACTGATACATCAAAGTCAAAAGGTGCCTGATTACCTATAACATCCTCATTAGTAATTCCAAATGTTTCCGTAAAGCAATCAATAAAATCTATTGTTGAACGATGATTGACAATAACTCCCTTAGGAACTCCTGTTGAACCTGATGTAAATATTGAATACAGAGGATCTGTATCAAGTGCCTGTTCTCTTATCTTTTCCAGTCTCTCCTGAGCCTCTGAATCCACAGCCTGTCCGTCATACTCTTCAAGCAATTCGTCAAGATTAATAATCTCGCCCTGAAATCCGAGCTTTTCTGCTTTCTTGGCTGACTTATTATCTACAACCAGAATATCTGCCTGGATCGTATCTAATATAAGATTAATTCTCTCAGCCGGATGAGTTGTATCAAGCATACAGTAATATCCGCCTGCATACACAATTCCCATAAATAAAGATAATGTATTACATGTCTTATCCATATACACAGGAACTCCCTGTGTAGGCTTAATCTTAAGTGAGAGACAGCTTCCTATGAACTTTGCCTGATTCATAAGCTGTGTGTATGTAAGTTCATTATTCATGTCCGCACACGCTGTCTTTTCCCCATACATTCTCTGTGAGTTTTCAAGAAACTCTAATACATTCTTTTCCATTACCTTCTCCTTTTACTTCTCACTCTTATCTTTTCTGAATACAAGCAGCTTACTTATAACATAATTAAGTATAATTACCACAACCTGCGCAATAAACTTTATTAACATACTGTTGAAATGCAGCATTGTAATGAACACAAGAAGAATTATCTCCTCAATTACAAGAGTTAATACTCTTCCACCCGCAAATGAAACCAACTGTTTCATAAATTCTTCCACAGTCTTAGTTGGTGCTGCAAACACCCATATCCTGTTAGTAAAGAATGCAAAAAGTACTGCAAGTACCCATGATATAACATTTGCAATAAGCTCATTAATTCCCATTGCAACATTAAAGAGCGCATATGAACCAATACTTACTACTGTTGTAAGTACTCCAAAGAAAAGATATAAAAGCACTTCCTTATACTTCTTATACAATGGTTCAAACACCCTCAGACCCGGCAGATGCATAATCTTATCAAATATATCCGGCTTAGTTTCCTGCATATTATTATCTGTATTGTTACTCATAATTACCTCACTGTTTTTATTAATATAATGCCACATTATTTTATACTTTTATCAATAACAAATCAACTAAAAAAGACGCTGCTTATTATATTCTGCAACGTCTTTAGAAACATTTTTTCTATTAAACCTTTTTCCTATCTGAATAAATGCCCTAACTACAAGCACACATAATATAATTATTATTGCAAGGTGATAATTAAGGAACCTGTCCCCAATATCACTCTGTATATCACACATTATCAGTAAAAATGCTATCTCTACTATCCAGTCTGTCAATCTTTGTTGTTCTGCATTAAGAAATGCCACAACAGCAGGAATAACATATATAATACAGTAATGACCTGAATGTGATGGTGCAGTTATAAGAACCATACTGACAGCAAGTATACGCTCCCACCAGTTCTCATATAATGGTGCAGCTACAAGCAATATCAGACATATTGCATATGTAAGCCACTTAAGAACATTTATCAGAATATCACTAATCCCTGCTCCCTCTCCCATAAAACTTACAATCGCAGCCGTCAATGTTGCACCACTTGTACTCTTGTAATCTGCTACATTCAGTTTCATATTATTAAACATCTGAGAAAGATTCGATAAGCCTCCCTCAAAGAAGAAGAACGGTCCTATACCTATTATAATTCCGTATATTACTGTTCTTACAGCTTCTTTCCACTGCTTATTATATAACAATAATATTCCAAGCAGCGCCGGAGTCATCTTAAACGCTGTTGCTATGGCAAGCGCTATAAGCGCAAGTTCTTTCATAAAACGGTTATCGCTATCATAGTAAAATATAAAAAACATTATACAGAACAATGTTAATATTATTGTATTGGCTCTCTCATATGAAAATATCATTGGTGCTGATACACACATAGCCGCCGCTGTAAATATTTTAAGCTTGTTGCTTCCATTCTTACATGTTCTGATAAGCTCATAAATCATCACAATGCCAATTGTCGCATATATAAGATAAATTATAAGGAACTGTGGCTCCTTATACATATCAAGAAAATAATCAGCTTCATAATAAGGCTCCATATTTACAAGTCTTGAGAAGAAATACATCATCATGTATGTCAGTGGAGGATACGCTTTCTCCTGCAAGCCCAGATAAGCAGTATTATGATAAACATCTCTTCCTGAAGAATATCCAACAACATTGGTTGTATCAGCAAAGAAATCATTGCATTTCAGGAAAAATATCGAAAACTGCCTTCCACCTTCTCCCTCTATAAATATACCGAACAACCATACAAAAAATGAAGCTATAACTGCTACTATAAATATTATTTCGAAACTCTTTCTCGATCTAAAAAACTCTCTGACCTTCATAATCTCTCCATCAATTATTTTTCGTCGAAATTCAGTCTTTCTTCTTCAACAACCAATGGTCTGTTCATCAATCTCTTATTCATACTGAGAATATATTCTCCCATAAGTCCGATGAATATAAGCTGTAACGCACCAAGGAAGCACACCAAAATAATAAGCGGTGCCATCCCTGCTGCAAATCTGTCCCAGTATATAAGCTTTAATATAAGATATACAATAGCAACAATCACACTTATAAAGCCAACTCCTGCACCAACAAATGTTGCAAGTCTTAAACCAATCTTAGTATATGATGTAAAGCTTAACATAGCTGCATCATACAGTGTAAAGAAGTTATTGTGTGTCTTTCCTGCTCTTCTCTGAGCCTGTGTATATTCTATCTCTGTCTTCTTAAAACCTAACTCTCCAACAATTCCTCTTATAAAAGGAATTGGATCTTTCAAATCTCTTAATACCTGTACAAACGACTTGTCATAAAGTCCGAAACCTGTAAAATGTTCTATCTGTTCAACAGATGACATCTTCTTGATAAGCTTGTAATAGCATGTTCTTAAGAAATACATTATAGGATTTTCTTTACTTGATGACTTTACTGCACAGACAATCTTGTAACCCTCTTCCCACTTTGCAACAAGTCTTGGAATAACATCAATAGGATCCTGAAAATCTGCACACACTGGAATAGTACAATCGCCTGTTGTCTGTAATATTCCATAATATGGTGAATTGAACTGTCCAAAATTCTTAGCATTAAATATTGCCTTAATCTTAGGATTGTTCTCACATAATCTTCTAAGTCTTACCCTTGTTGTATCTGTCGAATCATTATCTATAAAAAGTATCTCATAATCGTACTGTGGAAGATTCTTTGCAAACATGGCAATAATCGCCTCACTTAACGGTTCTACATTTTCCTCTTCATTATAACAAGGAACCATTATACTTATCTTCTTCATAGCATCTCCTTCTTGCACCATTCAACTGTTTCTGCAATTCCCTCAGAAAACTTATAATCTGGTGCAAACCCTGTATCTTTAACTAAATCCTGTATATCTGCACACAGGTACATAACCTGTCGCGGACCATAGGCAACTTCACCAAAACCAATCTCTGCTTCCGGATTAACTGCATCTCTTATATCTTCGATATATTCCTTAAGCAGTCTTGCCTCTCCTCCACCAATACAGTAAACCTTGCCATTAATACCTTTTTCTCCTAATAAATAAAATGCCTTCCCCGCGTCCTTGGAGTACAGATAATCCCACATCTGCTCTCCCTTTGTACATGATGGCTTCTCTCCTCTTAACAGCTTTCCTATTGTAGACATAACCATCGTAGCACTTCCGTCATATGGACCATACACGCTTAATATTCTTGTCCATATATGTCTGATTCCCAGCTTTTCACACTGGACTCTTGTCATCTGTCCGGCACACAGCTTTGCCATTCCATAGCCATTCTCTGGAAATACATGCTCCACGGCGCCGGCCCAAGCCTCAAACTTCTCATAATCCCCGGCATCGCCGGTGATATACCGTTCGTCCACACC
>ENA-USYR01000370-USYR01000370.1-human-gut-metagenome-genome-assembly--contig:-NODE-370-length-25467-cov-7.323553_pt1 | contig 25467 bp, 24 predicted proteins | sample MGYA00250064_ERZ773510 | MGnify/ENA primary metagenome ERZ773510 (study PRJEB29103, sample SAMN06112082) | human gut metagenome | biome: human gut; feature: ankylosing spondylitis patient; material... | reverse complement strand
AACCGACATTCGCTATTGTAAATGTAAGAGGTACGAGATTTACGGAAAGAACAGATTCAATATATTAGCTGAGAATTTTCAGTTTTATCAATAAGTTTAAAAAGAGCAGATTCAATTTTTCTGCATTTATTTTATCGGGAATATATTTTCTGTACCGAAAAATGTACGGCTTAGGCGTTTTGTTCTCAGCTCTCGTACTCGGTTCAATGGTAGGTTCTGCTTATATTTCATCGCTTCCCGCATGGAAATCTATCTACACAGGCATAGTACAGGCTCAGCAATCGGGACAGGTGCTTTCGTTTAATAATTTTTTCGGACTTTCACCGACTGAGTTTTTACTGTTTATCTCTCCTCTGCTTGCAAATGCGGTTTCGCTTATAGTAATGGTTATCAGCGGTTTAATTGCAAATAAATGTTACTACAGTCACTCTGTTAAGAAAATTAAAAAGATAAAAAGCACAACAAATAAAGAGCTTTTGAATGAGGCACTCGAAACAAAAGGCGGAGTAAATCTCCCGATTGCTGTTTCTGTAGCTTTTGCTTTCCTTGTTGTCAATTATCTGCCGATGTTCTTAATGTAAACGACAGAAACAGCGTAATAAATGTATAGAAACATAATAAGTAAAAAGTTTAATGAGAAAGAAGGAATATTATGCGTATAACAAAGGCGGTTATCCCGGCGGCGGGACTCGGTACAAGAGTTCTTCCCGCAACCAAAAATATGCCGAAAGAAATGTATCCTATCGTTGACAAGCCAACTATCCAGTTCATAGTTGAGGAGGCTGTTGCGGCAGGAATTACAGATATTCTCATCATCACAAACCGTGGCAAAGGACTTATGGAGGATCATTTTGACGCTTCTCCCGAACTTGAAAGTCTGCTTGAAAAAAGCGGCAAAACAGAATTTCTTGAAACAGTCAGAAATATTTCAAACCTTGCAAACATTTCTTTTATCAGACAGAAAGAAATGAAAGGCCTTGGACATGCCGTTCTCAAAGCAAAATCTTTTGTAGGCAATGAACCTTTTGCCGTTATGTACGGTGACGGCGTTATTACAGGCAAGGTTCCTGCAATCAAACAGCTCATTGATCATTACGGTGAATACGGTGAAGGAGTTGTAGGCGTTAAAAAGGTTGACGCCAAAGACATTCACAAGTACGGTTCGCTCAAAGTTGAACATATGCATGACAATATTTTTGCCTGTACGGACATGAAGGAAAAGCCACAGACTCCTGAAGAAGTTCTTTCACTTTATTCGATTCTTGACAGATGCGTGCTCCCGGCTGAAATTTTCAAAATTCTCGAAAATACAAAACCCGGAATCGGCGGAGAAATTCAGCTTACAGACGCAATGAGAGAGATTGCAATAACAAAAGGAATGACAGCCGTTGAGTTTGAGGGCAAGAGATACGATATGGGCAATAAATTCGGAATCTTGCAGGCTCAGATAGAAATTGGGCTTGAACACCCTGAAACAAAAGATTTATTGAAGGATTACATAAAAAATCTTGCAAAAACTTTGTAAAAAGGTATTGCAATTTTCAGAAAAGTGCAGTATAATGTGCTGCAGTTAAATACTGGATTCAAAAAAAACAAGGAGGATTTCACATCATATCAGTGCGAAATCCTCTTTTTGCTTTTTAAGAACTATTTTAATTCTTTGTTATTCAATTGTTATTTCATAAGGGCAACAATTTTCATATATATAGTATGATTTGAATCCGGCTTTAAAAGCAAGCTCTATCCCCTTTTCAATATCTCTGCCGACGTCATTTATATTGTGTGCGTCACTTCCGAGGGTTATGTACTTGCCTCCAAGGTCGTGATAGCGTTTAATTTCATCAAATGCAGGGAGAGTTTCACCGAGTCCCTTGAACAGTCCCGAAACATTAATTTCAAGAGCCTTATCCTTTTTAATAAGTTTTTCGTAGATAAGGTCAATCTTATCTCTGTACGGTGAAAGACTCGGAATAACGCCCGTGTCACGCTTAATATATCTCAACGGATATGTAAGGTGTGCAAGAGTGCAAAAGCTGTCAAAAGAGGCGGTTTCGAGAAGTTCATCAAAGTACATATCGAGAATTATATGTGCATCTTCTTTTTTGAAATCCATATAATAAAAATCCGGTCTGTTTCTCAGGTTATGCACGGATGCGATTATTATGTCAAAATCTCCAAAACAAAGTGCTTTTTTTGTACATTCGTCATTGTGCATCGGCTCACCGAGTTCAATGCCTCTCAGTATTTTGATTTTACCCTTGTATCTATCTTGCAAAATCGAAGTTTCATAATTCGATTTTGGAATTAATTTGCTGAAATCTCCGTACTCACTTTCAGAGCCGAGCAAAATCTCGGGAGCTTCGCAGTGGTCGGTGATTGCAAGTGCAAAAAGTCCCTTATTACAGGCACTGTTGCACATTTCTTCAACTGTATTTTCAGCGTCAAAAGAGTTGCTTGAATGGGTATGAATATCACATATTTTCATTAGTAAAACACCTCACAAAAAAGATGATAACATATGAAAAAATTTTTTTCAATATTGCACTTTACTTTATTAAAAATTAGTTATATAATATGCACAAATAAAGAAAAGCAGTTTTATGCAGAATTCCAACGAAAATCTGCATAAACAGGAGGTAAAAAATGAAGGCAGTTATCACAGTAATCGGTAAAGACAGCGTTGGAATCCTTGCAAAAGTTTCAGAGGCCTGTTCAAAGGCTGATGTTAATATCGTGGAAGTAACACAGAGTGTTCTTCAGGATATGTTTGCTATGATTATGCTTGTTGAAATTGACAAATCCAACATCGGATTTGAGCAGCTCCGTACAAACCTCAAAGCTGTCGGAGAATCAACAAATACAAAGGTTCATGTTATGCACGAGGACATCTTTAACAGCATGCACAGAATTTGATCAGTGCTACCGAATTGAAAGGATATACATAATATGTTAGAAACAAGAGATATACTTGAAACCATAAATATGATAGACAATGAAAACCTTGATGTAAGAACAATTACAATGGGTATTTCATTGCTTGACTGCATTGACGAGGACATTGATAAGGCTTGCACAAAGGTTTATGACAAAATCTGTCGAAGTGCAAAAGACCTTGTTAAAACAGGTGAAGACATCCAGAAGGAATTTGGTATTCCGATTATCCATAAAAGAATTTCAGTTACCCCTATCGGTATGGTAGCCGCTCCGTGCCAGAGCAAGAATGTTGTCAAGTTTGCCCACACTCTTGACAAAGCCGCAAAGGAACTCGGCGTAAACTTCATCGGCGGTTATTCCGCTCTTGTTCAGAAGGGTTTTGCAAGCGGTGACTACGCTCTTATTGAGAGTATTCCACAGGCCTTGAGCGAAACCGATTTCGTTTGTTCATCCGTAAATATCGGTTCTACAAAAGCCGGCATCAATATGGATGCTGTTAAGATGATGGGTAAGGTCGTTAAGCAGGCTGCAGAAGTTACAGCCGACAGAAACTGCATCGGTGCCGCAAAGCTCGTTGTATTCTGTAACGCTCCCGAAGATAACCCGTTTATGGCAGGTGCTTTCCACGGCGTCGGCGAAGCCGATACTGTTATCAATGTCGGTGTATCGGGTCCCGGCGTTGTAAGAGCCGCTCTTGCAAAAGACGGTGCCGGAAAAGACATCACGGAAATTGCAGATATGGTTAAGAAAACTGCATTCAAAATCACCCGTATGGGACAGCTTGTTGCAAGAGAAGCAAGCAAGCGACTTTGTGTTCCCTTTGGTATTGTTGACCTTTCACTTGCCCCGACACCTGCTGTCGGCGACAGTGTTGCATATATTCTTGAGGAGATGGGACTTGAAGTGTGCGGATGCCACGGTACAACCGCCGCTCTTGCACTTCTTAATGACGCTGTTAAAAAAGGCGGCGTTATGGCTTCTTCCCATGTCGGCGGTCTGAGCGGTGCTTTTATCCCCGTTTCCGAGGATGCAGGTATGATTCATGCCGCTACTGAAGGTTACCTTGATATTACAAAACTTGAATCAATGACAGCCGTATGTTCGGTTGGTCTTGACATGATTGTAGTACCCGGTGACATCACTCCCGAGGTTATCTCTGCAATCATTGCAGATGAGGCTGCAATTGGTATGGTAAATACCAAAACAACTGCGGTAAGACTTATTCCGGCTATCGGAAAAAGTGCAGGCGAAGAACTTAATTTCGGCGGACTGCTCGGCAGAGGTCCCGTTATGCCTGTAAGGAAAGGTTCACCGGAGGCATTTATTAAGCGTGGCGGAAGAATTCCGGCTCCGCTTCAGGCGCTTAAAAACTAATTTTTCACGGGGGTGGTATTGTGGAGAATATGATTAAAAAAATCGTTGATGCCGACAACGAAGCCAAAGCCATGGAAAAGGATACTCTTGAAGAAAAAGAGGAGCTTTCCAAAACTATTGAAGCCGAAACGAAGAAGATTTATGACGACTTCATGGCAAAAGCTGAAGAGGTTGTGAAACGCAACGACATTCAGGAAACAAAGAAAGCCGAACAGCAATGGGAGGAAATTCAGAGCAAGCACAATTCAGTGCACATCAAGCTTGACTCTGATTTTAAACTCAACTGTGACAAGTGGGTTGACGAAATCGTCAAAAGAACGGTTGCACAGTAACATTCCATTTACTGTTTACAAGGAGGTGTATGCGGATAATGTCAAAAACTTCGTTTGCAGTTCTGACAAAAGCAAGGTCAAAGTTCGGTAACAGACTTACCGAAAAGGATTATCAAAGCTTGCTTGCATGCCAGAGTGTCGGGGAGATTATGTCGTATCTTAAAAATAATACGCATTACTCCAAGGCTCTGACGGATGTCAGTGAGCGTGAAATTCACAGAGGACGGCTTGAGGCTCTTTTGAGGCAAAACCTTTTCTATGAATTTGACTCTTTGTGCAGATACGATTCGAGCGTAAGCTCGGGTTTGTCATCATACATTATCTCGACATTAGAGGTTGAGCAGATTATAAGATTCCTTATCCTGCTCAGTTCAAACTCGACTGACAAGTTCATCTATCAATTCCCGGCGTATATTTCAAAGCATACGGAAATAGATGTTAACAAGCTTGCCAACGCAAAAAATTATGAAGAGTTTCTGAACGCCACACAGTCCTCCCAATTCTACGATATTCTCAAGCAATTTTCTCCTGATGAGAAAAATCGACTTCCAATATCGGACATTGAGAACAAGCTGTATAACTTGGTGTTCGGAAAACTGACAAAACTGATTAAAGCTACAACAAAAGGACAGGAAAAGCACGAGCTTATCAATTTTTTCTTTACGATTAACGATTATAATATTTTCTCGAGAATTCTGAGATTGAAAAAGTATTATAAGCTTTCTCCCGATGATATCAAAGCAAACCTCTTGCTTGATTACACAAATCTCAGCGAAAAGACCGTTGACATGATGTGTAAGGCGGAATCTTCGGGCGAGATATTCTCAATTATGCAGAATACGCATAACGGAAGATTGATTGATAAAATCGGATATGTTTATGCAAGCGATATTTCGCCGAGAGTAAAATACAGGCTTGCAAGGAAAAATATGCACTTTTCCAACAACCCTTCGGTTGTAATGATTTCATATATTTTTGTTGCCGAAACAGAGCTGATGAATATTGTCACTCTGATTGAGGGCACAAGATATGAACTTGACAATAAACTTACGCAGTCATTGCTTATTAAATAAAAAATGTGATGACTGTTAAGAAGAGGTGATTAAAATTTGGCTGTTTCAACCATGCAGGCCGTAAGCATTATCGGGCTTACAAGGGATATTGATAATGTAATATCGGTACTTGGTGAATCAGGTGTGTTCCATCCCGATGATGTTTCATCCTTTTACAGCAACACAAAGGATTTTACGCATCTGCAATCAAAAAACATCTATGCTGAACCTCTTAACACTCTTAAGGCAACATTAAGTCTTACAAAACGCAAGTTTAATCTTGTTGATGTAAGTGACTTTAATCCGACCTTTAAAGAAATTGAACTGTTTACAAATCAAATAAACAGCGACATTGAAGTTCTTGCAGATGACAGGCTGTTTGTTGAAGAACAGCTGATGCAGGCAAAGGAAAATCTTGTTGAAACCACACACTTTGTCGGACTTGGGGTTGAAATTGAAAAGGTTTTAACCTTAAAGTATATCAGTTCACGCTTTGGCAGACTGCCTAAGGAAAGCTTTGAAAAGCTTTCAGCCTATAAAGATAATCCTTATGTAGATTTTATTGTCTGTACCGAAGACAAATCACACTATTGGGGTGTTTATTTTGCTCCGATTGATAAAACCGAGGAAATTGACAGAATCTTTTCGGGATTATATTTTGAAAAATGCGATGTTCTCGGAGTTAATGACACACCGAGAATTCATCTGAAAAAACTTGAGAGCCTTATTCCCCATCTTGAGGAAAAGCTTAAAGAAGCTCAGAAGCGAGTTGACGATTATGTTGACAAGTATGAGGTTAGAATCTGTAAATATCTTTCTAAGCTTGAAGAGCTTAATCTTTATGCCAAAATCCGCACAAAAGCATTGCAATACAGCAAAAGCTTTATCATTGTAGGTTGGGTTCCTACAGAGGATGCTAAGCCTCTCAGACGCAGACTCAAAAAAATTGCCAGCGTCAATGTAGATTTTTCAGACGGCAAGACGGAGATTGCAAAATCGCCGCCTGTCAAACTCAAAAACTGTTTCCTTGCAAAACCGTTTGAATTTTACACAGAGATGTACGGTGTTCCGAAATATAACGAAATTGATCCGTCACTCTTTATCGCTATCACTTATGTCATTATATTCGGCATAATGTTTGCTGACCTCGGTCAGGGCATTTGTGTATCAATTGTCGGTGCGCTTATGTGGAAACTCAGGAAAATGAAAATCGGTAAGATTCTTGTGCCGTGCGGAATTTCTTCTGCGATATTCGGCTGTGTGTTCGGAAGTGTGTTCGGATTTGAGCATGTGCTCGATCCTCTTTACAAAGCACTCTTCGGACTTGATGAAAAACCGATTGAAGTAATGTCATCAGGCTCAATTGTAATGATTCTTCTTGCGGCTGTTGCAATAGGTATTTCGCTTGTTGTGGTTGCTATGGGACTTAATATTTACAGTTCCTTTAAGCAGGGAGAAGTGGGAAGAGCCTTGTTCGGATCAAGCGGTTGTGCAGGTCTTGTATTCTACTGTTCAATTATTTTCGGTGTTGCAGGACAGCTCGTATTGGGTCTGCAGGTATTTTCCCTTGCATACATTCTTTGCCTTATCGTTCTCCCCTATCTGCTCATCTTCTTTGGTGAGCCTCTCGGACTTCTTATCGCCGGTGAAAAAGACTGGCAGCCCGAAAGCTGGGGCGGATATATTCTTGAGCATGCTATCGAGTCAATCGAATTTTTGCTTGAGTATGTTACAAACACGGTAAGCTTTTTAAGAGTCGGTGCATTCGTTCTTGTACACGCAGGTATGATGACGGTTGTTTTCGTACTTGCCCAAACAGCTCCCGCAGTAGCATACTGGCCCGTAGTTGTTTTAGGTAATGTTTTTGTAATGGTTCTTGAGGCGCTTCTTGTTGCAATTCAGGTGTTAAGACTTGAATATTACGAGATGTTCAGCCGTTTCTATTCCGGTGAAGGCAGACCTTACGAACCTGTTAAATTAAATATTGATTGATAATTTTTTGGAGGTATTATTATGTTATTCAATTTAATTATGTTAGCTGTTCCGGTAGTATTTCTTTGCGCATCTGCAATCCTCGCAGTAAAGGCTTTTGAGCATGGAAAAAACAGAAAGAAAACAGTTCTTACTCAGATTTGCTCATTCGCTGCTGTATTTGCATTCTGCATGGTATGCCCTATCGTAGCAAGTGCTGCTACAGGTGATGCCGCTGCAGCTACATCGGGTATGGCTGACGGTCTTGCATATATCGGTGCCGCTCTTGCAACAGGTCTTTCATGTATCGGCGGCGGTATTGCCGTTGGTAACGCTGCTCCTGCCGCTATCGGTGCTACAAGTGAAGATCCTAAGGCATTCGGTAAAGCAATCATCTTCGTTGTACTTGGTGAAGGTATCGCTATTTACGGTATGCTCGTTTCAATTCTTCTTATCTTTGCAAGATAATTTAAGCGATTTAAGTTTCGTTAAGGATTGATTATTATGAAATTTTTTCTTATAAGTGATAATGTCGATACCAAAATGGGTATGAGATTTGCAGGTATTGAAGGCGTAGTTGTTCATCAGGAGGATGAGGTACGCAGTGAGCTTGAAAAGGCTGTGAACAGGGATGATATTGCAGTTATTCTTATTACGGAAACACTTGTTTCGCTCTGTCCCGACCTTATTTATGACCTCAAGCTTAACCGCAAACAGCCGCTTATTGTTGAAATTCCCGACCGTCACGGTAACGGAAGAACCAAGGACAGTATTACAAAATATGTTCAGGACGCAATCGGCGTAAAGCTGTAATTATCACATATCTGAATTTATTCAGGGAGGTTATTTTTAATGGAAAACTCCAAAAACAAAACAGATAACTTTCTGAAAGCCATTAAAAAATATGCTGATGAACAAAGAAGTGCCATGCAGACAGAGGTTGCTCAGCTTAAAGAAGAAAAGCTGAAAGAGGCAACCGAAAAAGGCAGACATGACAGCGAAAAATATATCAAGGACAAACTTGAAGAATCAAGAAACAGACAGACGGGTATTCTTGCAAAGAAAATTCAGGAAGGTCAGAAAAAACTGTTTCTCGAGAGAGCTGAAATGACTGAAAGCGTATTTAAAAAGGCTGAAGAAAAGCTTGTTGAATACACAAAAACATCAGATTACTCAAACAGCCTTGTAAAAAGTGCAAAGGAAGTTGCTAAGCTTTTTGCAGACAACGACTGTGTTGTTTATGTCAACGAAAGAGATATGAAGAACTCAGACAAAATCAAGGCAGTTTTTGCAGGAAGCACCGAGGTTGTTGCCGACAAATCAATTAAAATCGGCGGAATCAAAGGCTTTTGCAAGGCAATGAATATTGTTGCCGATGAAACTCTTGACAGCAAGCTCTATGCACAGAAAGAATGGTTTATTGAAAATTCCGGACTGAGTGTGCTTTAATCTTGCTGACTGTTAATTTCTTTTGAAAGAGATGGTAATAATATGGAAAACAACAATGTTATATATGGAATAAACGGACCTGTTGTTACCGTAAAAAATACCGACAGCTTTGAGATGATGGAAATGGTTCATGTAGGCAAGCAAAAGCTTGTCGGTGAAATCATCGGTATTACAGACGACATCACAACTATTCAGGTTTATGAGGAAACAACAGGACTTAAACCGGGTGATCCCGTTGAGGGTACCGGTGCTCCTATGAATGTTCTTCTCGGCCCCGGTATTATTGATAACATCTTTGACGGTATCGAAAGACCGCTGAAGGCTATTGAAGAAGAAGCAGGTGCGTTTATTAACCGTGGTTCTTCGGTTTCTGCTCTTGATGACAAGAAGCTGTGGAATGTTACAATGAAGGTTAAAGTCGGTGACAAGCTTGAGGGCGGTCAGATTTACGCTACTCTCCCCGAAACTCCTATCATTGAACACAGACTTATGGTTCCGCCTGAGCTTTCGGGTGAAGTTGTAAAGGTTAATCCCAACGGCGAATACAAGCTCTTTGATACAGTTGTTGTAATCAAGGATGACGAAGGCGTTGAACACAACCTTACCCTTTGTCAGCAGTGGCCTATCAGAACTTCCCGTCCTGTTAAGGAAAGACTTACATCATCTGTTCCGCTTATCACGGGTCAGAGAGTTATTGATACTCTCTTCCCTATCGCAAAGGGCGGTACAGCAGCTATTCCGGGCGGTTTCGGTACAGGTAAAACAATGACTCAGCACCAACTTGCAAAGTGGTGCGACGCCGATATCATCATCTATGTCGGTTGCGGTGAGCGTGGTAACGAGATGAGCCAGGTTCTTGAGGAATTCTCAGAGCTTATTGACCCAAAGTCACAGCGTCCTATGACCGACAGAACCGTACTTATCGCCAACACATCAAATATGCCTGTTGCGGCTCGTGAGGCTTCAATTTACACAGGTATTACTCTTGGCGAATATTACAGAGATATGGGTTACCATGTTGCCATGATGGCTGACTCAACATCTCGTTGGGCTGAGGCTCTCCGTGAGATTTCAGGCCGACTTGAAGAAATGCCTGCCGAAGAAGGTTTCCCTGCGTACCTTCCTTCAAGACTTGCCGAGTTCTATGAGCGTGGCGGTCGTGCCGAGGTTCTCAGCGGCGGCGAAGGTTCCGTAACGCTTATCGGTGCGGTTTCTCCGCAGGGTTCAGACTTCTCTGAACCTGTAACGCAGAACACAAAGCGTTTTACAAGATGTTTCTGGGCTCTTGATAAGGCTCTTGCTTATTCAAGACATTATCCTGCCATTAACTGGATGGACAGCTACAGCGAGTATTTTAACGACCTTGATCCGTGGTTCAGAGAAAATCTCGGTGAGGATTTTATTGAATACAGAAACAGAATAAGCGCACTTTTACAGGAAGAAAGTTCACTTATGGAAATCGTAAAGCTTATCGGTTCGGATGTACTCCCCGATGATCAGAAGCTTGTAATTGAAACAGCAAGAGTAATTCGTGTCGGTTTCTTACAACAGAACGCTTTCCATGCCGATGATACTTATGTTCCGCTTGAAAAGCAAAAGCTTATGATGAAAACCATTCTTCATCTTCATGCCAAAGCTAAGGATATAGTTGCTCAGAATATTCCGCTTTCCAAGATTCTTAACCTTGGTCTGTTTGATAAGCTTACAAAGATGAAGTATGATATTCCTAACAGCAAGCCTGAAATGTTTGACGATTACATTAAGGAAATTGACGAAAAGCTTGCTGCAATTTCTTGATAAGGAGGGAACGCAATAATGATTATAGATTATGTAGGCGTTAAAGAAATTAACGGCTCTCTTATAGTTATGGACGGTGTTAAGGGCGTTTCCAACGAGGAAATTGTTGACATTCGTCTTGATAACGGTACAATGCGTCAGGGTCGTGTCGTTCAGATTGAGGGCGAAAGAATAGTTGTCCAGGTTTTTGAGGGTACAAGAAGAATCAGCCTTAAAAACACAAGAACAAGACTTACAGGTCATCCTATGGAGATGCCTCTTTCCCCTGAAATTATCGGCCGTGTACTTGACGGTGCGGGCAAACCTATTGACGGACTCGGAGATATTTTCCCTGTTAAAAAGGCTAATATCAACGGTACTCCTATCAACCCTGTTTCCCGTGTTTATCCTAAAAACTACATCAACACAGGTATTTCAACCATTGATACACTTATGACTCTTATCAGAGGTCAGAAGCTGCCTATCTTCTCCGGCTCAGGTATGAAACATAATGACCTTGCCGTTCAGATTGTAAGACAGGCTAAAATCAGCGGTGCAAACAGCTCTAACTTCGGTGTTGTATTTGCCGCAATGGGTGTTCAAAAAGATGTTGCAGAATACTTTAAGAAGAGCTTTGAAGAAAGCGGCGTACTTTCAAGAGTTGTAATGCTTTTGAACCTTTCAAACGATCCTATCATTGAAAGAACTCTTACACCGAGATGTGCTCTTACAATTGCTGAATATCTTGCATTTGAGCTTGATATGCACATTCTCGTTATTATGACCGATATGACATCTTATGCCGAGGCTCTTCGTGAGTTCTCGTCATCAAAAGGTGAAATTCCGGGCAGAAAGGGTTACCCCGGCTATCTTTATTCTGACCTTGCATCACTTTATGAGCGTGCAGGTATGATTAAAGGTCACAGCGGTTCTGTTACACAGATTCCGATTTTGACAATGCCTAACGACGATATTACTCATCCTATCCCCGATCTTACAGGTTACATTACAGAGGGACAGATTGTTCTTGACCGTTCACTTCAGGGACAGGGATTGTATCCGCCTGTTAATGTTCTTCCTTCCCTTTCCCGTCTTATGAAGGACGGTATCGGTGAGGGTTATACAAGAGCCGATCACCAGCCTCTTGCAAACCAGCTTTTTGCTTCTTATGCAAAGGTAATTGACGCAAGATCGCTTGCATCTGTTATCGGTGAAGAGGAACTTTCTCCTACTGATAAGAAGTACATTGAGTTTGGCAGATTGTTTGAATCAAAGTTCGTTAATCAGGGCTTTAATGAAAACAGAAGTATTGAACAGAGTCTTGACCTTGGTTGGGAATTGCTTTCAACATTGCCGAGAGCAGAACTTGACCGTGTTGACGATGCTTTACTTGATCAGTACTATAAGGGTGACAAATAATCGTTTGAAGAAAGGAGTGTGAGCATTTATGGCAGTACAGACAGTACCTACCAAGGGTAATCTTATGAATACTAAGAAATCCCTTGCACTCGCCAAAAACGGCTATGAACTGTTGGACAGAAAGCGTAACATTCTCATCAGAGAAATGATGACGCTTATCGACCATGCAAACGCAATCCAGCAGAAAATTGATGACGCTTATGCAGAGGCTTACACAGCACTTCAAACGGCAAATGTTACCAACGGCTTTTGTGAAGATATTTCTAACGCTATTCCCTATGAGAACGGCTTGAAGCTTGATTCAAGGAGTGTTATGGGTGTTGAAATTCCGATTCTCACTATTGAGGAACGAGAGGACCATAACTACCTACACTACGGTCTGCGCACAACAAATTCGGCAATTGATAAGGTTTATACGAAATTTACCGAAGTTAAAAATCTTACAGTTGAGCTTGCCGAGATTGAGAACAGCGTTTACCGCCTTGCCGATTCAATCAAGAAAACTCAGAAGAGAGCAAACGCTCTCAAGAACATTATGATTCCCCGTTTTGAGGAAACAGTTAAGTTCATTTCCGACGCACTTGACGAAAAGGATCGTGAGGAATTCAGCCGACTCAAGGTAATCAAAAAGAAAAAGCAAAAAGATGCTGCTTTGAAAAAAGCTAAAGAATTAAGTGCTGAAAGCGCATAAATTATCAGCCCGACCGTAATTTGGTCGGGCTGTTTTAATGAGTCAACATAATAAAACGGATTGGCATTTTTATTGAGCCAATCCGTTTTGTTTTAGATGTTGTGAATAAGCTGTTGTTTCTTTTTTGTTCGGTATTTTATAAATACCGAAACAATACATTCTGCAAAAACAACTATTGCAATCCCTGAAATAAGGTAGGCAAACATACCAAATGATGCCTTTGCCATAACAATTCCAAGTATGTCCGTTCCCTGTTTTATTGGTACGCTTATGCTGTTAATTGATTGATATGCCCAACACCATGCGATAATACCGTTGATAATGTTAGACACAGCAAGTGTAGCAATAACAACACCGTATAATCGCATATTATTTATGTTATAATGAAATATAAATACAAGCAAAAGCTGAATCAACAAGAGAATAAAAAATATAATTGAATTTCTTATAACAGGTATTTTGGTCAGTAAAGACGAAAGTGCAGAAAAAATAAAAAGAACAGTTAAAAATATTTCACTTATTTTCATATTCCACTTCACTTTCGGTCAAGTTTTCTTCTGTGCATTTTCTCTTTTGTCTTTGTACCCTTTACTTTGAAGATAATCAGGTATCCTGCAAGAAGTGCGAGGAATGTTGTCTGAGTATAGAACAAGGCATAATCTCCGCTTGAAAAGCCCTTGCCGTGCTTTACGGGGTTGTCCTCGGGCTTTTCTGTGGGAATAGGCTCAATGCCGTCATAATTGCCCGAAATCACCGCCTCATCGGGCGAAGACGCCGCAGATACACTTACGCAAAAGGCTGATGAAAAAGTCATCAGAACAGCCGTTAACAAGGTGATTATAAATTTAGTCTTTCTCATAATATTTCCCTTTGTAAAAATTAAGATTTAAAATAACTACAGTTAATTGTATCACAAGAGAAATATATATGCAACTGCTCTTTATTCTTCTGTCCAAACCTCTTTTGCCATATATTTATTTTAAATCAAAGCGACTGCATCTTCGGCAATCTGTTCGGGTGTGAGGCGGTTTTCTTTGAGGACATCGGCAGGATTATATCTGTCAAGGAATTCCTTTTTAAGACCGAAATTGATAACCTTTACATCTGACGAACCGTAGAAACGGGCAATCTTTTCACCAAAGCCACCGTCAAGCACTCCGTCTTCAAGTGTCACAACAACATCGTGATCTTTCTTGAGGCTTTCAAGAAGTTCTGTGTCAACGCCTGTAATGTAGTAAGGATTGATAAGAGTAGGCGCTGTGCCTGTTTTTTCTTCAATAAGCTTTGCAGCCTGTTCGCCCATTCCATAGAATGAACCGAGTGCGATTACGGCAATCTTACCGCCCTGCTGAGCAACTTCATATTTATTAAGTTCTGCAAAATTCTTTGTGCAAGGCTTGCCTGTTGAAACAAGTTCTGCAACGGGAACACGAATTGCAACAGGGTAATCTGTTTGCTCAATGCTCCAGTCAAGAACTGCAAGGTAATCTTCCTTAGTTGTCGGAGCGATATAAACAAGGTTAGGAATGTTTGAAATCATGGGAATATCAAAAATTCCGAGGTGTGTAACATCTGTCATACCGTTTACAGATGCAGTCTGAACAAGGATTGTTGCAGGGTTTGAATCAATGCACAAGTCCTGTGAAAGCTGATCGTAGGTTCTCTGAATGAATGAGCTGTAAACATTGAATACGGGCTTGCCGCCGTTCTTTGCGATAGCAGATGCCATTGCAACGGCTGTCTGTTCTGCGATGCCTACATCAAGAAACTGTCTGCCGAATGCTTTTCTCTCATCAGGAGTAAAGCCGTAAAGTGCGGGAGTGCCGGCTGTAATCGCCACAACTGACTTGTCAGACTTCATCTTATTTCTAAGATAATCTGTTGTAATTGAGCTGTAGTCCTCCTCATCAGGGAAATTAACAGTAGCTTTGCCTGTTTCAATATCAAACGGCATACACCAATGCCAGCTTTCTTTGTCGGTTTCAGCAGGCTTATAACCTTTACCTTTAAGAGTGTTAATATGAACAACAACAGGATGATCAATGTCTTTTACAGACTTAAAAGCCTTGATAAGCTCTTCAATATTGTTGCCGTCCTTGACATATACATAATCAAGCCCCATTGACTTGAAAAGATTACATTCAGCCTTGCCGTCTGTGTCACGAAGAAGTTTGAGATTTTTATAAAGTCCGCCGTGATTTTCTGCAATCGACATTTGGTTATCATTTGCTATAATAATCAGGTTAGAATCCATTTCACCGGCAACATTAAAACCTTCAAGAGCCTCACCGCCGCTGATTGAGCCGTCACCGATAAGTGCAATAACATTACCCTTGCCGTTTGTTACATCTCTGCCCCTTGCAAGTCCGCAGGCAAGGCTGACAGAGGTTGATGTATGACCGACAGTAAACATATCGTGTTCGCTCTCTATGGGGCTTGTATAGCCTGTTACATCATCGTAATGCTCCTGTGCAATATATGCCTCTTTTCTGCCTGTAAGGATTTTATGCGGATATGATTGGTGTGAAACATCAAACACAAACTTGTCCTGTGGTGAATCAAATACATAATGAAGAGCAATTGTTGCCTCTACAATACCGAAATTCGGGCCGAAGTGACCGCCGTGAACACTTGCACGGTGAAGTAAAGCGTCACGCATCTCCGATGCAAGAGCGTTAAGTTCATCAATACTGAGTTTCTTAACATCCTGCGGTTCGTTTATTTTTTCAATATACATCGTAATCAGAGCTCCTTATCATATAAATTTTAAATATAAATCAGAGATATCTCTCTTTAGCTATATTATATAACCTAAAGCTAACTTTAGGTCAAGAGTATTTTTAAAAAAATTTCTTTTGAATTCTTTTGTATGTGTATCGTTGTAACGCAATAGCATAACCCTCGACAGGTAACTATAATTGAAACAGGCACTTACATAATTGCAAGTGCCTGTTTCATGGCTGAGCCGGCGGGATTCGAACCCACGGGTGACGGAGTCAAAGTCCGTTGCCTTACCACTTGGCGACGGCTCAGTATATATTCTACTTTTATTGATTGTTAAAAAAACAAGCCGCCAAAGAATTTCTTCAGCGGCTGTTGGTGACCCATCGGAGATTCGAACTCCGGACACCTTGATTAAAAGTCAAGTGCTCTGCCAACTGAGCTAATGAGTCAAATGGGGTGGAATGCCGGATTCGAACCGGCGGTCTCCAGTGCCACAAACTGGCGCGTTAACCAACTACGCTAATCCCACCATAAGTGGCGCGCCAAAAGGGACTCGAACCCCTGACCTACTGCTTAGAAGGCAGTTGCTCTATCCAGCTGAGCTATTGGCGCATCAGTTGCTGACCTCAGTCAGCCTTTATATTATACCCATATACGGCATATTTGTCAACACTTTTTTGAATTTTTTTCATATTTAATTTTAAAAAAGTTTTTTTCGGACAAAATCCGCCAAATTACGGCTTTCCGTATTTCTGAGCAAGTGCAAAATTCCTGTAATCGGGTTCAGACGAAACCTCTCTTATAAGCTTTACAAACTTAGGAAGTTGATACCGCTGATCTTCACTAAGCAATTCAATTTCTATTGTTGCCCTGTCATTCCAGAACGGATAAACATCAAGTTCGCAGTAGGTGCTGTTGTCAACAATGCAATATCTGTCTTTACTAATGACGCCTGTAACATACTGCCTTTGAGCAAGGTACGAGTCGTATTGCTCTTTTGAAATATAATTTTCAATTTCAATCCGCTTAATATCCGATATTTTGATTTTTACGGTTTTAATATATACAGCCTTGTCACCCTCTCCCCTTTGGCGGATTCTGAAATATCCTTCCTCGGGAGTAGTGAGGTATGCCTGTGTAATAGGAATTCTGCGACAGGTTTTTATGCTGTTTAAAAATTCAATATCAGGATATTCAATCAAAAATTTTCTTTCAATTTCAAGCGGTTTCGGAATTCCGAGAAATGCGACAACCTCCTTGAGAAGTCTTTTCAGCTTAGCATCAAAGTCTGTCGAATTATCAATAATTCTCAGATGCGGTGTGCCTGTCCACACAGCCATAACATCTGTGTCAACTTCTCTTGCTTTTTCAAGACTTTCTTCTCTGCGGAAAATATTGGTTTCTTTTCCGTAATACTCTTCTGCACCGTCTGCGGAAGTCACAAGATGAAATACTGCGTCATAAGAGCTTCGTATTACATCTTCATTCAAATTGTGGATACCTGCATACTTTGCAAACTCATCTTCCGTAACATATGCTCTGCTGTCAAGCAATCCTCTGTCAAAAAGCAAAACCGCCTTTTCACAATCCATATTTTTGGCAATTTGCGTTTTTTCATTCTCCTCAGCAAGCTGAATTTCAAACAGTTCTCTGTGAAATTCATAAGAACCGACATTTTCGGGGGTTTTGCCCTCACTAAGCAATCTGCTTGCAACTTCACTGATTGAAATTGTAGGAATATTAAGCTTTTTAAGCTCTTCGCTGATATATTTTAATGCGGAAGTCTTGCCGCCGCAAGGTCCTCCCGTCAATACTATTTTTACAACTTCAGCCATAAAATCACCCATGTAACTTAATAAATTAAGTATATATCCCAACAGCAATTTTTTTATTCTGTAGAAGAACATTATTGTTTGTTTTTGCCCTTTAAAAGATAATATCGGCAAAATGAAAGTTTCTTATGCAGTAAAATTCATATTATACATTAAAAAGCGTATAAATTATCATAAAAACGGTGAAATATGCTGTTATAACATTGACAAGTTGCGTGTTAAAGTGCTAAAATATGTGTATAACCAATGAGGGTTTTTCTTATATCGAAAGGAAGTATTTATGATGGAAAAGCAGAATATTGACTGGGCAAACATTGGCTTCGGTTATATGCCCATCGGTGAAAGATTTGTAGCTAATTATAAAGACGGTAAGTGGGACAACGGCAGTATGACAGCCGACACCACAATTACTATCAGCGAATGTGCAGGCGTTTTGCAGTATGCTCAGACTTGCTTTGAGGGTATGAAAGCGTACACTACATGTGACGGCAGAATTGTTGTGTTCAGACCTGACCTTAACGGACAGAGAATGGAGGACAGCTGTAAGCGTCTTGAGATGCCTGTATTTCCAAAAGAAAAGTTTGTTGAGGCTGTTTGCAATGTTGTTAAGGCAAATGCCGATTATGTTCCTCCGTACGGCACAGGCGCAACACTTTATATTCGTCCGTATATGTTCGGCAGCGGTCCTGTAATCGGTGTTAAGCCGTCGGCAGAATATCAGTTCAGAGTATTTACTACTCCTGTAGGTCCTTACTTCAAGGGCGGAGCAAAGCCTATTACAATTAAGGTTTCAGACTTTGACAGAGCTGCTCCTCACGGCACAGGTCACATCAAGGCAGGACTTAACTATGCAATGAGCCTTCACGCTATTGTTACCGCTCATGCAGAAGGTTTTGACGAAAATATGTATCTTGACGCCGCTACAAGAACTAAGGTTGAAGAAACAGGCGGTGCTAACTTTATTTTTGTAACAAAGGACAACAAGGTTGTTACTCCAAAGTCTAACAGCATTCTCCCCTCAATTACCCGCCGTTCACTTATGTATGTTGCTGAGCATTATCTTGGTCTTGAGGTTGAAGAAAGAGAAGTTTACTTTGATGAAGTTAAGGACTTTGCAGAATGCGGTCTTTGCGGTACAGCTGCCGTAATCTCACCTGTCGGCAAAATTAACGACCACGGCAAGGAAATTTGTTTCCCGAGCGGTATGGATGAAATGGGTCCGATTACAAAGAAGCTTTACGATACACTTACAGGTATTCAGATGGGCAGAATCGAAGCTCCCGAAGGCTGGATTAAGGAAATCAAGTAATCAATTTTATACATATAACAAGACGGTCTGCGAGAACAGACCGTCTTTTATTTGCAGTTTTTAATTATATTGTTGTAGGCAACATCCACGGCAGAATCATCTGTATTGCAATGTAACACATAAAATTTTGTATGCCGAATAAGATTATCGAGATTTGAGAGCAAAGACATTCCGTCTGACTTATTCACAAATTTGACAGTTGATTTGTAGAGCCTTTGTACAATCTCATTTGTGTCGGGAATTGTAACAAAATTAGCGTCTGAGCGTTCTATGAATATTATAGCACCTACGGGGACGGTTTCGTTGTTAGCAATTCCGCTTCCGCCGTCAAACGGAGTTCCGCAGCATAGCGGGACTTCGTTTTTAATTTTCACAACAGGCTTATCGTCATTGAGAATATGAGCTTTTGAGCCGAATCTTTTCAGCCACATCTTTGTATGAGTGAATTTGCCGACGCCTGAATCGGCGGAAAACAAATACGCTTTTCCGTCAAAAACGAGTGCTGAGGAATGCACAAGCATAGCACCACGGTGAATTATTTTGCGGTTAAAAATTGACGCCGTTGCAAATTCTTCGGCTTCATCAATGGTTGAACCTTCAACCATACGGCTCAACAGGGAATTTAAGTATGAGTCTGACGGTATTGCAGAAAAATCTGCACTTCTCTCCCCTTCATACAAAAACGGTTCGCACAATTTTTTTAAGTAATCAAATTTTGGTTCAATTTCAACGATAAAATCAGCTATTAAGTATTTTGGCAAAGCGTCCTCCGAAATAAAACAGACTCACAAAAGTGAGCCTGTTTTTTTATTGGTCAATTTAAATGAACGATAAACTTCTGAATTTCCGTTGCGTCAACTACCGTGATGTCACCATCGTTGTTATAATCGGCAAGATGTTTTTGTTCTGCCGAAAGTTCAACAATACCGACAACATACTTCTGCACAAGAGTTGCATCTAAAATATTAATCCCGCCATCCATATTAACATCACCGACATCATAAGCAGAAATGCCCTCAAACGGAATATTGTTAGCCTTTGCATATTCCTCAGCATAAGAACCGTAGCTGCCCTTGATTGTTACATTCGGAGAGCTTCTGAAAGCGTTAGAAGCAATAGAAGTCACGGATGTAGGAATATACACCTCAGATAATGATTTACAGTTTCCAAAAGCAAATCTTTCAATTGATTTTACGGAATCGGGAATATCAATACAAATCAGTGAAGAACAGCCATAAAAACACTGTTCTGTAATTATATTTACTCTTGCATACAATCCAATTTGAGTCAATGCCGTACAATTTTGAAAAGAGCCAAAATCGAAGGAATTAATCCAATATGGTAAAACAATTGATTTGACATTTGAACAACCGGAAAAAGATAAATAACCAACGGAGCGAAGATATTTTGCATTTGTAAAATCAATAGATGTAATATTCCCGTTATTTATAAATGAATAATCAGCTATTGACCTAACATTATAATTATCTAATCTATCGGGAAAAACAAGCTCTGTTTTGTTGTCATTACAACCGTAAACAGTAGCATTATATTTATCATCTGGAAGATAGTAAAAGCCGTCCGATGTAAGGTATGTTGCGGCAAAGCATTGTTGCACAGCGGTTAACACAATTAAAGCAACCACAGTAATGCATAAAAATGTCTTTTTAAATTTAATCATAATAATCACCTGAAAGCGGGCAGAGCAGTATATAAAACACTGCTCTGCACAAATTTCACTTAAGCACCCATATCACCATTATCGTTGCCATCATTACCGGCTGATCCTGTATCTTCCGGATTACTCGGATGAATATAATCAGTAAGCAAAGTTTCAAAATCAAATCTTACGAGATCAATAATGGGTGTTTCATAATTTTTTTTCATAAACTTTCCCTTTCTAATCATTGCTGAGGTACATAAGTCTTATTACCGATATCATTCAGGTTAATAACTACAGGTGTTTCTGAAAGAGTAACATTGTTATCAACAATTACATAAGAATACACCTGAACATAATATGACTGGTTAGCCTCAGAATTCTTGAATCCGTAGTAAGATGTAATTCTGTTCTTGTTGTCAAGATCGGCAATACGGATTGAATTTACAATAACATTTTTCTTAGCAACAACATTATCAGAATCTGTTACTGTAACAGCCTTTGAGGCGGTTGCAGATGTTGATTGATGTTCTACAGAACCGCCATCTGTTGCTTTATTTGAAATTGCAGTTTTAAGTTCTTCTTGATTAACGGTATAGTTACCGTCTTTTTTACTGCCGACAACCATAGCATATCCGACTTTAATGTCATTACCGGAGTAATTATTCAACAGTAAGCCATTATGATTAAACATAAGGTTAAAGTCAGCATACAAACGATCGTAGTCTGTACCTGCCAAGCTGTAAGAACCAGTATCATCTTTACCTGATACCGTATCATTCCAATGGTTACGAGAGTACTGTAAGAAATTAATTGAAGAATCTGTTGACTCATCTTTATGAGTACCCTTAACACCATAAACAGCAACTACAATATAGTTGTCATAACCGGTATAAGCAAAATTCTGACCGTATGCTTTAGTTACAAACTCTTTATTCTTTGTCATTACATACCAGAAACTAAAGTCACCGTTTTTATCTTTATATGCCTCCGGCAAACCTTCAATATCGGCTGTCGTACCTGTATCTTTGGCTGAAATATATGAACCGTCTTTGAAGAATCTGTTACCAAAATTTGTTGTAATATCTTCAGCAGGAGAATCCGAGACAACATGGAATGTAGCAGTAACATTTCTGTCATCAACCTGTGTAGCCGTAATATCAGCAGTTAAAGTTCCGTCGGCTTTAGAACCAAATTTAATTTGATTAGAATCCCATGTGATATTCTGTTTAAAATTGGATTCAAACGGAGCTTTTGCCATTACAAATGACTCACTGAGTTTAGTCTCAGTACAACCATATTTGCTAATATCATCCGCAGTTAATGTGCCGGATACCTTATACACCTTTGTACCGTACAAACGAGTATCAAATGTATATTTAATCTCGTACTTAACACTACCAAGCGAAAGCTGTGAGAAGTAGTTCAATACCTTAATTTTTTGCTGGTGATCAGTTAAATCTTTATCAAACAAATAGTCGTCAACATTAAATGAAATATCAGCTTTGTAGGTATTGGTAGATGCATCTTTTGCTACGGTTACAGCAGGCACTGCACCTGTTTCTGTATTCACCAGCTTAATAAAATCTGTTGAATAGGAATAGAAATCAGTAAATGTAGTAGCCTCACCGGGTACTGTTCTCAAAGTAATTTTAATCTTATTGCCCTGACCATATGTAATATAGGCATTGGAAACAGTAATATCACTTGTGGTTTCGTCATAAGAATGAATTACATTATCTGTTTTGTCAAGAACATCAACTGACACATAACACTCACCAAGACCTGTCGTATTGGGATGAAGCTTATGAGAAATTGTAAGTGAGCCTGACGGAGCTTTAATAAATCTTGCAACATAAACATCGTTGTTGTCCTGCGTAACAGAAACGCTGTTCTCAACAGTAGATGTAAGAGGTGAATATTTACCTTCACTCAAAAGATACCAACCGACAAATATGTACTCCGATGCATGGTCGGTATTAGCAATAATATTAAAAGTATTGCCTGAACCTGTCTGACCTTTTGCTTCGGTTTTTTTATAGTATTCATCATTGGTAAAATAAGCACTTGTTCCGGTTGTCAGACCCGTGTATTTGCTGCTGTCATAACCATCCTTTGTATAATCAACTTCACCGTCTTGATAATAGTCACGGCGGAAGTCGGTGCCGAGCGTACCGCTGAAAGCATCCAAAGTGTCAGCATATTCAATTACCGTATGAGCAGTAACATTGAGGTTATCTTCCGAATAATACCAACGACCGTCATTTCTGTACGCATCTTCATTCTTATTAGGTTCTCCTTCGATAGAGTTATTACTCTTAACAGTCTGTTCATAAGTAATCTTAACAGGAACACCGTCAGCGCCGGCGTCCTTAAATGCCTTATACGCCTCTGCGTCTGAACTTGCGCTCAGTTTTTCGTCACCTGCAGAATATGTTTTTGTATCGGCAAGAATATCTGCATAATTGTTATAGAGAAGCGATGATGAAGAAATTACATCAACAAGTGAATAGCTTGTTACTTCGCCATTTTCAACATTCGGCTTATAAACCGCCCAACGAGTTGCATAATAACCAAAATATGTCTGTTCATAACCGTTAGAGATTACTCTCCAAGGATTTTTCTTTCCGGCAACGGAAGAAGCGTCAACTTTTTTATTATAAAGGTCAACCTTGTTGCCATAGAAGTCGGTAAGATCTTCCCAACCATTTGTATATAATGTGTCCATATCATCGGCTGAAATGGTATCAGGATATGTCTTGCTTGTTTTATTACCCTTACCGGTTGAAGCATCACCGAAATTGTTGTAACCAGATTCATCAGAAGGTACATACTTAAAGGAGAAAATAATCTCCTGCGACTTTCTTTCAGTTGAACCGCTGATTTTTTGTTCATAAATCTTTAAAAAGTCGTTGTAGTCATATGTCTGTCTATTGCCCAAAGAAGACACTAAACCATTATGAACATCATCATAAAAATAGTTATTAAGTGTAACGCCGGCTATAGTACCGCCGTTATATTTAATCGGCAAATCAACATAGCAACGACCACCGCTCACAAGCATTGGCTGACCCGGATAATTGGAAAATACATCACCGGTACCGCCGCTGTAATACGGATAAACGGCTATTGTATTACCCCAATCCTTCTTAACAGTATCATCAAAGCCCGTAACATAAAATCTTACGGTTTCTGTATCAGCAGATGTTTTGTAGAAGTAAACAGGAGTAACCTCAATTGTATCCGTCAGCTTTGTAGTAGACTTAACATAATAGTCGAATGAATATTCGTTGCTCTCCATATTGCTTGTCTTTGGAAGATATGTTTCACCGTCAACACACCAACCTGCAAGATAATATTCCGAATCTTTCACTTTTGTAGTAATAGTGAGCTTAACCTCGTTCTTTATATTCTCTTCTGAAAGGTAAGCAATTTGCCACGATGAAGAAGATTTGGTGTCAACATCAACATCATATTTAGTCGTATCATAAGAAATGGTTGTAGTTCCTTTAGTATGCATATTATTGGCATACTGATTATCCGTTCTGCATGAACCGTTCTTAGCATAAAGCTTTGCTCCGTTATGAACTTTTACGACCGGAGTAACCTGATAGTTCTTTGTTCCCTCATTATAAGAAATTGATAAGGATACAAGTTCACCGCTATACTGGAACGCACCAAAATAGTTACCATTATTTTCTTTTCGTTCGGTTTTTAAATTACAGCCATGTGGCCGAGGTTATTGGCCAGAACCTGAAAAATGGTGCTTCCTTAAAAGATCATGCCGTTTTGTACCGCATGAATGCGCAGTCCAACCCCATCGAAACTTATTTTGCCCGTGCCGGTATCCCGTACCGCATTGTGGGTGGCCAACGCTTCTTTGACCGCAAGGAAGTCAAGGATATCAACTCTTACATGGCCGTTGTGGTCAACCCGCGGGACGACGTGCGCCTGCGCCGCATCATCAATGAACCTGCACGAAAGATTGGTGCCACCACCATTGATAAGATCGGGGAACTGGCCGCCGCCAACGGCGTGCCGATGATGGAGATCATCCGGGAGGCTTCTTCTTATCCCGCACTGGGCCGTGCCGCCAGCGCGCTGAACGCGTTTTACTCCATGTACCGTGAACTGTGTGATCTTTCCGTCACCCTTCCGCTGGATGAATTTGCCGGTGAAGTGATCCGCAAGACCGGATACGAAGCCATGCTGAAAGCGCAGAAAGAAGAGGGCGAGACCCGGCTGGAAAACTTGGGCCAGTTGATTTCTTCCGTAAAGACTTATGCGGAGCAGAACGGGGAAGACGCAACCCTTTCCGGTTTCTTGGAAGAAGTTGCCCTGATTGCAGACCTTGATTCCTATGATGAAGATGCTGATTCCGTTACCCTGATGACGATGCACAGCGCCAAGGGCCTTGAATTCCCGTATGTGTTTATCATTGGTATGGACCATTTGTAATATACGGCGGGTTCGATGGTTACGGTGCGGGAGAGGAAGTAAGCGTATCCGGCTTCGATGCCCAGTCCCCAGTCGGTGCGGTGAGATCCACCGTCAAAACGGAAGCGGTTCCAGTCAAGACCTCCACCCAGGTAAACACCTGTGGAGTTAAAGTAGAAACGCATTCCTGTACCCAATGTGTATTCATCTACGGGTTTTGACCAGTCGGCGCCGACATTTACCATCAATGCGATACCATCAGCAAGGAATGTACCGGCTTGTGCACCGATACCAAAGGTTGCTTTATCATTCTTATTATACGAAAAGTCCAATCCCGTTACAGAAGGGTTAAGAATCATTTTTCCTTTCTCAAATTGTGCCTGGGCAGCTATTGATACCACCAGCAGACAAATAGCTAAAGCTAATTTCTTCATAAATTTACTTTTTTAAGTGAATAGATTGTTCGTCTTTTTTGCGGCGTTCACGCATTTGTTCCTTTTTTCGAAG